>AUXO011348336.1_pt1 | contig 31544 bp, 54 predicted proteins | sample 768731 | NCBI WGS metagenome assembly AUXO01 (sample SAMN02715735, study PRJNA202380) | gut metagenome | biome: sheep rumen | host: Ovis aries | place: New Zealand: Palmerston North
CTTTATTAAAAAAGTAAGTTATCTTTTTCATCTTTTATATTGTGTTTTAATTCTTCAAGCCAGGCCTCACTCACCATCTTCACTCTCAAATAATTTTTCTGGAAATAATTTTGTATAATGTAAGAAGTTAGATATTAGAGATGTAGCATTTAAAGCTCCAATCTCTCTTGGTTCTGATGCTACTAATTTTTCCCCTTCTTTGTGCATAAGACTTTCCTCTATCTTATCTACTTCCTTTTTTATTCTTTCTATAACTTTACAAACTAATTCTTTCTCTTCTTTCGTCATTTCAATTATAAGGAAATCCACGGTATCTCAGGCGGCGTAAAAAAAAGAGCGGAAGACTATTAAAAATCTCCCACCCTATTTTATTCACGCTCTTAATACCAACGCCGCCAGAAATTAAGTATTGTTATATGCTCTTCTCCAGTTTTTAAGTCTTTCGCTAGTTTCTCCCTTATCTGTAAAACTATATCTCCAGGATACATTTCTTCATCATCATAATAAATTTCTCCTCGGCCATCGGAAAGTTCTGATAAATAAACTTCTGCCATCCCAAATTCTTTACCTCTATTGTCTTGGGAATAACCCGACCAGTCTCTATGAAAAGAAACTACGTAAGTCATAGTTTTACTGATTACTCCCCCTTACTTTAACGAGAAGATTACTTAGCTCTTTGTATTTCCCAAGTATTTCGTCCTTACTTTCTTCACCCCACATAGAATGAATTAGAACACCGAACTTAGTTAGGGATATTACAAAAGGATCATTAGTACGATTAATTCTTTCTTCATGTATACTAAGTCCCGTCATTTCTTTTTCTGGGGCACATATATAGAGATTTGTTGAACCACAGTATCTAATATAAGTTACTCTACCCCACATCCTACCTACATCCGAACTACTAAACCCACTATAATCCATAACTAGACTTCTATATAACTCCCTATCATTAGGATAAGAGTCGTAGAAAATCGGAGCAACTAGGTTTTTTATAGAGAATGGGAATCTACAAGCCTTAAGTAAAGCTTTATATTCTCCATCTTTATATTCCGTATCAGAATCATGACTAATAGATGAAATTACTTTATAGGCCTCTAAGTTTCCTATTCCAAATATATTCGCATCCTTACTAATCTTATCTTTTACTTCAGCTATTTCATCGAGGTTTTTATCTGGTATAGTTCCAAGAAATCCACTAAAATTACCACACACTAGAGAGTATTTTTCGAGGAGTTGTTGAAATCTAGGATAAGAAACTAGAATGACATGAGGCCCGAAAATCTGAATTGCATGATCTAGGAAACGAACAGCATCTATATTAAAAGCTCTTAACTTCTCAGCGTCTTTAATACCCTGATAAGTCTTTTTAATGAGTTGCGCGTTTTCTGTGTTCCCGAATCCAAGCTCCTCAAGTTTATTAAGCTTCCCCAATAATTCTAAAGAGGGGTCGGGAACTTGGATATCGCGCTTTAAATTCTTCACATATTCTAAACCATAACTCTTAATACTCTTATGTACTTGAGTTGCTGAATAATGAAATAAACTCATAAAAGTTAAATTAATTGTTCATATATAAGGAAAAGAAAGGTTAAATAAGTTACATGCATCATCTTTACTTATCCTCTCACTATGATAATGCCAAAACTCCTTACTACTCTTCATAATCCTGGTAATAATTCTGTTTCGTAATAATATAAACTCCATCTCCCCCGGCTCATACACTCCTTTGGAAACGCTACGGAGACGGTCTTGGTGTTGTCGAAAAAGTGTATAAGTCCTTTACGCTCTACGCCCAAAGCACCTGTGCGCACAACATACTCTGTGTCCCCACTGCTTACATATAGTGTCTCTCTTATTCTTATATCCATTATATCAGTAATGCTAATATGTTCAATGTCATTTGTAAATCGTCAGATATGAGATAATCATCCCTCCATACATTGTGACCAAACTCATCGAACCCGTTGAGGTAATACTCACTCTGGCGTTTTATATTGTATTTATCAGGTTCCGCTGTAGCCCGTACACACGTCAAATGATAGTGTGGTCTGCTACGAATGTCCGGCCTGTTGTCTAACACGTCAAAGAATGACGGGCAATCACATAACTCAGACACTTTGGTAATTCTATATGGGCCTGTGTCGTATGATGTCCTTACTATTTGTCCTACCCGATACATATACCTAATAATGTTGAAAAGTTAATGCTATTGAGTATCTGCTCATCCTCCAATATGTGAAGCGGGAATGGATATGTATAATGGCCGTCTCCACGTATTTCCACTGCCTCCTCCTTACTTATAACAAGTGCTTGGAATACGTGTTTGCCGTCATCCTCCACCCATAGGATTCCATCCACATTCCCACAATGGGCTGAATAGGTTGTTGTGTAGCCTACCTCCAACGGGTTTCCATTTATGTCCTTGTATTTACTCATAGTCTCTGATTGCTATTGCCGAGGGGAACCTTGGTATTCCGTCATCAGACAATCCTTGATACTGAACCGTTACTCTCTTTCCTATTAGATTTTTCGCTTTACGAAAATACTCCGTCCGAAGTTCCCTTGAACCCTGTGGTTTTACATTGAATATTCCTCCCTCACATTTACACACGAATATTGCTGTACCTGCATCCCTTCCTGTTGCCTCCTCCACACCCACAATCTCAAACTCTTTATCTTCAAAAACCTTCAGTTTAATAAGGTTGTTTGAACGGAACCCAAATTCGTAAGTTCCATCCATGTTGCGTATGATTGCTCCCTCATAGCCTTGTGAAGTGTATTTTTTATGACACGCCCACACCTCTTCCATATTATCACATATATCATAATCGGATAGGTATGCAGGTGCATCCTTTACACCCTTGAAATCCTGTATAAGTCTTTCCCATCTGTACTTGTTTGACACATCCGGGATAGGTCTGTCGTACACTACATACCTTATGCTGTCCGTAAGGTCTGACAACTTCTTGACTGCCGACACAATCTCTTGGAAAGTGAGTTCCTGATGATTGTAGAGTTCTCCGTCAAGAGGGAGTAGAGTCCTGTGTTCCAATGCCCATTTTTCCAAATGTGGGATTTTGTATGGTTTACCCAAACGGGAAATGATGTCTATGCCGTTGGCTCCCTCCGATATGGTGCAACGCACGCCATCGTACTTTGGTTGTACAAGGCAGGGGAACTTTATGTGCTTTTCATTGAATCCTTTTGCCAACATGGGTTTGATGTTTCCATTGGCATCCGTATTAAACTTTCCTGTAGGCAATTCCTCTGTGAAACCTGCATCCCGAAGTTTACTTATTATAGAGTTGGCGTTATTTATTGCCTGCTCAAGATAAGTTGTCTCATTGGACTTGCCGATATTGACACCGCTCCAATATTCGTAATCATCTTGAGTCCACACACCTTTCTGTGTTACCCGTTTCTGGGTGGTAAGAGTAGCGTGGTCTCCGTGGTCTTTAATACTTATTTTATAAGTCCTTATACTGCCCGTTTTGGCCAAAGCGTACATTTCAGGAAACTCTATAACCCCGTCTTTTTCCACAATTTCGCCCCGTTCCTGTTGGTGCGAATCTACGTTAAGTAGTGCTATATAGATTGATATATCCATTTGTACTTATTTTTAATATGTACAAATATACGAAATAAAAATGAATTATACAAATGGTCTATATAGCAAAGAAAAAAGGGCTACACTATGGTGGCCCTACATATTACTTGCCACAACTTGGACACTTAGTTTTTGGTATCGGTCGTGGTGTCTGTTTTTCGGAATATATACTTTCATAGCACCTATTATATAAAGTATCAATATAGCCACATAAAAGTTCAATCCACAATGCTACATAAGAACCACAAAAAGATAATACGACGCCCAAAAGAGCACCGCATTATCTACATTTTATTCCTAAAAAGGACTACACCTTTTATTGATGTAGTCCTTATAGTAGTTATATTTTACTATTAAGCAATAAGCAATAATTCGTGAATTAACATTTTTGCCATTCTATCATAAGTAACTTGTTTTGGATGGACATTATCTGAATTAACCCAAGTACTTAAATTTTTACCGACATAGAAAAGTTTTTCTGCTATATCAATATAATGTATATGAAACTTATCACATAAAGCCAAACTTTGGGTTCTTATAGCGTAAGGAGTATTATACGATTGTAAATTTAAAACATTATGCTCACCAACAAACACTATTATAGCATCAGACTTTTCAGTTAATATTTGATTAATTTCATAAATAAGGGCTCCAATATAAGTATTTCTGTGACTATCAAAAGTACTATCATCTGTATATTTCCAAAGTCTCCAATCAAACAAGGCTAAATCTTCAGAACTTCCAGTTGCTGAATTATTAGGTTCTACATCAAACACATATAAGTCTGCATTTTTACCAAGAAGAGTTCTTTCATAGGAAAGATGCGAAAGGTCAGAACTTACTAAACCTGCATTATAAGCATCAACACATTCTTGCACAGTAAGACAAGTTGAACCACCACTTAATGTGCCTCCAGCAGAATAAGGTTTAGGATACCACTTTTGTGTTGCATTATCATAACTTGCCATTTGAGCCAAACCTGGAGAGGTACTATCAATTAAGGTGGCTTCAAGAGCAGCACATACTTGTTTAGGGTAAGGATTTGCTACCCTGGAATCACTGCCACTTTCACTACTTTGACCCCAAGGAATCGAAGTACCTAACCATAAAATTTTTTTATTCTTCCAATGATTTGGAAAACTAATTGGATTATCTAATAAATTTTTAACTTTCAGAAGTACTCCATTACTATTTATAGTACTACTTTTAGTCACTACAAATGAAGTTAATGCAGTGCAAATATTTACTGCTCCAGCAGGTACTTCAACTTCTTCTGCAAAATATGTAGTTACTTTGTATGGATTAGGAGCAGGTTTATAACTTAATATATTCCCTCCAGCATCCTCAAACCAATAAAGACTAAAATCAGGACCTATTGAACCAACTCCATAAATATATAAAACTGTTGAACTACCTATGTTGTGTTTACAATGTTTATAATTTTGAGTATAGTATCCAGCAGACGTTAAAAGTCCGGAAGCAACTTCATATTCACAAAAAACTCCAGCACTCTTACTAAGAAAGTTAAAAAGTTCTGAAATTTTATTTTGACTTTCTTTAAAATTTGATTCAAGAACTTGTTCTACTAAATTTAATCGCAAAGGGATACTTCTATTAGTCATTTCATTATTAAAATAAACGACTAAATCAATACCCATAAGAAATAATTTAGTAGCATTTTCCGGAACTTGAATTTCAGTCATATTATAAAACTGTTCACCACCCCCTCCAGGTACGTTCTGAATAATGGTATCATTATTATCTAAAAACCAATAACGAGAATACTCAGGACCTATAAAAGATTTACCATAAAAATATAAACTCTGAATTGTGTTAGGTATCTCAACAACAAAATGTACTCCATTCTGAGATAGAGTTCCATTTACTAATAAATAACCAGATTTCCTATATCTTAATGCTGTAATTCCTTGAGCCAATTGATTTCTGTATGAATTCAAATAAAGTCCGTCACTCTTAACCAGATTATCACTTCCAGCAGTAGGTTCATCGTCAATACCCTGCCAATTACTTTCAGTAGTATTCCAAGTAGAACTTATCAAACGCTTTATAACGTATTCGTGCGTTGTGTTGTCAATGTACTTAATAGTCAATCCACCTTTCTGTAATGATACAGGAACCAACGCTACAGCCTGAGCAAAGGTGTATTCAGCGTTGTTATTATTTGTACTGACGTTATATTCACTTACTAACTCTGTTGCGCCCTTTTGTGTAATCAGTGTAGAGTCTGAATTACCTACTCCATCATCGATATCAATTGTTTCAATTTTCTGACCAGTTCCAAACTTACCCCCCCCCCTTGTATCACATATATAGGAGGTTCCATTATAGTATGTATCTAGAACTTCTCCTGCTTCCCATGTATTACTAGCGGAAACAGCACCTCCATTATAGACTATTCCTTTCGCGCCTGTTCCATTTATATTCAGGGTGGGATTATTTGCGGTATTGGTATAAGTCATTTTTATTAGGAGGCGTATATTAGTAGAAAGTGTGAAGTCGTTTAAGTCATTAATCACCTTTGCCGTAGTTCCAGCAGCGGTATCACAAGTTACATAAGCGGTATTTTGATCTCCGGAAGCTATTGAGTCTTGAAGTTCTGTATTTAGTGTATCTTGTTGTGTCTTAATATCAAACAGTCCACCGCTCTTAACTACATTTTCACTTCCTTCTACCGGTTCTTCATCTATATCACCGTCACCAAATCCAAGATTAGCTCTAATTTGTTTTTGATCTGCTACTGTTATAGTTTGCTGACCATGAACGTGAACGCTATCATTTTCTGGTACAAATCCTGGGTCTGGATCTACTTGACTATCTGGATCTAAATAAACCTGTTGAGATACTAGATTAAATAAACCGCCGCTTTTTACTAGGTTTTCGCTATTTTCAACTGGGTAATCTTCTATACTAACATTACCCACTTTTTCACCGCTTTCAAATTTAGCTCCTCCGTATGTATTTGTTTGATATTTAACCCCATCATAATACACATCCAAGACTTCACCAGCGGCCCAAGTATTTTCAGAAGATACAGCCTCACCGTTATAGATTATTTCCTTAGCTCCGGTTCCATTTATATTCAAGGTTGGACTAGCTGCTGTATTTGAGTTCACCATTTTAACCAGGACTCGAACAAAGCTATCTAAGTTGAAGGCGGGACAGATTGCAGTTTTTTCAGGATTGTCGGCTAAGGAATTACACACTACATAGCCAACTTTATTTTCAACACCTCTAGCTATGTATTGAGTTCCGTCGAAGTAAATATCCAGAACTTCATTATCAGTCCAGGTGTTTACGTTACTAGCTCCTCTTCCCCCATATTGTATTGTATATTCCCCAGTTCCATTTATATTTAGGGTGGGGCTATTTGCAGAGGTATGTGCGTGTTCCATTTTTACAAGGATTCGGATATTAGTAGACAGTACAAAATCCTCAGCACTAATTACCTTCTTCCATGTATTTCCGGGAGTTGAGCAGATTAAAAAAGCAGTTTCATCTTTCATCCCTTCCACCTGACTCATAAGCTCCTCATTAATTTGGTTCTGTCTCTTTCCCAGTTCAGTATCCATAATTTGCTGGGATTGAGTCACGAATCCAGATGGGGTATTATTGTAAAGTTCCCCATAGATATTAATATTTGCCATATTATTTTGGTTTTATTTGTTTGGTTTATTAGGAGATAAATTAATTTCCCCTTTTTCATACATAGTTTAAAATAAAATAGAGAAACAAAATAATCTGTTCTCTATATAGTAAACAGGCTTATTTCCCACCATGTTTCTCTACATATATAAGGGTTTCATATCAAAAAACGTAAAAAAAGTGGTCGCTCCGGTTTTTAGAGAAGAAAAAAGAGTCCAAGAATTTAATCTCAGGCTCTTCTATTCATACGCTTTAATCTTTCTTTATGACGATTCTATTAGGGATCATCAGGCTGAGGCAAAGGAATATCACAATAACACCCCAGCAATTTATTTCCACCGATTTATTTCCTTCTTCGTCCTTCTTTATTTTTACAAGTTCCATATCTTATATTTTTTTTGTACATATATAAGGCTTTCAGGTCATATTTTTATAGTATCTCCTTTTTGTGTATCCTTAAAGTAATTATTCCATATTTCTTCGGGGATACTAGGGCGGACATAATAAATTTGACTATCTTTTTTTATAAATGCCGTCCTTGTAGTTACATAATAAGGGTAGACACAATCTTCTTTCTTAGATACCAATACAAATTCTCCAAGTCCTATTGCTTCATTCCAAGTTATCTGTTTTATTGGTTCTATTCCTTCCTTATTTTTCACTTCACATCCACAAAGAGTTAGGGAAGCGAATAACAAAGCTTCAACTAGTTTTTTCATTTTCTTCTGTTATTAAATCTTTGTCTCTCATAGATGCCCAAACTCTTTCACCACAATTAGGACAAAACACATGATCACCACCATACGAACCAGGGCCCAAAACACCATTCCAATCACTAGACCTATCCTCTTCCTGATATGAAAACTCACATCCACATTTTTTACAAACCGCTCTCCATTTTGGTGGTTTCTTCGGATTTGGATTTTTAATTATTTCAATCATAGTTATAATAAATATTTTCTATCAACGTATTTACAAAGCCAGACCCCATTTCGTGACTTCCAAAATTTTATACCCTGGTTCCACATATCTAAGGCCCGTATTTTTAATATAACCGTTTCTCCTTTATGTCTCTGCCCGATCTTCTCCGCCGTTTCTTCAGTCTCAGATAGATGGACGTATAATCGTGACATGGGTTTAATTCCGTCCATATAAATCCATTCCAAAGCTTCCCTAGTTGTTCCGTGATAGAGAATTTCCGGCGGTATAGTTTCGGGCAGTTCAACATCTACCTCTATACTATGTCCCTGTCTTGCTCTTATACATGTTTGCTCTTGGTTATATTCGAATCTTTGTTTATCGTTTTCCTTCAGAATAGTGTCAATTTCTTCTCTTGAAAAACCATGATCAGAAACGAGTTCTTCAATTTTTCTCCATCCGTTTCCATCTATCTTTCCTAGTCTTAGTCCATTTTTATCATGTCTAAGTAACCAAGCTAATTGTTTTTCTTTATTCATATTTAGAAACGAATAACTCTTAATCCTGCTTCTCTTAATGCTTCTATTATTGCTTTTCCGTTTTCTGATTCTGGTAAATTCTCATCAACCTCATTCATGTAATAACCTTCCCAACCGATATGGAAATCAGTGACTTCAGCCTTCTTTAAAAACTTACAACTTTTATCTCGGTCATAAATTGTACAAGGATATTTACCATCTACTAGGAGAGACCAATCATAATGGGTTTCTCCTGATCTATAAAATTCAGGTTTTATTCCGAGAATTTCCAGAATTTCAGATTTACTAGCTCTTATCACAAAATCATGAAACGATGTATTAATACATACACTAGATTCTACCTTTTCTATTGTATGATTTTCTGTAATTACTTTTGTATTCATTTCAATTATAAGGAATTAATAGCCTTATATATGTGAAAGAGGGTGATATTTTTTATTCAAGGATATTAGGTAGTAGAATCAAAGTCGTATCAAAGCCAATAATGGAATGTAATAAGTGTGTTCAATGCGGCTTATATTATTGGTGTATTAAACTGGAACTAAGAGATCTATTATTTACAGATGATATTAGGATAAATAAAGAATATTGTAATGATAATAATCAATTAGTCTTTGATTTACTGGATGTAGTTAGGGGAGATGTCTTTGGGGAAATTTTTGATATAATATCATCGGAATTAGATATAGATGAAAAGATATCACTAATAAATGTCTATATATCTGCTTGGGCATTAGAAAGATTATATGGGAATAATATATAACACAATAGATGACGGGAATATTAGCCCCTATTACCCGAAACATATTAAATCTGAGTTACTAGGGGAATTATTAATAAAAGTTAAGAGATCCCAATTTGATTTCTTTCCATGTAGTTTATGTAGATTTTCATATTTATGTACTACCCTACATTTATATAAGTATGTTAAGGAAGATATTGGTGATTGTGATGGTTGCATATTCCTAAACACAAGAGTTATTGATAGAGATAGTGAAGATATGAAATTGAGGAGGGATATAAATGAAATAATAGAACAGAGATATGAACAAAGTGAAGAGTGTGAGTTAATAAGACTAACAATACTTTCTTGGTTACATGAGAGGAAATAAAAAAGATAGAAAATTAATTCTATCTTTTATTTTTTATACAACCCTAACATTATACTCTGGATAAAAAAGTTTTATATATTCTCTAGCTTCATCTCGTGTATTAAATTGAAAGCTCATACTTCTACCACTCATTCTTACTACTTGAACAATATAATATTTTGTGGGTCTAGTATCATTTTCAGGATCTATACCAAATTCTTTTATATATTCTTCTCTAGTATATAAGTTATTTTCCAAGCTCTCCACATTAGAGTATAAATCCTCCTTAGCTTTCTTTAAGTTAAGAAATCCGTATCTTTCACCCTTCTTAATTTCTATAAAAGGACAAGGACGTAATGGAATTTTCACAACTCCAAGTATAATTTCTTTTATCTTATCAACATTATCGTCTTTAATATATACTTCTAGTTCCATATTTTAAAAATTTCTGATCATTAAACCAAATAATATAAAATATTGTATGTCATTCCTAAGACTTGCATTACTACTTGAGGTTGCCATAGTACTTATGAAGAAATTAAACCCCGTTTCTGTAAAGAGATATAAACTTCTCCAAAGATTAAACGCATATCCAGCCCCAAGAACTGACAATCCATAAAAACTGATTTCATCTCCTATATTTTGTTCAGTATAGATATTACGTTCGTTGTGGATCCTAGGATGAAACTCACAGAAGATATAGAAGGGTGGTTTTACGGTATATAAAAAACCAAGTGAAAAATCAAACCCGGTTATATTATTTATATCACTACCAAACCACATACCGAGATCTATATTAAAATTAAGATTCTGATTTATGATGTTTTGGATAGATAACTCACCTCCAAACTCCCCGATAAGTCCAGAATTGTTTATTATTGAGGTTTTTCCTGAACATTGAATTTTACCTAGTAATCTAACTACGTCATTAGTATCATTGAATTGTGCCCTCGCTGACTGTACTAGAAATAATAACGCAATAGTAAGGAATATTTTTCTTCTAATCATCTTCTCCCTCTTCAGTTTCATTAAATTTTCCCAGATCCTCTCCACAAAATGGGCATCTTTCTATGATACCTTTAGGATCAAGTTCTAATTCAGTATCACCATCCTTAAATACGCGTCCACAAAAACGACATATCCTAAGTTGACCTAAGATATCATTTGAGTCCGGTAATTTTTTCTGCATTTTCCTATTCCTTCTTAGCTTTTTTCTCCCAATACTTTTTATTAACATATAGAGAAGCAATTTTACTATTCTTCTCTTTTAATTTTATGTCAAACTTATTCTTCATAGATATCACCTTATTCTCTAAGTCTTGTATTGTCTTATCTTTCTCCGCTATTATATCATTAAGTGTTTTAATCTCAAGGTCCTTTCTTTCAATCTCATTCTGTAATTTACCTATATTTTCAACTAAGGCCTTTTTTCTCTTACTAAACTCCTCATCTTCTGGTGTTCTATTTCTGTAGATGAGTTGTTCTAGGAAAGTTTGTGCTGATCCAATGTTTCTTGTATTAACCAACCCATTTTTAATATATAAATAATCACGAGTAAATACTTTAAACCAGGATTCTTCAGACGTATCAGGTCCGAGTGCCTTCTTTACGGTATCAAAAGTATCTACACTAGGTTTCCAGGAATCTCTTCTAAAAACATCTAAGACTAATTCAAGCTTTTCTGTTTTCGTCATCGTTTTGTTTTATTTTATATCTTTCCCAAGCAAGGTCCAGAAATTTTTGTATCTCAGAATCTACATAAAAACAGTCAACCCCATCAAGAAACTGAACGTCCCTAGCTACACCAAATTCCATATCAATAATATTAAATATGGATTGACCAAGTCTCCAGGTTTTAGGACAATCAACTAGTTTTTTATAAATTATTTCTAAAAACTCCTGTTTCCCCATTTTATATTCTACTCTCCTTTTCAATCATTTTATCTATATCTATCCACATTTTTCTAGTTTTTAAATATACATAGAAAGATATAGGCCAAATGATTTGTAAGATGGGTCCAACAATAATAAGATAAGATAAATTTAACTTATTTTTACCAATCTCCCTTTTCAGGTCTCTTTTTTCTATCCAAATAACTACGAAGGATAGAATAAGCCATATTACTAAATAAGATAATAAGATTATATATCCTGTTTTCATATCAATTATAAGGAAAATAAAGTAGAGACTATTATGCCCCTACTGTTAAATTACTAATCCAAAAGTATATTGGATTTATAAGTTCCTCAAGTGTCTCTTCATCTAGTATATCTTTATCATATTCTATAACTTTTCCATCTACCCATAATATAATTGGGAATACTAAAAGGTCTTGATATTCTACTTTTATTGTGATAGGTGTTTTATCTATGACCTTATCTTTAATGATTTGCCACTTAGTATATCCAATCTTAATCTGTCCTAATTCTTTTTCTGGCTTCTTCTCATTCACTGATTCTATTTTTATCTCAGGAATTAAGCTAGAACAAAACTCAAACTCATCTAGAATAGCTTTTTTAAATCTCTCTACAGATAAGGGGCCAGTTTCAGAAACAATTAGGACAACATTATCTGGGTCATCAAAGACAAGAACATTTCCAGACCATACTATACAATTTCCTGGTTCTAATTTTTTTGGATCTCCTAAAATAGTAGTATCCATTGTTCCATCTTCCTTTTCTGGCCAAATACATTTATCCCACTCTACTATATTATTAAAATAATCTAATAAACCCGGGTGTCCAACTTTATGTATTCCTTTACCACACCCACATCTATACTTTTGATTTAATACAGTAACTATCATATATTTATAAGGCAATTGAGGGACAATCCTCTACATTTTCAAATCCATTTTCATAAATAGAAAAAATCATTTTTCTCACTAAAACATTTGGATCTTCAAAAGTACTATACTCTCCTACAATAGATATCTTTTCTTCTTCTATCTTGGACAAGGTAACACTGGGAGAAACCATACTATATTCAAGTAAGTATATAGAGTCGATATTAAGCAAAAATCCCTGAATATTACAAGATTCCTGCCAAACAATATGCTCTCGATGTGTTAGAAAAATATTATCTTTAAAGTTTATAAAGGACTTGTATAATTCATATCCAATATTACAGCTTACTGGTAGTATTCTAGACAGATATAGATTGCTTAATATATACGACTTGATAAAATTATATACCTTTTGAGGGTAACTTAAAAGATCAAGAGGAATAGTTATAGTACCTATATTATCAAAATTGAGGTCACCTTTGAATATATCAAGTTTATTCTCTTTTAATCTAGCATTTAATAGGAATTCATTTAATGCTAGCATTATTGCATATTTCCAATCCTCAATCCTTAGGACTAATCTTCCATCTAGAAATTCATTATTCATGCCGTCAATAGTCTCCCATTAAAGTCACTTTCAATTATCTTTTCTATAGTATTTTTCCTGAATACATCCAAACCATCAAAGATTCTAGGGGCAAATAAGATCTTTGGTGTCTCAGATTTAACTTTACCATAAAAATACATAAAAAATAGAATATTATATAGGGCAGCTACACCACTTCCATGCTGGCTTATTGGTAATGTAAGTTTTTCATCCTCAACTATACACCCTCGCTTATTCATTGTAAAATTGAAACCTAGATCTTTCATTTTAGTTTCAAAATACTTTAAGAATCCATCATCGTTAACAGCAGTCCTTAAATCTGTGTCAATCATAGAAAAATCAAAATAACTGTCTTCCAAGGACTTACTGAGATGAATTCTATTTGTTAACCCAAAAATAGTACTATCATCGAAGTTATTACAGTATACTATCCCATTATTTTCGTTAAGTATAGATTCTTGTATGATCTCTGTATCTAATAGTGACAAGGTATATGTCGTCTCATCAAATAACTTAACTATTAATGTATACTCTCCTTCTAATTGATGGTTTCTCGGCTCCACAAAACGAAAATAGCCAGGAATTTGTTTAAGAAAGAACTTTAACCACCCTAGTACATCCCCAACATCTATGAGGTGATCAAAAGTAGAGAAATCAAAATTAGCGCTTTCTTTTAAGAAATGACAAACTTTTTTATCACCAGTCACATCCAAAATAACTTTACCGTTTTCCTCTATATATTCGATCATAGTATTTTTTGTTGTATGAATTCTTGAAACTGTGTCATATACATCCAACCACCAGCTACACTCTGATGACCGCCCCCATGGTAGTGTTCTTTCATAAATACACCACAATTAAATTCCTCAGCTCTTGTTTTGTTTGAGGCTATAGAGAATTTAAAGACTCCATTTTTATCTAATGTACCCCAAACAAAAATATCGTAATCGTTATATACATGATCAAATTGTAAAGATCCGGAGTTTGTAGTTATCATAGCTATACCTTTCCATTTACCATCTACAGTAATGGGAAAGGCATTTTTATTCACACTTCTCCTCCACTCTTCTTTCTGGTATTTTAATATGATACGGCCGATATTTAATTTGTCTTCTAGGTTCTCTTCAAAAAACACCGGAAGATTCAAGCCGTAAAGACCTCTCAGCGCATATTGAAATGGTAAAGTCTCTCTTTCCCAATCATATTTTCCCTTATCCCAAACATCATAAGCGCTGAGTAATGATACGGCTTTAGGTACCGGCGATTTCATAAAGTATTTCCAAGCAAGAGAACAAGCACCTTCACCAACTTTTCTTATCCCGGGAACACCAGAATAACCGTTTTTCTCTGAATCTTGAATAGCGGTAATATGATGATCCACCCAAGTTAATCTATCCTTAATACTCAGCATGATATCAGGAGGGAAGGTTATATCAACTAGAATTAATTGATCAAAGCTATTTAAGTTTGTAGGTATAGTATCTCCATAAGTAAATCCTAAGTACTCTGCATTAGGGTAGATTTTCTTTACTATTTCTCTAGAACAAATACCATCATAATCTTCAGAGTGATAAACTACTAATGTCTTCAAATCCATTTTCATAAATGTCATATATTATTTTTCTTGTTAATATTTCTTTATTTTCAAAAGTATCGTAAAATCCAACAAATCTACTCTTATATGTAACAGCTAAGTTATAATCATAAGGTACTATTGGTTTATTCCTCATTTCTTTGGAATCTAGATACAAAAAATCATATATATTATTGTTTAATAAGTACGATTGTTGATAACCACTGGGTGTATAGTATGTTAATATGTGTTTTCTGTGTGTAAGAAATAAATTATCCACATATTTAGTAAAAATATTGCATATATTATAGGCATCACTACAATACCTCGGTAGTTTAGGGTAATAACTTAGAATCTCTGTTTCTAAATACCTAGATAATTCAAAAACATCGCTATAATTATTTTCACTAAATTTTATGGATCCAACTGGGATTTTATTACCGCTTTGTCTATAGAATATTGTAAGTGTGTTGTTTTCTAATATTGCATTTAGAAGAAATTTGTTTAATATTAGCTTAATTTCATTAAATGGTGTTTGATTCATATCAATCATAAAACTTCATATTTCACATATATAAGGTCTTCATTACCTTATAGATGTTATGAGTAAAGAACAAAAAGATATAGAATTATTAGAAGCCATATATGAAAATGAGATGATTTGGCTAATTCTAGGTTCTTTGATTAGTGCTGATTCTAATATGACAGCAGAGGAATGTAAGGAGAACATAGAATTGAGTGATAATTTTTTGAAAGTTATAGACAAAGCGGAAAAAATACCTGAACCAGATAGGATAAAAATAAAAGAGTTTCTTGTTTCGGGAATAAATACATTAAAAGCTGAATTGTCTAGGTTTGAAAAGAAAAAATGAAGAGGGAAATTAAATCCCTCTTTTATATTTTACACCTTTCATCGGTTATAAATTTTACTAGGTTTTGAAGTTGGTGCATACTTTTTACAAACCCGGAACCGATAGTATCATTACATTCTTTAATTTCTAAGAAATATTCAACCCCATCTCTTTTTTTAAGTGATAGAATAAACCACAAAGAAGAGTTAATAGTCTTACACAAGGTCAGGTCATTAATAACATCACCATTAACATCTTTCATATTTCTTTTAGAGAATCCAAGAGATAATATAAAAGTATCTGTTAGGGGAATAGCTTCAACCTGATCTTTTTTACATACATAGTCAACATCTGTTTTTGGATATCTAACTTTTATAGTATCCTTATCTACTCCAACTACTACACATTCTTTAAAATCACCTTCATACCCTAAAACAGAAGACTTAACTAAAACCCTATTATCTAAACTAAGTATACTAAGATTAATCATCTTTAAGATTTTTTATAAACTTGCAGGTAACTCGAAGAGAATCTGAATCAACTGGTGGGAGACCATTTTTAGATGTATAGGCTCTAGTTGGCTTTCTTAAGTACCTATTCCAAAAGTCATCAATCCTTTCCGAAACTTCTTCAAGATTTAGGTTAGATAGTTTTTCAATATCACCTGCCTCTATTATCATTAGTAATATATAAAAACCAATTATAACACCCAGAGGAACTTCCATTTCAATAAGTCTATTTATTTCTTTTTGATTTTCCTTCTGGTTTATTATGGACTCTGCTCTTTTGTAAACAGGGTCATTTGTTTCTTCCATTAAGAGTATAAAAATTTCCTCCCAACCTTTTATAGTCTCTCTACTTGTCATATTTTGTGTTTTTAGTAAGGCATGTCATATCTACGTAGACATGTAAAAGCATCATTACTATCAAATTTATCCAAGTATAATGGAAGTTTTATTTTTTTGTGATTATAACGGTCTTCATCTTCAGAGTCTGAATCCCATCTATTACTAGGAACTATAGTAACTAGTTGAAGTAATGGAGCTATGACATCTATAGAGATAATTTTGTATGGTATCTCTCTATTCTCACCAGTCTCAATCATATGTTCATTTAAATATTCTTTTCCTATAATATAAACATAATCACCAACATGAAAATATCCACCTGAATGTAATCTTCTTGCTAATTTAAACACAGCCTCTCTAAGTTGGTAATCATTTAAGGCCAGTTCTAGAAGATTCGGAATGATATTAGAAAAGTCTGGAATTACTTGTTCATATTTTTCTCTAAATTCTAGCTCGTCGATCTCTTCCTTTTGTACACCAGCCCAATTTAGAACACGAACACAAGTAACTGGTTTAGCATCCTCCTTATATCTATGGCATATATTACCGATAAAGACTGGCTCCCCGGTTTTTTTATTCTTCCAAGAAAAATCTAAAATTTCAGAGATCATATTTGATATTATTATTCAATTATGAATTTATTTTTTCCGACTATCTTCTGAATCTTAAGAAATTCATCAAACTCTTTTATTATTTCATCACCGTTACCATGATATTCTATAATACGTCTGAATGTAATTAGATCGGTATCAGGTGAAGTGATTATAACATCATCTTCTTTAGATTCAAATAGATCTATATATTTCAATTCTCCACCTACTTTAAACAGTATTCTTCCTTCTTTATCTATTGCAGCATAACATGAAATTACAGTATCATCAACTTCAGTATCATGCATATTGTCCATATTTTATTTCTAGTGCCATCTGTATTAACCTAGGACTTATTAGACTTATGTTTTCTTCATTAAGGATAAAATTGGCGTTCTCTAGTGCCATATCCCAAAACTCATTATAGTCAAAATTTTTACCAATCTTAGTCACATCCACATACGAGCTCAATAAATCCCGGAACCAGGGGGAGGGATCGATGAAGATGCTGTTGCAGTAGGGTTTTTCTGAAAGATTAACACTATTGAAGTCTATAAGATTTCTTTTATCTAGGAAATACTCTGGATGTAAAGCAGTTTTTAAAAATTCACCCTTTTCTTTCTCATCTAGTAAGCTAAGATTACATGGAATTAGCTCATCTAATCTTATATCTTCTTTATTTTCAAATTTATATTTCGCATCTAATTTATAAAGCAATTCTATGTTACCTGCTATTCGATCTACTTCAGAACAAACAGATATAAATACCGTATCCCAGTCTTGTAATACATCACAAGGATCAATATCACTGTAAATACTACTGCAGTAATCCATTTTATAGTGAATTCTATACCGATCTTGTTCTATGAACTTACTGTATTTCTTATAAAGCTCATCTAATTTATCTTTCTGCTCTGGATTTTCTATAGTTATTACAGAGATTAATCTGAGGAGGGTACTTAGCGCGATTAATACAGAATCTTGTATATTAATTTCGAATTGAGATGATGTGATGTTCGATGGGAGGTAAGGTGATGTAATCTTTTGAATTTCGGAAAACTCAGAAATAATACTATCTACCTCAAAACTTAAATATTCTGGTGTAAAGCCTTGATTAATTGCCGTCTCGTTAAAGTTATAGTGATCTTTAATTTTAAAGGCTTTATCGTGTTTTTTCGTGAAATTGTTTATTTTCTCTCTAATCTCAATCGGAAAATCATTTATCACACTTATAAGGGCTTCAGATACTTATATATAAAGTTATAAATCACTAAAAATTATAAAATTATGAAGATTTATCAAGAAAGTAGTTTTGTTAAGGATGGCAATAAGATTATCTGTACTATTGCCTGTAAGTTCGTTCCCTATTTCTGTGGTCACCCTGTTGAGGATAAAGCCGTAGAATTTAGTGTATCAGATTATGCAAAGTGTCACCCAGATGATGAGTTCAATGAGACTTTTGGACAACACCTCGCTGAAACTAGAGCATCTATTCGTGTTTATCGCAAAGTTAAACAGATTCTTGTAAAAGAGGCTGATAAAATTTGTCTTGAAGTCACTGATCTGAACCAAGATTTTCTTAAGATTGATTACCTCCTAACCTCAACCGAACAGCACCAGTATGATAGTAAAATGTCCTGAAGAAATAAAAAAGGATCCATCTACTTGGGAGGTTTTCTTGGCGGGTCCCATTCAGGGGGCTCCAGAATGGCAGTTCACATTACCAGATCTCCAGGGAATTAGATGGATTAGCCCTAGACGTGAGAGTTATGAGAATTTTGAATATGAGCCTCAGGTAGATTGGGAAACTCGGATGTTGAGAAGAGCTAATATTGTTCTCTTCTATATACCGAAAGCAGAGGATACAAAATTTCCAGATTACGCTAAGACAACTAGAACTGAATTTGGAGAGATGCTGGGAAGGGGGAAGAAAATATTTGCCGGTATATATGACTCCTTTCCTGGGCGTAGATATTTTGAAAGTAAACTCCAACAATATGATCCCCAAGCAAAATTGTATAGGAGCTTGGGAGAATTAGTTGAGGCAGTACTTTCATGGATTAACGCACAAAAACCAGGAACATATTTTACGGCAGATACACACTTCTCTAGTCCTCGTGCTCTAGAATTAAGTAAGCGCCCATTCAATACCACCTCTGAAATGGATTGGACTATGATTGAACGGTGGAATAATAAAGTAGTTCCGGGAAGTACAGTTTATCATTTAGGTGACTTCGGAGATACTTGGGCGCTAAATGAGTTGGGTGGAAATATAATAAGAATCGCCGGTAATTATGAAAGAGATGAGGGAAATATAGATAAACTCCCAAATGAATTACAGGTTGGGGATTATTATTTATGCCATGAACCTTGTACTGTAAAATCTAAGACACAGTATAATAAACTCTTCGGTCTCTTTGGTCATATACACGGAAGACAAAAGGTTAAGATGTTTGGTATTGATGTTGGGGTTGATGCAAATAATTATACACCAATGTCCCAAGAAGAAGTTGAATTTTATCGTAATGCAATAAGAAAAGGATATTACGACGATGAAGTGTGGTGTTGAGTTTAGTTCAAGGGGTCAAGTAGAATTCAATATACCAGATGAACTAAAAAAATATGTTCCGTTATATAGAGAAATAATACATCAAATGGTTATCTCTAATATCTCCGTGTATTCTAGTACCGATTATAATATTTATGTAGATCCAGAGTTTAAAAAAGAAGTTGAAAAAAGGTTGGGTATTATAACAGAGTACCTAATTGATAACAAAGTATTTCCGGATGATATTCTTGAGTATAGAAGAAGTAAATTAGCAGAGTTAGAAATCGTTCGTGATAAAGAGCTGAGGTATTTTGGACATATTAATTCTTCTAGGTCTATTGCTAATATACTCCCAATCCACCAAGAGATTTTCTTTGCCACTAAACGAATGAAAATTACAACTTGGAGATTATTAGATGGATCACCAACTAATTTATATCTATTTATAATAAAAGCAAATAGAAAATTATTAACTAAGAAAATAATAACATCAAAATTTAATGGTAGACAGTCTCTTTTCTCAGACTTTGAAAGTAACTTCCTTATTTCAAGAACATATGGACTAGATACTATTAAGACAGGAATAAGGGTTAAATTAGATACGGCGAAGTTATCAATATATTCACCGCTACGTTATATTCTAGAAACAGAAAACTAAAATAAACTAAGGGATTAGATTAAGTTCTAATCCTTTTATTTCCTTATACTAGAGATGAAGTATGAAGAATATCGGAGACTAAGGGAATCAATTTTAGATTCAATAGGAGTAAGTTCGCTTAAAAAGATAGAGAAAGTGTGTCATTATAAAAACATAAAATATGATGAAGTAATTGATAAATTCATAGTGAATATTTCTAAATTTGTTTTCTATCAATTATATAATCACAACCGTTTAACTATGTTAGTTAACATAAATAAACTATTACGAAATAAATATAATGATTATATAGCCAAACATTTTATCCTTGGGCTCTATATACAAACTGATTTCAATAAAAAACGTGGAGTTGAGTTTCATACACTAATCGGACTTAATCGAGAGCTGGATGATGAATATGCCGATGTAATAGAATTTGAGAAAGAACTAAATAAAAGAATGGATTATTACCAAAAACAGCAATTTAAGTGGGCAGCAAGACAGGGAAGAAGAAAAAAGTAGGGGATATTAAATCCTCTACTCTATTTTTCCTAGTTTTGTAATTGTAGATCTTAATATTTTCTCACCACGACTACCACGATATACTATAAAGTTGAACCTTTCTATATCAGGTAATCTAAATCCTACATTAGCTATTGTCAGGTTTTCTATAGTTACATCTTTACAATCACAATCTAAGTCATCATCATTTACGATCAAAGCATTTAAAGTTCTTCTGTCCATACTGTTTTTCCTTGAGTTTCCTCTATTATTGTATTATTCTTTATAGGCTGTTGTTTATTAATAACCCTTTTATCTATTTCATCTTGCATTGAAAACGTGTGGACCTCTGATTTCCCTACCTTTCCAGACATTATAAAGTCCTTCATTGTTCCAATCATAAACTTTAATTCGGTGTTTTTCCCATCATTCCTTATTCGGTCAAACATCTTAGTTATTATCACATTAACACTTACTATATTGTTGAGTTGTTTCTTATTATAGCTTACATTATCTTCTGATCCAATCATTTCTAGTAGATCTAAAATTCTCTTAGATATTACAATGAGACGATCAGCCTTAGATAATTTTTTCTTTTCAAGCCTAGAAAACTCATCAACAACAATAGGCTTTAACAGATAAAAAATCTTTCCATATATATCACAGTCAAATTCTGTACAGTCCCGATTAAAATCTGATATAGATGATTTCATTGTTGAAAAATAAGTTGGCATAATTCCAAAATACCTTCTCTCTTCCTTTGCATACTCTTCCATATCTAAGATTAACCATTGAACTATATCAAATAATCCTCCAATATATACTTCTTCCGACACAATTAAATCTTTTTGCATCCGTCTTTCTAGATGTAAATCATTTTTCATATATTTCACTATTTTAAATTACACTATTAAGGAAATGAAAGCCTTATAAACGAGTTATGTTAAATTCAATATCTATTTCATATATCCTAGAAGGAATATTTATCGAATCTGATTGTGGTATGGATAGATTATTAAAAGAAACTACCACGTTTTTTGATATTTATGAAAAGGAGATACATAATAAAATAATCAAAGATAAGGATTATATAAATGTGTTAAATAATAACCCCGAATCGTTGTTACCAAAATGTAAGGAATTACAACCAGCTGTGTTATGTTGGTGGCTCAAAGATGAATATATTAAAGTATCTCTTCCTAATCTAATAGATGAAAAGGGTAGATCTTTTATAGATCCCTTTGGAATATTTGAAGAAACTACTACATCTTATAATAAATCAGAGCTATTTAAGTTGTTAAAAACAAATATGCCTGTAGCTTATAAAAAATTAATAAAACAAGGAGAAAAAATAATAAGATTACATGAGAGAAGAATTGAGATTAAAAATGATCTTAATTATTATCTTACTAAAAATTATTTATCTATAGATCTTTTACAAAAAGAATGTCCTGAAATATATGAGTACTATAAAAAGGGAAGAATCTATAAGTCTAGCAGACCTTAAGTTCATTAGAAACGAGTTATTAAATAGTTGTTCTATTGAAAAGGATATTGATAATGTTGATAATAAATTAAAGAATCTTTCTTTAATGGCCGCTCAGTCAATTATTCCAGAAGAGTTAAAGAATCTGTATAAAAAATATCCATTTATATTAGGAGTAACTTGGGGTATAGAATTAAAAAACATTGAAGGATTTGTAGGACTTCGTAAATTCTATTATTATAATGATAGAATAATATTACCAGAGGCATCAGCAAATTCACTAGATTTATTAAAGTATAAAGATAAAATACCAGAATATATTCTTAAAGAAATATATTTTTGTATTGGAAAATTAGATGAACTATGGGAATTAAAACAGAAAATAATAGGTAGATCAAATGACATATTAACCTATGGGGATATTGAGTTATATGAGCCAGATATTTTTATCAAACTACAAGAGGAATATAATTCAAATGAGAAAGAAGAATTAAGAAAATTAAAGGAGAAAATAAAAGAGGCTATTAATTAGCCCCTTTTTTCTTTTTCATGAGAAATGCATTGATCATCATCTCTATGGATTCTTCATGCACTAATCCCATTTTCTTTTTTGATTTTAATTTTAACTCTTGTAATTCTTTTTCGTTAAAATCATTCTTTTCTAGATAAGTAAATATTGTATCTAAGACTTCATAATTTGTATTACTTAAATCTAGGACCGTATTAAATCTTTTAATCCATTCACCCGGTCGTTCCTCTAAGCAATCTATATATACTTTTTCTCTATTTTTACTATACTTACCATTTTTACCAAATAAAAACCTACCATTCTTCATTATTCTTAACCCCCATGGAATTTCCTCTCTATCTCTCGTATTATAACATAAGGCTGTAAATAATTTTGCTGCTTCAGGATACTTTTTTTCATAATCCCAAGGGTGTAATCTTTTTACAAAGTATTTTATGTCCCTTATTAGGACTCTTCTCCTAATTAAGTAGACACACCTAGATACACCCATTTCCTTGACTAAAACATTTATAGCCTTTAGATAAAGATCTCTTCCTTTTCTTGTCATAAGAAATTACTAATACTTGGATAATCATATGGGTAACTCGAAGAAGTTATTTTAAGAATATCTGTATCAATCTTATTGTTAATAACTTCTAATATACCTTCTAAACGATATAGTTTATTTTCCAACTCATTAACCCTAGACTCTAGTATTTTTATCTTTTGTTCATACTCTTTATTAATAATCCTCTCTATAACACAATCAGGATCATCTAATATTTTTTGTACATAAATAGCTAGATAATCCTTTACCAGCTTTAATAACTCTAGATCTTCTTTCTCCTCTTCACTTAATGATAACCGATCATCATTATTATTAACTTCATTACTAAAACTGCTTCTGTCTGTAGTAGTGTACACTGTGCTAGACAGAGAATCAATAAGACTAGATAAATCATCTTTCATATTCTATCTCTCCTTGTGGGTTTTTATTTTTTGGTTCTGGAACTAAGTAAAATTCAAGTGGTGGTAAACATCTATAAAGTAATTTACCATAAGATCCGGAGAAATGATTATGATAATGTCCATAATACCAATAATCAGCAACTACTTCTTTTAATACCTTTTGTAGGTATTTTCTTTCTCCTAGTATTTTCTCATATTGTTCTACACTAGTTCCCTCATATTTTTTTACTACGGGTTCGAATGATATTGGTGCGGCATGTGAAGCTATTATATCAACACAACTAGGTAAATTTTCTAAGTCAATTTCTTCAATTCCTTCATCACACCACCAATCTTTACCCTCTATTCTATGTTTATGATTCCCTAGGCTATCAGTATATTCAATGTCAGTTGAATTAGCTCCCCCAATTATAAACACAGATCTAGAACATAAATCATATACTTTACCATCCCCTAAAAAATGGAGTCTTGGATAATCTAGTTTCTTAGGTTCTTTAAAATAACTTGGATCATCATGATTTCCACGGAGAACGTTTATAGTAATGTCATATTTTTCTAGCTTTTCTTTCGATCTATTATATTCTTGGTTCATATATTCAGGCTTATTAAAACCTATACCAAAATCCCCAAGAATAAGTAGGTCAGCGTGTTCTATTTTATATTTTTGAGTAGCCCTAAAAATTAATTCTCTATAATTACCATGAACATCCCCTACAACATAAAGATCACGCACTTTCTTTTATTCTCCTTTCATTTAATTTATTCCCAAGTTCTATATACTTGTTATTATACCAAATCGATTTCTTTATGTCTTCCATACCGTTTTTCTTTTGGCTTCGAAATACATACTTGAAGGAATTACAAAGACAGAAATGCATGACAACCTCAGTACCAAAAGCAGCCTCCATAGCATCAATACACTCTATCTTGGTTTCTGGATCTACATAATGCTCTGGTCTATTTACTGTATCAAACCCCTGATGTAAAAGTCGACCTGCCAAAATTAAGTCTCTCATAAATTCCCTAATCTCCTCTTTAGTGGCATATCTAACCATACTAACACTGGGCTCATCCTGTAGTTTATTTATTGTACAGCCTTTACCAGATAATCTACCAGTCTCCTCAAGTAATACGGTAAAACTATCACCAGACACAAGCGATATAGTTATTATATCACCCCATTCATAAATATTATTTTTATTTTCCATACATATATAAAGATTTCAAGGTTTTATCCCTGTGTTCCTTATATTTGATATGAAAATTTGTAAAGATCTTATAGTTAATCGCCTCTATAATAAAGAGGAATTTGTTTTTACTCAAGGTCCATATTACCTCCCAACAAAGCTAATGTCTAGACGTACTGGGTTGGCTTATAGTATTCGAAAATCTATTAAAGACCATATAGACAACGAAGATAAAACTGGAGCCGTAAAATCAATTCTAGAACTTCTCGACCCCTGGATAGAGCAACAAGAGGGAAGAAAATTTGATTATGTCCGGGAAATGATCTTCTTAGTGCGAGATGAAGATTATCCGATTTGGCTTGAGTTATATCCTGGAGAAAACGAAGAGAGAATGAACCGTAACTTATTTATAGCAGACTTATTCTTTCCTTACCTCCACTTGATTGTAGAGCTTGATGGACTTGCTTTTCATGAATACCTAGACCCAGATAAACCAAAATATGATCAAGCAAGAGACCAATTCCTATACTCTGTTTATGGTCTTAATACTATACGCCTAACAGAGAGTCCAGTTGAGAAGAGATTTGAGAAACTGAAAAGAATATTAAGAAAACAGAATGAATATGATACACCAGCCTCATTGGATTATACTGATGAAATAGCCAAGATATATTTAAACCATACATATCCCCCAGAATGCTTTGAAATAATTGAAAAATACATACTCACATTACCAAACTTTTTTGACCAAGATAAAGAAGAGGTACAAACTGAGGGATATATAAAAGGATTAGATACTTATTTTGAACCGGTTAACGAAATTCTAGGTGATCTATATGGAAAACATCTCGTATATTCAGACGCTATATAAACACAGAATCAGAATAGATTATTCATCATTTTCTTCTTATACTGATGTAACTCAAATAAGTAAGATCACATCTAATTATGAGGTTTTTCCACTAATAATATTTTATAGATTAATTAGAAAAAAGTTAACTATAAATAAGATAAAATTATTTTTAGATAAAGCTAAATACAACAGTAATTCTAATAATCTTGGTGTAGAACCATTATTATTATCTATAGGGATAAATAATCTGTCGAAACTTTATGATGTATTAGGAAATTATGAGATATATGATAATACAGATAAGGTACGAAAGAGGAACTATTATCGGAAAAGAAGATAATTTTTCAGTAATTATAAAAAATAATATTAGAAAAAGGATTACTCCTAAATTCAGTTCTCTACTAAAACTAAGATGGCTCGATAACAGGGTAAATTGGATTTCAAGTAACTATGATTTGGGAAAATTATTATGGAAACTAGAAATACCAGAAAAATGATGGCCTCAAATCCTTATATATGTAATCTGAGAATTGTACTGCGACCAAATCAAAGTACATCTGGAAATTCTCAATTACAGCTTACGAGGCCAAGTAAGAACAAAGGAGACAGGATGAATTGGATCTAGAAATAGTGAACGTAATCCTGACCTTTATTTTTTTCCTTATATATGATAAATGAAAGATCCTAGATATATCGTTTATTTAGTATATAAAGATGGATTTGCTTTTTTAAATGTAATACGATGGCCTAGTAAAGAAATTTGGGTACGTATTATAAAAGTAGATAAAATAAAAACTATACGGAAAAGGATAACTAGTGGTTTCGTAGATAAATTTGCTAACCTGTTCATATCAGCAGACCTAATTCATTGGAATAGAGATATGGGAAGATTAGATTCTGCACTATACAAATCAGCTAATTTAAAAAACATAGAACACATATTAGAAGATTTAGAGTGTACAAAAATTTCTTACCTATATTACATATGAGAGAACCGAAGTATATAATTTATGTATCAAATAGAAATAGATCTCGAATAGTACAACGTTTAAATATAATAAGGTGGTCAGATAAATCAGTTTGGGATACTGGAATATCGGTGAGACCATTAAAAAAATTTACAAGTGATACGATAGAGAATATACTAAGACCAGAATTCATTTCTGCAAAAACAGTCTGTTGGTATAAATCACATCAAAGGCACACACCGAATCTTTATACAGAAATTCTTTATTTAGATTCGGTCAATACTGTTGAAGATATTAAAAAGGTATTGGAAACTTTTGAGGCGTGTAAATTCAATTATTTATACCTAATATACTAGAATGAGCCATAAAATAGAACCAAAGTATATAGTTTATCTTACTAATCGATATAGAAGTAGTAGTTTTCTAAATCTAAACATTGTCTTATGGCAAACAAAACAAATTTGGGAAAAGACATGTTTTATATCTCACCCAAAGAAACTAACAACAAATAGAATAACTAGGATAATAAATAATTCAATAAGAGGTAATATTCCTATCCCTCTTAAAAAAGTTCATTGGATTTGGTGTGATTCAAAAGAAGCTATAACAGAGTTATATACATCAACAACGAATGAGAATATTAAGAGAAATCTAGAGAAATTAGAGGGTACTAAATTTTCATTTATTTACTTTATTTATGCCACCTGAAATCCTTATATATGTCCAATATTTGCCAATCGGGACAACAGGCGAGATCTACAAGGGTTCAAAATAGGGTCTCGCCTTATTTTTTTTTTATTTTCCTTATAAATGATGGAAAATGATCCAGAATATATAGTCTATTTTACTTATTTAGACTCTAAAATATTTTTAAATATAATAAGGTGGTCAGATAGAGCTCTCCTAGAAGTAAGTATACGTTCTATAATTAGAAAAAACCTTACGAAAAATTTTATATGCAGATTAGGTAATGAGTTAATGAATTCATCCGATGGTTTCATGGATCCAGTTGAAATAATGTGGAGTGACAATTATTCTGAAGATACTGCATTTGATTGGTATATGTCCACAGATCTTGATAATCTAGAGGAGGTTTTAAAAGAGCTTGATCCTGGTAAACTAATAGACCTATACTGTGTATACTAAAATGCCAAGATATATAATATATTTTATCCAGTATAAATCTTCATTAACAACGGATCTTATTATATTGGATATAAGTAGTAGAAGAAGAATACGAAGCATCTCCCCATTCAGAAATAATAATAGGCCGACAAAGAAATTTACGCCAAAGTTAATAGAAAATATTAAGACAGATACATATATTTTTGTATCATCACCGATAGAATACTTTACAAAAGTCCTTTCAGACAGGCTTTGTTGGGATACTACAGTAGATATGGAGGAACTTATAAGTCTAATAAAAACTTTTGAGATAATGATAAGTATGGGAGAAGAAAAAAAGGTAACTAAATTATACATAATCCCCTGAAATCCTTATATATGAAATGCGAATGTAGCTCAATTGGTAGAGTGCTAGCCCTCCAAGCTGGAAGTTGCGAGTTCGAGTCTCGTCATTCGCTCGAAATAAAATGTGTGAAGGAAACCTTATCTAAGTTAATTCTTAGGTAGGGTTTTTATTTTCCTTATATCTGATATGAAAGACAATTATACGTATTTAGGTTTCCCGGAAGAATATAGAACTAGTTTATCCGAGAATATACAAGACCTAGAAGATAATATGCCGTCTCTGACTAACTGGTTTAGAGAGTCTAGCGCATTGGGTTGCGGAATTTTATTTTCTTTATCCGTGTGTTCTATAGCTGGGATTTGGAAATTAAATTTTTTAGGGGCTTTTATTCTCGGCAGTGTATTAGGTTATTCGGTCTGGTTCCTTATTACACACCGCCTAAAAACTCGAAACTGGTATAAGACCCTCCGAAAAATTAAAGTTGTATCGGAGGAGGTTATAGTTTCGGAATCTCAGGCGGTTAGAATATTAAACGAGGAGATCAAGATATACTACACAGCCGATGATTTAAATGTGATAATGAGGATAGAAAAACTATAAAAAGTGAGTGTGAATAACTATATTGTTTATAGCTTAGATCATAATGGAGTTGAACTATGTATATTATTTCGCGAGACTTCCTCAATTTATATTTATCCTACATATAGTCAGCATAAAGTCCTTAAACGGATATCTACTAAACTATGTATACAACTAACAAAAACGAAAATGAGGGACATGAGGTTTTATAACGATGAAATTTATGAAGACTCTAGTGATTTTTCTAGGGTAACAACAGATATAGTATCCGAATTATTTGAACTTAAAGATATAGATAAAGTAAATGAGAAACTAAAATACCTAGAAAACACTATAATATTCTACTGTTATTATGCATGACATAGATATATTAATTAATTGGTTTTATCTCATTTCCTTATAATTGAAATGTTTTTAATAAATAAAAATTAATATGGAACCACTAAACTTTATGAGTATTCCAGGATGGATAGCTTTAATATCCTCATTCCTGGTTTTAGGTCAGGCTATACTAAACCTGATTTTTGGTAGTGATCTTGATATGGATGTATCAGGAGATGGATTACCAGACTTTGACCTCGGAACCTTAGTGTCACCCAAAGGAATCTTACATTTTCTGTTCGGTTCTTCATGGTATCTTGTCCTAGTGAGAGAGCCTTGGAATTGGGTTGATTATTTAGTTTCTATCGGGGTAGGTATCATCGTTGCTCTCCTAGTCGCTCTAATCTACTGGGCACTTTCTAGATTGGCTAGTGAAAAGAAGAAAGAGACTGGAGAAGAACTTGTAGGTCGAGCTGGAACAATCTATCTCAATACAGGGAAAGGAACTTATGATATTACTATAGTTTCTTCCGGTGCCACTACTACAATACAAGCAAAATCAAGTTCTGGTAAAAAAGATTACAGGACTGGAGAAAAAGTGGTTATAGAAAAATATGAAAACGATATTTATTTTATAAACTAAACAAAAAAAATTAAAAACACATGGGAATGAGTTATGTTTACATTGGTGCAGGAGTTATCGCACTCTTGTTGATTCTCACTGTTATCGGTATCTTAAGTCGGTACAAGAAGTGTAGATCAGATGAAGTTCTTGTTGTCTATGGTAAAACTAAAGGCAACACATCGTCAAAATGCTATCATGGAGGCGCGGCGTTCGTATGGCCTGTCATTCAAGGTTGGGCTATTATGGACATGAAACCTATGCAAATCCAGTGTGACTTGAAAAATGCTCTCTCGTCACAAAAGATTGAGGTTAATGTTCCTACCGTCGTAACTGTTGCTATCTCTGAAAAACCTGAGATTATGCAAAACGCCGCGGTCCGTCTCCTTGGTTTGTCTCAGGAAGATAAAGTCGACCAAATTAAAGATGTGATTTGGGGTCAGATGCGTCTTGTCATTGCTGAGATGATGGTTGAGGAGCTTATCTCTGACCGTGACAAATTCTTGGGTTCATGTAAAGATAATATTACAACTGAACTCGAAAAACTCGGTCTTACTCTCATCAACATCAACATTTCTGAGATCTCCGATAACGCTAATTATATCGAAAACCTCGGTAAAAAAGCCGCCACTGAAGCTAAGTATAATGCTGAGGCTGACATGGCTGAGAAAATCAAGGTTGGTGAAGTTCGTGTCGCTACTCAGGCTCAGGAAAAGGCCGTCCAGCTCGCTCAAATTAAGAAGGAGCAGGATACAAAGGTCGCTGAAAATGATAAGGACCGCCAAACTGTAGTGGCCCAGACTGAGAAAGATCGTGATATCCAACTCCAAGATACAGAAAAAGAGAGAAGTGTTGGTATCGCTGAGAAACAGAAGGAACAGACTGTGAGAACCAGAGAGATTGAGAAAAATCAGAACATCGAAACTGCTACTCTCGCTAAGGATGAGGCTACACAAGTCGCTGAAGTTGAAAAGGAAAAGCAGGTTCAAGTTGCTACGGCGAGATCAGAACAGGCTCAAAAAGTAGCTGAACAGGAAAAACTCAAAAACGTGGCCATAGCTCAACAGGAAGCTCTCACCGCCTCTGAGACTGCAACGGCTAACGCAAAGAGAGATGCTACAATTGCTGAACGAGAGGCTGAGTCTAGAACTGCCCAACAAAAAGCCACTCAAGATTCAGACGCTTCTATTGTCGAATTCCAGCAAGAAGCAACAGCCAGAAAACAGAAAGCTGAACAAGATGCCGCCGCTAAAATTCGTCAGGCAGAACAGGAAAAAGAATCTGTCGTTGCTGAGGCTGAGGCGGGTACAAGAAAAAGAACTGCAAACGCCCAGAAAGACGCTAAACTCACTGAAAACAACGCCGGAGTAGAAGTTGCAAAATCTGACTCCGTACTTGGTCAGGAAAGAGCTAAGGCAGATCAAATTATCGGCGAATCTAAAGCATCGGCGGAAAAAGCTGTTGGTGTAGCTCAGGCTCAAAAAGACGCAGAAATCGCAAAAGCTAGAGCCCAGGCAGAAAAAGAAAGACAGACCGCCGAAATTATGGTCGCCGCTGAAATTGAAGCCCTCCGTAAAAAAACTGAAGCTACCGGTCTTAAAGATAAAGCCGTGGTGGAAGCTGAAGGTGAGGCTGAGGCTATCATAAGAAAAGCTAAGGCAGAAGCAGAAGCAATGAAGATTAAACTTATGGCTCAGGCTGAAGGTGAACTCGAACTCGCTAAAGCCGCTGCCGCTAGAAAAGCCGCCGAAGTTGAAGATCTTAAGTCGCTGCTCAAAAACGGAATGAATGGCGGCCAGGTTGTTCAGGTCGTACTTA
>AUXO013988953.1_pt1 | contig 31506 bp, 31 predicted proteins | sample 768731 | NCBI WGS metagenome assembly AUXO01 (sample SAMN02715735, study PRJNA202380) | gut metagenome | biome: sheep rumen | host: Ovis aries | place: New Zealand: Palmerston North
AATGATGAAACATCATCAAAGAACCATTAAAACTATCATCAAATGAAAGAAAATCTTGAATACATGCGTCCTCGCCCCATGGGCAAAGGCGAACTGGCCATGCTCTATGGCCCCGACATGACACCCGTATCCGCCCTCAATCGTCTGGCCAAGTGGATGCGCCTCTGTCCCCAACTCATGGCAGAACTCCAGGCCACGGGCTACTATCCCCGTCAGCGCCTCCTCACTGTCCGCCAGGTCGAAATCATCTTCCACCACCTCGGACAACCTTAAGTCCTCACCCCAAGACCTCACCCCAGCCCTCTCCAAAAGAGAGGGTTGTTTTTATCTTTTCGCTCGGCACTAACCCTTTATTTCACACCATCTCATCGTATCTCTTCCCCAATCCTCCCAATTCATTTTCCGTCCCTCCCCATGTTGTAACTTTGCATTGCCATTCGGAAGAAATTCACTCTGCAAGCGGAGGCCTACGGTTGGAAGGTGAAGCTCTGATGAAAGGCAAGAGATCTCTCAACCCATTAAACTAAAACTATTAACCATTAAAACGAATTAAACTATGTCAGCAAACAAGCAAATCGGAAGTATTCCATTCAGTGTAGGATTGCGTCTCGTCAATCCGTCAGAGAAGGAAAGTGCCAAGGTCGCAGTGGCCTATGTGCAGAGTCGTGAAAATGTCGACAACCATACTCTGGCCCGTCACATCAAGGAGCATGGGACTCCCTTCTCCATAGGCACCTTGCATGGTGTGATTGACGACATCTGCGAGTGCATTGCCGAGCAGTTGCTCATGGGCAACCGTGTCACCCTCGATGGTTTGGGCACACTCTTTGTCTCTCTCTCCAGCACCGGCACCGGGGATGCCAATGAGTTCACTTCGGCCCAGATCACCTCAGTCAATCCTCGCATGTCCTTCGACGAAGAATTCGTCAAGACGCTCCAGAAGGCCGAATTCGAGAATGTAGCCAGCCGAAAGGCACAGATTCAGGCCAAGAAGCAGGAAAAGACTGCCATGAACGAAATCCTTGGCGCCACCGACACCGGTTCCGACCCCACTGGCGACACCGGCTCCAGCACAGGCTCTGGCGACCCCGACGACGTCACTCCCTAAACCTTAAGCGAAAAGCGGCTTCGGCCGCTTTTCCATTTCTCTTCTCGTGCAAATAATCGTGCAAGCGCAGCAAAGCACTAACCCCTATAACTCCCCTATAACTCCCCTATAACTCCCCTATAACTCCCCTATAACTTCCCTTTAACTCCTCTTTAACTCCCCTTAAAACATGCGTACCATAACTCTCATCATCATCCACTGTGCTGCAACATTTCCCATGCAGACCTACAGTCCCGAGCAGATGCGCGCCGACCACCTCCGTCGAGGATTCTGCGACATCGGCTATCACTACTACATCCGTCGCGACGGCACCTGTCATCCCTGCCGTCCTCTTGAGCAATCCGGAGCCCACTGTCGGGGTCACAATCGCCACTCTATCGGCATCTGCTACGAAGGCGGCCTCAATGTCCACGGTCAGCCCGCCGACACCCGCACCCCAGAGCAGCGCGAGGCCCTTCTCCGCCTTCTCGCTCAGCTCAAGCAGCGTTTCCCCCGTGCCGTCATCCTCGGTCATCACGACCTCAATCCCCTCAAGTCCTGTCCCTGCTTCGATGCCGCCTCCGAGTATTCCGATCTCTAAGCATCCCTTTAAACGCATTCCGCCCCGCCAGTCCAATGACCAGCGGGGCGGAATATTTAATGAGCCTTCTCTCGCATCTCCCCGTTATCCAGGCTCGCAGGGCCAATTAAATCGTAACCTGTTACCCCGTTAAACGTTAACCTGTTACACTCTCCTTGATCGAGTCAATGATAAAGCGCACCTGTTCGTCAGTGACCATGGGACCACTGGGCAGGCACAGACCACATTTGAAGATAGACTCACTCACCCCATTCAGGTAAGCTATGCTCGAAGCCGAAGTCTGACAAGTCACCCCGCAATCCAATTCTTCATTTTTAATTTTTAATTTTTCATTTAGCGGAGCGCAATATACCGGTTGGCGGTGCATAGGTTTCCATAGTGGACGGCTCTCAATGCCCTTCTTGTCCAAAGCCATGCGCATAGCCTCCACATTGCGGTTAGGCTCGCAGTCCGTGTGCACCGAGCCTCCCCCATGCACCACGCCAGCAGCACCACCAATGGCACCCTTCACGGCCTCCTGGTAAGCCTGTTCCTCGTCCACAACCTTCAGTTCAGGGGAAAGTGTGATGGTGCACAGCCAGAAGTTGCTCTCCATGCCCTCAAGTTCATCATGGAACGTGATGCCTTCCACCTTGCTGAAGGCCTCCCTATACATCTCTGCAATATGTCGGTGGTGACGGATGTGGTCATTAGCCACCGTCATCTGTCCGCGCCCGATACCCGCACAGATGTTCGACATGCGGTAGTTATATCCGATAGCCTCATGCTGATAATAGGGATAAGCCTCTCTGGCCTGAGTAGCATACCACATGATACGGTTCTTGGCCGCTTCGTCAGGACAAATCAGAGCACCTCCTCCCGATGTAGTTATCATCTTGTTTCCGTTGAACGACAGTACACCATACGCTCCGAAACTCCCCAACACTTTCCCGTTGAACTTCGAGCCAAAGCCTTCGGCAGCATCCTCTATGACAGGAATGTCGTATCGGTCAGCAATCTCCATAATGCGGTCGATGTAGTAAGGCATACCATACAGCGCCACCGGCACGATGGCCTTAGGCTTCTTGCCCGTCTTCTGGATACGGTCTTTGATAGCCACCTCCAGCAGTTCAGGGTCCATGTTCCAGGTCTCCCTCTCCGAGTCCACAAACACGGGAGTAGCCCCCAGATACGTAATGGGATGGCTTGAAGCACAGAACGTAAACGACTGCACAATCACCTCATCACCCGGTCCCACGCCACAGGCCAGCAAAGCTAGATGCACAGCCGCTGTACCACTCGACAATGCTACAACATGCTTTGTCAGCGGTTCATGGTTTTCTCCAACACCATTAACAAAGTCTTCGAGATCCTTCTCGAAACCATTCACGTTCGGTCCCAGAGGCACCACCCAGTTCGTGTCAAATGCCTCCTTAATGTACTTTTGTTCCTCACCCGTTTCACTCATGTGCGCCAGGCACAGGTAAATTCTATTCGCCATATTCTTTTTTATATTATATATTCGTTATTATGATCCTTGTCCTCCCAAGGACGCCAAGCATTGATTGCTCCACTGTTAAGCAGATAGCAGGCTTTGGAGCCTGCTATTCTTTTATTCGCAGTAGTTTAGCGAATTTATTCTTTAGTGTGAGAGTTTTAATAAGGTTCTGATTTGTTTAAAGTTGTAAATCCTTAATCTTGAAAGTACAAAATGTACAAGTGCTTTGACCTTATAATTGAAAGGGATTGTGTACTTCTTCATTAGATCATCCCACATTTCTATGGCATAATGGTCGTTACGCAACACCTTCCTTGCATAGAATTCAGCAAGATATTCATTTTTGTGAGCCTCATACTTTTCAATGTCAAAAACGCTCTTGTATTTGTCCAAGGCATTTAAAGCGTCCAATTCGATAATCGTGCGACAACATTTTACACACTCCCTTTCACTACAATTATGTGAATAAGAGTTGCATACATTTAAGTAGTTGTACGAAGGTGTCCATTCAACAAGTTTTTTAACTTTGTTATAACGTGATACATCCCCTCCTGTTGTGTAGAAAGTTGTGTTGTTGGTTGAAAGAACTGCAAGATTAAACAACTCAAACTGTGAAACATCATATCTATTCAGTTTGAATTCACTTATTTTATATGAAGACGATGAATAATAGACCCTAAATAATTTTTCTAGCAGTAGTATGGTGCTTCCATTAGCAATACCATGATATTCTGTATAGTCATAAGGAAGGAAGGTCCTAAAATTTGTATCAATCTTTACGAACTTAAATCCAAATTCATTGCAGAAATCTTGTGCTAATTTTACTCTATTAGCAAATAGTGTATTGGTTTCTTCTGCTCCAATATCATGGGAACCAATATTCATTAATACTAAATGGGTCAGCGAATATTGAGGAAGACATTCTGAACCTCCAATATTGCAATGACAGGCAATAGTGTATAAGGAATCTACCCCACATGTGATACCTGTTCCAACACCACCTTCGGAGTTCAATTCTGAATCAATTGTGGGGGCCTTGATATTGAATGGTTCAATGTTGTATGCTTCGCAATATACATTCATCATGTAGTTTTGCACTTGATAGTAAAGCCGTGTGCTAACAGGTACCTTTGATTCAAGTTCCCAATGCTCTTTGATACACTTAAAAACACATATAACGAAGAATCCATCGGCACGATCATCAGTTAGATAGGGTGCGAATTCTTCTTGAACTTCAGCATAAAGGGTTTTGGTAACTCCTCCCGCTTCTATATCGCAGCATAATTTATTATTGTCGCGATATACTTTATTGATAATTATCTTATTCATTGCATTTCCCCTTTTTACCTAGCCGTAAATCCTCCATCAACAAAAAGGTTTATACCTGTTACCCAACGAGCAGCGTCAGACAATAGGTAAATGCATGCATTGGCAATGTCTGTCGTCTGTCCAAGTCCTAACAGATGTTGTGCTTCCAGCACAGCCCTCTTCTCGGGGTCGGCGATGTGGGGCAGATTCTGGTTAATGGGTGTAATAATGACACCTGGTGAGATTGAATTAACACGTACATTCTTCCGGGCCAGTTCTACGGCAAGCGATTTTGCAACAGCTTTCAGGGCTCCCTTCGTCATTCCATAGATTGATTTGCCCGCTTCGCCATAGCTCCCTGCTACAGATGAAAAGAATACGATACTGGCCCCTTCCTCGGACAGATTGGCACGTCGGCAGATTTCTTGGGTTAGATAATAGCCTGTGTATACATTAACTTTGAAGAACTTGTCCAGTGTATCCTCTTTCGCAGAGTTTAGGGGCAGGGTAGTGGAGATACCTGCGCAATTCAGCAAGCCGTTAACCTTTCCCACCTTCTCTACTCCCAGTGCTACTATTTCTTTTACCTTATCTTTCTCCGTTAAGTCAAGCACACCTATGAAATGTTCATCAGGTCGCTCCACCATAGAGAGTGTTTCTTGCAGGCCTTCCTCATTCATATCGAGGAGAATCAATCGAGCGCCCATCTGGGAGCAACTGATAGCGCACTGTCGTGCGATACCAGATGCTGCTCCAGAGATGACGATATTCTTCCCTTCAAGGGAGAATGGATTAAATGCGCACCCCATTTTCAACTTCAACTACATTACTGATTTTGCAATCACAGAAAGGAACGATTGCTGTGGCCCAGGTCATGCCTACACCAAAGGCGCTCAGCAACAAATCTTTCTTTCCATCCAATTTGTTTTTCAACTCGCTGACTATGGTCAGGGGAACAGACACAGACGATGTGTTACCATATTTGGCAATGGTCGAAGGTATCTTCGAAGTGTCCAACTTCATTTTCTTAGCAATGTACGAGTTGATGAAGTTGTTGGCTTGATGGAACACAACATAGTCGAAGTCATCAGCCGTTTTCTCAGCAAAAGCCAATGTCTTCTTTATGTCACGAGGAATCTCACGGATGACGAAGTTAAACACATCGCCTCCCATCATATAGCCCTGTTCGTCACTACGCATGTTGCCGAATTCGTCTACAACCTTCTCCACCACAGTTTCAGCAGAACTCATGTGGCGGTAACCGCCAGCGGGAATCATAATAAGATTGGCACGCGAACCATCGCTGTTTAGTGAGAATGTACTCTTTCCAAACTTCTCATCCCGTTCAACCAAGGCGGCTACTCCACCATCACCAAAGAGGAAAGCACTGCGACGGTCTCTCGGAGAATAAACTTTTGAACGTGTCTCGCCATCCAGTATGAGAGCTTTCTTCAGATTGCTCTTCTCCATCATGCTGAATACTACCGACATTCCATACAGGAAAGCTGAACAACCCAAGTTGATGTCAAAAGCAATGGTGTTGTTGGGCAAACCGAGTCTGTGTTGCAAGGTCACAGAGGTCGCAGGCATACGATAGTCAGGAGTCTGAGAGATGAACACCAATAGTTCTATTTCCTCCTTGTTGATATCATTGTCGGCAAACAACTGCTCTGCAGCTGCCAGACACAAGTCCGACGAGCATGTAGCCTCGTCGGCAAACCTACGTTCTTCAATGCCTGTCTTTTCTACGATTGCGTTAGCTTCTTCAGCACTCCAGAACTCTGTGTATTCACGATTCTTGATTACTCTTTTGGGTACAGCTGCGGCCATAGCCGTTATACCGACACCTTTAAACTCAAGATATGCCATTACTGATGCTCCTCTATGTAGTTGATGATGTCATTTAATGTTTTCAGCGTCTTGAACTCAGCATTTTCAATCTGGATTTCATATTCCTCATCCAGCATGGCAATGATAGAAAGATATGCCATCGAATCCCATTCGGGCAGAGTGCGGAATTCAGTTTCAACGGTTAAGTCAGAAGCCTCAATGTCCAATGCTTCTGCAAACAAATCAATAAATTTTTGTGTGTCCATAATAATTAAGTTTAAAAATGTTTATAATTCAATCTTTTTTGCCGGATTGCCCATGTATAGTAATCCGTCTTTTGTATTTCTTAAAACAATAGCGCCAGCACCCACTCTTGTTTGGTTGCCAACTTTTAGACCTTGGGCAACAAACGTTCGTGCACCAAAGAAATTCTCATCACCAACATGTACTGCTCCTGATAGCCGGGTCTCAGGGAACATCACGTTATAGCTGCCTATTACAACATCGTGTCCCAATGTTATGCCTCCATTCATTACATTGAAGTCTCCCAAATGTATGTTGCAACTTAGTCGGCAAGAGAAAGTAATGATGTTCCCCTTTCCCATTTTCACCGAGTTCTCGTCGAAAAAGAATACGTTGTGAGCTATGATATTTGGGAATGAGATGTTAGGATTAGCAATTCTCTCCGAAACAGATTTTATATACTTAACATTGCCAATAGCAATTGCAATTGCCAGAGGCTTATCCCATGCATTTAGGGTGTCCATATTTCCAAGAATTTTCCCGTATGGGCATTCAGTTCCAACTTCCACTCCATCATCAAAAAAACCTATAATATTCCATGTGGGAGTGACTTCATTGATTTTTCGGAGGATACATGCAACCTCGCGCCCAAATCCTCCGAATCCATATATAGCAATATCTTTCATAATTTTTTAGTTGTGGTTATCTTTAAGGTTAATTAGAGCCATTAAATGCTTCCATCGTGGCAGAACCGGTCTTGTTGATGTCAGCTCGTTTGAGAACCTTCATAATAGTTATCCATATTACTTTCAAGTCCGTCATCAACGATACATGGTCCACATACCACACATCTAGTTTCAACTTCTCAGTCCATGAAAGGGCATTGCGCCCATGACATTGTGCCCAGCCCGATATTCCAGGACGTACCTCGTGTCGACGCATCTGTTCGGACGAATACAATGGTAGATATTTCACTAACAATGGGCGAGGGCCAATCAAAGCCATGTCACCTTTCAGCACATTAATGAGTTGTGGTAGTTCGTCAATGCTGGTTGAGCGCACAAACTTTCCGACTTTCGTCAAGCGTTCAGCATCGGGCAACAGATTTCCCTCAGCGTCTCGCTCGTCCGTCATCGTTTTGAATTTGATGATTTTGAAAATCTTTGCATCCTTACCAGGTCTTTCTTGCAGGAAGAGTAGCCTACCCCAAACCCCTCCCTCAAGGGAAGGGCTTCCTTTACCATTTGCAATAAAGAGTAAGATAGAAATAATGAGCAGTATTGGTGATATGCAGATGAGTGCAATCAGCGCAATCCAGAAATCTAAAAACCTTTTAAAGAAATGTTTGTACATATATCTATTCGAAATGTTGCATTATTATATTGTATGTATTCTCCACTAAGTAGTTTTGTTTGAGATATTCATACCCCCGTTCTCCCATCTCCTTTATGATTTCGGGATGGGAGACGAACCAATCGACAAGAACAGTGAAGTCCAGTTCGTTTATACTCTCGCACCATAAGCCGTAACCATTCGTTTTGGCAATGCGTCCAATGTCAGTGTTCCGATCTGTGGCACACAACACAGGCATCTTGTATTCCAGATACGACAGCAGCCGACTGGGATAGTTCGGAATGGTAAACCGATGGTCGAGGAAAATCAACCCCACGTCACACGATCTCACCAATTGGTCATAATCCTCCTTTGGCAAGCGTTGCATAAGGGTAATGTTGCATTTCTCATTCAAACTTTTATACCAAGTATGAAGTTTGTCGTATTCCGTTCCATTCCCCACAATCAGGAAATGACAATCCTTTCGGTTCTTGTTTGCCTCCAGACATTTAATCAGGAAGGGAATCCCCTGTGGTTTCCCCAGATTACCGCCATAGATGAATATAGGCTTATCCGTCGGTAACCCATACTTCTCCCGAATGTTATGGTTAACGTTAACGTTATCGTTATCGTTAAGGCTTATTGAATTCGGTGCCACCTCCACCCGTTCAGCGGGGTAATAGGGATTGTGCCGACGCACAAAGTTTACATTTGCGGGAGACATACATCCTATGTAGTCCGAGACGTTATATAAGGCGATTTCCTTTTTGCGGAAATACCACCAGAATGGTGAGCGTTTCGAAAACATCCCCATATCCACAGCATTCTGTGGGAAAATGTCTTTCAGCAGCAGGTAACTGATGGCCTGTGGATTTTGTTTTTTTAGGTAACGCACTACATTCGTGAATGTTATGGGTGGGGTAGAATAGAGGATAAGATCAAACTTCACATCACCCAAATGTTTCTTAATAGCTCGTTGGAACTGTCCTTCAATCATCAATGTTCCAATGCCCTTCTCCACCACATTCGTCTTCTGGATGTTCAGTGTCCGCACCTTCAGTATCGTAACGCCGTTTTCTTCAATTACATGTGTCTTTTCCCCGTTCCGCCTTTCTGAAGGAGATACAATGCACACCTTATGCCCTTCGTCCCTGAACTTCCTCAACAGGTCGGCATATATTCCCCTTGATTCAATGTTATTAATATTTGAAAGTGTTGTGAATATGATGTTCATTTATAATAAATTATATTGTAAATTCGTTTTTATTATTGGTGCATTTCGGTAGCAACTTCCTTCCATATTCCAACAAGTTGCTCCCATACTTTTGGAATTGCGTACATATCATTCACTCTGCTGCGAGCATTTTCGCCTAGTTTTATGGCTTCGGAAGTATGTTCTAGCATATATACAATGGCTTGACGTAATGCTTCTACATTTTTTATTGGTACACATATTCCACATGGACTTTTCCCATCAATATCAAGCATTTCTGGAATAGCACCTACAGGTGTTGCTACGATAGGACAACTACAAGCCATTGCCTCCAGTATTACATTGGGAAAACCCTCTGAATATGAAGGGAGAACAAATACAGAGCAATTTATCATCGCTTTGATAACTTCCTCAAGAGTTTTTGCCCCTTTGATATTGAGCCATGAATTGGATGAGTTACCAGATAGTTCTTCAAGCTGTTTCTTTATACTATCATTTGGTATATGTCCAAATATCTCTAATTCAATATCATTTATTTGTTTACATGCCTCTACCAATTCAAAAACTCCTTTTGTAGAAACGACATGTCCTGCATACACTATTTTTTTCAGATCGCGTTTTATGTTTTTGTTTTCTTCTATTAGTTGTTGAACAGAAACCGCAAGAGGATTTGGAAGATACCTTACTTTTTCATAACCAAAATTTTTAAGTGCATAGAACGAGCGAAGATCCATCACTATAATTCTATCTACGATTCGTAGAAGCCTTATAAACAATTTGTTTTCCCAATTCGTAGATTTTAATATCTCTGGAATACGTCCAAAATGGCAATGGACGATAGTTTTAGCTCCACTTTTATGTGCTTTTTTTACAATATATAAATCTTTCAGCAAACCAAATGATGCACTCGAACATACGTGGACAACATCAAAAGTTTCATTTTTAATAATTTTTCTAAACTTTTTGGTTAGTGGATAGTAGTTTTGGACTCCATTGCAAATTCTAAGGAAATGGGAGTCTGTTGCAAAACCTGCTTTTGATTTGGGATTGTACAATAATTCTAAACTAACATCCCCGTCTATAACATTATAATAGGATATAATGTGCTCTGTCCATTTTGCTATTCCCCCATTAAGATGATTGCCATAGGGGGAAATTAATAAAACATTCATCCTCTTAACGTCATTTAAAAACAATTGCATAAATTAGTTGCGAACTATTTTATAATTATTCTCCTAATACTATAACTTCTGGTATTCGGCTATGTTTTTTAGTCTCTTTTTAAAATACTTTTGGTAATTCTTTTCAAGAATTTCTCTTGGTAGCCTTTCATCTTCAGGATATAATTTGGACTCATGTTCTATTACTTGTTCAGGATCAAAGACAAAGCCCATAATTTTTGCAGGATTTCCTGTAACAATAGCATATGGCGGAACTTTGGAACGCACAACAGAACCAGCACCAATTATCGCACCACGACCAATAATGACACCAGACAACAATGTTACATTAGCGCCAATCCACACATCCTCCCCTACAATAATATCTTTGTCCGCATTATGGTTTTTATCTAGTTGCTCTTTTATATTCTCCGTTACAAATTTTCGCCACATACCTATAGGTGATAGATGATTGCCAGTAATGACAGTTAACCCAATAGCGGCCCCCGAATATTTCTTCATAATAAAATTGGCTTTACTATTCATAATCACAGACCCACTATAAATATTAGTATATTCTTCCATATATAAATTTTCAGGATTATCAATAGTCGCTTTATATGATACGAATGCCGTTTTATGAATGTTCTTAAATTGATGGTGATTAAGTTTTGACATAACCCGATTCCATACTCTTTTAATAAGCAAAAATAATCTCATAGTGCCAATAGTTTTATATATGATTGTACAAATTTGTCTTTCGAAAACAAATACTCTGCGTGCTTACGGTTATTAATGGAGAATGCTTGATATTCTGCATCTTTGAGGGACATCATTCGCTCAAGTGCCATGGCTATACTGTTTGTGTCATGTGGGTTGAAGAGGAAGCCATTTATTCCTTCTTCTACATAGCGACTATTGTCACACACCTTACTGCATGCAATAGGGAGTCCACATGCCATTGCCTCACAAATCACATTGGGTGTTCCTTCATAAAATGAGGGCAAGCAGAAATAGTCTGCCTTTTGATACTTCTCTAATATTTTGTTTGTTTTCTCCTTTAGTTCTATATAATCGATAAGGCCAAGATACTCGATTTTTTGCTTACATTTATTGATATAATCCATATGTGCTGTGTTTAGTCCATACCAACTAATATGGAAGCAAAATCCTTTAGACTTCAACGCTGCTACAGCATCTATAAATCCTAGAGTATTTTTAGAGGGCCAAATAGATGCCGCAATCATAATTTCTGGCACTTTCCGTCGATTTTTTTTTAACGTAGGAACAAAATATGTTAGGTCTACAAAATTGGGGATGGTATATACTTTGTCTTTTAACTTTGGGAAAAACGAACATATATATTCTTCTTGTGAATAGGAATTAGGGACCACATAGTCTGCTATTCTAAAAAGATTAAATCTTATTATCTCATTTTTCCCAGTATGTTGGGTAGTATTTCTTTCGGATACTATCAGTTTGAATTTGCGATTAAATATGTGAGCCATACAGGCACATATCGAAGGCGTTTCCAAATAGGAAATTACCACATCAGGTTCCGTTTTACGGATATAGCGTGCTATATGCCATATTCTGGAAACCGATTTTTTAGCCTTATTTAGGTATACATATGGTATGTCATTGGCTAATAGATAATCTGCATAGAAACAATAATCATGATAATACGCCACTGATATTTTGTATCCTTTTTCTTTTAAAAACACAGCGAGCCCAACCAATTGCCGCTGTGCTCCGCCTGGACCGAGTGAGTCTATGAGACATAGTATGTGTTTCATAATCCAATTACGACATTTCATGCGGAAGGACGAGCCATGATCCAAGAGTTCGGTCATACTCTTCGGGTTCAAAGCTACTCATACCTCCAGCAGGGAAAAAAGTTAGTTCTCCAAAATACACTTGGCCATTAATTATATAAAAATCAGTCCGAATAAATGGTATGTCTTTGGATAGTAATTTTGCAAAACGTATCATTTCATCTAACTCTTTTGGACGATTATGTCCTCCGGGATTGTCTCGATTTGGTCGCTTCATATTTAGATGTTCCCATTCTGTTGAATAAAAATCCTCAGACAATCCTTTTTTTGAGAATCGATCTCTGCAAAGTAGTATGAATTTGGGGGTGCCATTGAAACAATGTATTTTATAATCTTCCAACTCCTGGCCATCGTTTGTCATATATTGCTCTGCAATAATACGTTTCTTGACATTTTTGTAGGGCCATTCACGAAATTCTTTATAAATATCGCTTTTTAAGGAAACGGAAAGTTTGTGTATTGCATCGTCTTTATTGAATGTTGCTTTATTCTTACATATGATAACACCACAGCCTCCTCCTCCATGGGTGGTCTTTAGCACAAATTGTTGCGGCAGCAAATCCCATTCTATATCATCAGGGCTGTCCCATACACCCAGCGTAGGAATAGTATGTTCCCTTCCAATAATCTCTGCCACATAATTCTTAACTGAATACTTATCTACCATCATGGTGTATTCTGGTCGCCGGTCATATAATTTCAACCACTGTAGTTTCTCATTAAATGTTAAGGGATGATGAAGATGTAAAACTTTGCCTAATTTAAAGAAATAGTATAATCGTAGATACACACTATCTGAATAAAGGAAGTGTGTCTTCTTGACTATTCCTAAAAATAAACGACTGGGATGCTTTATAAAGTTAAGTATTGGTTGCATAGAATAATTAGTCAGATAGAATAGATAACCCCTGCTTATCTCGGTACTCGAGGCCAAGGACAATTCCTATTTCCATTGAAAGAAATGAAAAAATATTGTTAGTGAATCCCATTGAGTACAAAGACTTTGAAAACCAAATAAAAAACACTGCAAGAAGAGTATAGTATAACAGAGGGTTATGTTTGTTCTTCAGAATAGTCCTTATTATACTTACATGGAATAAAAGATAAGCAAAAATACCTAATATGCCAAAATCAACTAATATTTCTAACCAATCATTGTGTGCACGGATTCCGATTAAATTGGTGGTTCCGTCAGTTCCAAATCCGAAAATGATGTTATGTAAATTTTCTGCATTTAACCATGTACTAAATGCAGTAGCGTATAAAATGTCACGGTTAGAAGTATCTCCTTCAAGCGTTTTTGCAATACGGCTAACCAAATAATCACTATTCATCATAGTATAATAAGCGAAATATGAGATCGCAGTTACCACAATTATAAGCAAAACCTCACTAAGAAAGGACTGTTTCGATTTCATGTTCATTCGGACAAGCAGATAGAAGGGTAACATTGCAGAGATAATGTTGCCACGTTTGGCTCCATATATAATAAAGAAAATAATGATAACGGATACACCTATTGTAATCCATTTGTTACGAACAAAAAAAAGAAGAGGAATGATTACAAGAAAAATGGTGGAGTTATTAATTGTGAAGTCACCAGACTCGCCTGATAAAGCTACTTCAAATAGGATGCTTTCTTCGTGGTAAAAGTAGAAATATCCAGCGATACAGCTTAATATAAGGAAAATTGTCAATGAGCGGCGAGTTATAGCTCCATTAGCGGTTATTACAAAGAAGAGGGGTATAGGCAACATGGAACATAGAACATTGCCAAAGTTTGTTGACTCTGGTTTTTGCCACGTAAAAGAGAACAAAAAATAAATGACATTTAGAGCAACAAAAAGAAGCATACTTCGTTCAACGGCCGTTAATTTGAATTTAGTCAGATGTATGAGAATACCAATAAAACTCAAGCAGACCAATCCTAACCTCCAAACGATAGGTGGAAATGGAAACCAGTGATATACAAGGAAACCAAGCATGCAAAAGAAAGCAAAATTCCTTAATATTAAGTACTTAGATGGAGTCTTATAATACTCCAATGAATGATTGTTATGTGACATATCAATTAATCAGTATTTAGATTATGTAATACCTTATCTCGATGTGATTCACACTGCAGTAGATTAAGCAGTTTCTTCTTTTTGTTATTGCTCAAAAATGAAGGAAGCAAACCCAATAAATATAACTTATTTAGGATGCGCCCTCGATATGGTTCAAAGGCCATGCATATGTTTTTTTTGTTTTTGGAATAATAGGCATAAGTTTCTTCCTGTAGTTTTGAGGGAGTGGAAATGATATCGTTAAGTTCCTTTATCCGTTCTTCAAAATCTTTTCGATTGGATAAAAACATGACCTTTGGCTCTTTTCTGCATTGTTCATAAGGATAGAGGTCAATCTTAATCTTATTAGAAAGGTTGATATTTACCATATATCCATAACACCACAGCTCAGGAAGATATCCTTGCTTGTCAAAACAAAAATTTCCTAAACCATAAACGATGGGCTTATCATTGTAAAACTCATATCCGCTATAACAATGCTGATGATGATTTACAACAGCGTCGGCTCCAGCGTCTATAAGAAAACGGTAGGTCTCTTGCATACGAGGACTTGGCAACTGCCACATTTCATGTCCACCATGAATGATAACCAATACGTAGTCTGCTTTTTTCTTTGCCTCTTTAATCGCATAGTACTGCTGAATTGGATTCAACGGATTACTACCAGCCGAATCTTCAGTGGCAATGCTGAATTCATGTTCGCAGCAATTTATTATAGCAAGCGTTTCTCCATTGATTTTTTTATATAAGACTTTTGAGGCTTCTTGAAAATTCATTCCTCCGCCAACAATGTCTAAATCGTATTCTTTGCATGCTTGCAAAGTGTTCTCAACGCCTTCTTTGCCATAGTCAAAAAAATGATTGTTAGCCAAAGTGACGCAGTTAAATCCAGCCCATTTCATAGCCTCAATTCCTTTTGATGAACAATGAAGATTTGGACCAACTTTTTTGATAGGCTGCCCATCGCCGTCGCACACAGGGCACTCTAAATTTACTATTGATACGTCAGCTTCAGTAATTAAGGGCTTTATTGAACCAAAGACTGATGAAAAGTTATTTTTTTCAAACAAATCTGCCACCCGCTCTTGTGGACAATAATCTCCAGCTACTAACACTTTCATGACTTGTTCTTGATTATTCTCGGTAAACTGATAAAAATTTGTCTCTCGTCTTTAAATAGCATTATAATAGCAATATAAATAGATGTGGCAATTAGGGCATATACAATACTCAACCAAATACTGCTGGTGGCTGGAAGTAGCATAACTGCCAACATGCATAATGCAGCTAAGCAGGATGGCAAAATATTAGTAAACATCCTTCTCACAGGCATTTTAATCATTAAGCCCATAATACATAGATTGACAGCGATTAATTCTAAACGCACTAACGAACGGGCTACGTATAATGTCTCAAAGCCATATTTTACCGTTATTAATACTGTCGGCCAAAGTGCAATGATATGTAAAATTTGAGCTAATACCGATAGTTTGGGTTTCCCCTTTGCTCTATATACCTCACTACTATAATGGCTCAAAACTATTGTGACAGAACTTGTCAGTGCCCAAAGGCCAATAAAACCAGCTGCCTCTCCCCATTGATCTCCCAGAATAATTTCTGTTGCAAAATCCCGAAAGAGAAAAATACCAACTCCAAGTGGAATAACTAAAAGACCTACTAACTTTTGGAAGCGGAAAAAGAGACCCTGGAACTCTTTCTCATCGTTCTGCAACCGAGACAATGCAGAAAAGAGAATAGGCGTAGTAATGGCTGTGACGAGCCCCATGATTTGACCAACTAAGGTTGAAGAAGTTTTGTATAGTCCTAAGTAGTATTGGCTTAACATTGTGCCGACTATAAATACATCAACATAATTTGTCAACCAGATGCTTATGGCCTCAATCATGCTCCAAACTGTGAATGAGAACATCTCTTTTAGCTTAGCAAAACTATAGAACAAACGAGGTTTCCACTTGGAAAATGCTGTTAGTAATACTGCATTGACGAGGTTGACGATGATAGTTCCTATCACAAGGGCCCAATAACTACGCAACCAGAATGCCAAAGGTACGGTAACGAGCAATGGTATAAGTGTTGATACAATCCTCACTCTTGCAAGTGTCTTAAAGTCCAAGTCACGTTTAAATAAAGCCATTTGTATGCTGCTGAATGCTGCCAGAGGAATGGAGACGCAAGCAATGACGAGTACATGGCCAAGTCCAGGATTTCCTACCAATTCGGCCAATGGAGCACTAAAAAATGCTATAATGCCCCAAATGGCAAGTGACATTATAAGATTGCTCCAAAAGGCAACATTTGTGCTTTCATCCCGATCCTCTGCATCTCGAAACTCATGCTGAATTAGATACTTTTGGAATCCTGCATCGGTAAATATCTCCGCAAAAGTGATAATCATCATAAGCGTGGTCACCACACCAAAGGCCTCTGGTGTGAGTAATCGCGCAAGAAACATGCTGGAGATAGGAGCAACTAACTTGGCCGCTACCTCTCCAACTGTAGACCATTTTGTGGCAGTCCTAACTTTTGTATTAAGTGTCTTTGACATTTTCTTCGATTTGTAATTATCAACCGATAAGGAATCGGCCTGCTTTGGTCATGCGCATCAAGTATGATATGAGTAATGATCCTGTAAGGGCAATTACAAATCCAATCCATGGCAGCCAAATTGGGCCAAATATTTCAGGAAGTGCAGTATAGAGATATAGTCCTTTCAGTATAAACTGCTGAAACAAATAAACTCCCATGCATAGGCCACCTATCTTAATGACCCATTTCGGTAGTGGGGTGGAACGTTTCGTTTCCAACAATCCAACTATTGCGAATAACATTGTTAAACCAATAGAGGCATATATCAATCTCGTGAAATTAGATAGCGACAATGCTATCGCCTTCTCAATCATTTGATTATCTATCCAATCCCCCCTCCCGTTAACAATAACGTTTTTTACGGATTCTCGAAATAGTGTCAACGAAGGAAAAGCTATGGCAAAGGAAATAAACAACGTTGCCGCATAGATAGGTTTGTAAAATCTCTTAAGTTTTATATCATTTCGTTGTAAAAAGTACCCCATATAGAAAAAAAACATGAAGTACAGTGCAGAACCCATCTGAAGCGGTAATGGAACGAAAGAGAAAATAGAACAAATAATAAGGACCGCTATAATGTGGCCGATACGCAACTTCAATTTCTCGATGATCCAGACTCCAACAAAACACCAGAAGAGCATGGGTAAGAACCACATGTGACCATAGCCATTGACTAAATCATATAGAGTTTTCGTAATAGGTTGTTTAATATTGCCAAGCAGCAAGATGTAAAGAAAACTGAATACCATGCAAGGCATAATTAACCTTTTTAATTTCCCGAAGAAAAGACTTCTTGCCTCTAATTTGATTTCACCCTTTGTTCGAACCTGGTATCCGAACACATACCCTGATACAAACACAAAAGTTTCAAGCATAAAGGCATAACTCAACTTGTCGAGCCACCAATATGTCTTAATCTCTAGGAAGCCCGGAATTGGATTCCACGCACTTCCGTATATGGCAAATGCATGGTAAAAAACCAGAAGCACTACCAGAAAGGGCCGAATGATGGCCACGTTTGTGAGTAGATGCTTATTATTTGAAGTGTTATCTTGCATGTTCTTATTACAGAAGACTGTGAAGTTTAATCTGATGCATTAGTTTAGAAGTATATAAACGTGCACCAGCATCATTCATGTGTGTTCTATCCTGAAAGTAATGCTTATCACTAGATATTTCGGGATCATTACTATCGAAAAATAAAGGAATACCATATTGCTCGCATAACTGTTTGACAGGGTCATAATACTGTTCATCTCCCTCTACCTTATATGTAGGAGAGACACAGAAGACCAAGGAGATACCTTGGTTTTGAGCTTTTTTTATAAAGTTTTTTATGAACGCCATTTTTAAGGTGTCAACAGTTTCTTTTTCTCTCACCATTACTTCAGGTTCATAATCCATAGCCTTGTGTATAGCATAATATCCTTTGGGATAATTGGTCATTGGATGTATATAATTTCCAATAATTCGCAAACATGAAGTATTGAAACAATATAGTTTAGACATCATCATTAATCTTGTCCTTGAGTTCACCTGCCAAAAAATAGAATCAATCCCCGGCTCTCGGTAATATGGTTTCAACAGGTCCAAATACTTCATGTTGTCATCTTCATAGATATCATATCCCGATACATCATAAATGATGAGTTTGGGCGAATAACGCTCAGTTATAATTTTCAAAAACCCATAGCTGAGAATTATACCGTTTCCGTCTTCTCCTGCGTTATAGCATTTTAAACAAAGACTATCTTCTATAATATCAGGAACATAATGATGCTTAGCGCGGGAAGAACCAAAAATCAACACCTCCTCGTTCGATTCTTTGCAGGTGTAATGACGGCTCTTTGTGCCACCTCCCTTTGAATGATCGTTCATGTATTGGCATGCAACACCATAAAGAATGTCCACCCCTGCCACAGAAATGAAAAACAAGAGAATCTTAATCAAAAACTTCTTCATTTCCTCTAAAACCTAAAAGTTAACGTAAATGAACTGACCACTATCAAGGACACCGAGTGTAATTGTCATTGCGAACAAAATAAAATAAACACTCCATCGGACGAAACCTTTCTGGAGAAATACAAATCTTGTCGGCAAGAATTCATCTTTAATATCTTTGAAAAACAGTATTGCTAAAGCGACCAGTAATATTAGAATAGTGTAAATCTCCAATCCGCTCAAGTTAGGTGCTCCATAACTAGTGAATATCTTCCCTACTACTACTACTGCACTTGAAATGTTAGGCATGCGGAAAAATATCCATGCGAAGTTTACCAACAGGAATGTAATAATAATCCTTATGGTCTTAACAACCCAACTATTTCCTTCATACTTTTGCAACCCCAAAACCTTTTCGATAATCTGAAATATGCCATGCATACCCCCCCAAATAATAAACGTCCAATTGGCTCCGTGCCAGATACCACTCACGAGGAATGTCACGAAAATGTTCCAATATGTGCGTGATTTACTGCAACGGCTTCCACCAAGTGGGATATACACTTGTTGTGTAAGCCATCTTGTCAAAGAGATGTGCCATCGTTTCCAAAAGTCGGTGATACTTACCGCAAAATATGGTCTCCGGAAGTTGTTAATCAGATTGAAACCAAGGGTTCTTGCAACACCGATGGCCATTAGAGAATACCCAGCAAAGTCACAGTAAATCTGCAAGGAGTAAAACACACTTGCAGTGAAACAAGTTGTGCCGTTGTAGTGAATATAATTAGAGTAAACAGTATCCACAAATAATCCCAAGCGATCGGCTATTACCAATTTGATAAACATCCCCCATAGTAAGAATTTTAATCCTTGTTTTCCCTGTTCATAATTAAAAAAATGGGGCTTCTTAATTTGTGGGAGTAGTTCATTTGCCTTGCTGATAGGGCCAGACATCACTTGCGGGAAAAATGACACGAATAGCAGATAGTCCAACAAGTTAGTCTCCGCTTTCATTCTTCCATGATAAACATCCAACATATAACCTACAGCCTGAAAGGTAAAGAAAGAAATGCCGACTGGAACGGCCCAGTTTAGTCCTGGCATTGAAAATGACAAACCAATTGTTGTGAGTCCATTAGTCAGGCTCTCATTGAGGAAGTTGTAGTATTTGAATACCAATAATGGTAGTAGGCCTAAAAACGAAATAAAACATACAATTCTCTTTTTTTTCTTGGCTATTGCTTGGATTTCCAATAGGCGTCCGCCAAAGTAGGTAATCATCGTCACACCCAGAAGCACAAGTGCATAAGCTGGTTTCCAATTCATATATAGCAGATAACTCGCAAAAATTAGAAACGCCTTCCGCCAGTCATTAAACCTAATGGGTATCAACCAATATATCCCAAAAATGAATGGATAGATTAACCAAAAACTAAAGTTATTGAACGCCATTATTGACAATATTCGCTATTTGCCGACATATCCGAATTTAATTTCAGATCCACTATGCCCAATAAGAGTCGTTACGATTCTATTAGGACTGCCTTTCTCAAAGTTCGTCTTAAGTGTCACTCCTCGCCCTACATTCCAAAATACTGGTTTAGTTTGCCCAAATCGAACATTATTTTTTTGCCCATTGTAAATATATGAGACGCCACCTTTCTGTACAGAGAAATCAATTGTATATGTCTTACCCCCTTGAATACATACTATTTGGAACGAGTGGTCTGTCCCAACTTGGTAGTTATAGTAGATGCCTTTTTGGGGGATGTCTTTTACATTGATAAAATACTTGCCAGAAGACGTAGAAGAGAAGGACTGGTGAACCGCACCTTTAGATAGTCCTTTTGTGTCTAATGTTAGTTCTGAATCCATTGCCCGAGTAGATAGTGGGGTCTTGGCACCACTATAATTGCTTAGGTATGTATTTTTGTCAACTGAAGCATTCTCAACTTTATTATTCTTAACAACAACTTGATTCGCAACGAAATAATGCGTAATCGGCGTAACGTTGATGAGCGTATTATCTACAATCGAAATTGTTCCGTGTGAGAAAGTCTTATATTTGTCATCGTACAACTGATTAAGCAAAACTATAGACGAATGACGATTGGTTCTAAAAATGTTATCATGCATTTCTATCTCCGAACAATCGTATGCAGAATTCGAGAATAGTAGATAACCAGTGAACTCCGCACATTCAAAATAATTGTTCATTAGTTTGAAAGAGCCATATTTGGCTGACAAGTGCCTGCCATCCAAAACTATTTCAGGATATATCACAGAATTGTTTTGCCAAACATATTCGTCAATGGGTGAAACATTACAAAATATGCTGGTTTGTATTGATGACTTGTCTGCTCCTTTGGTAATATATTTCTTCCCATCACAAATAAAGATGTTGTTCACGTATCTGCGTGATGATTTTACACCAAATGGTTCCAGTGGATTCATTTTGCTTTTCCCTATTTCATTTTGAGGTTTGGAAGTTCCATCCTTGGCATAGGACATCATATTCTCTACGTAGTTATTCTTGTAATCAACATCCACGCAGGATAGATATGCATCATATGAAGTATAGCCTTTGGCTTTCTTGTCTGAGTAGTTTACAATGTCCTTAAGGTAGTTGTTAGAGAAAGTACATTTTTTTGCGATGACAAGGGCCGAACAATAATAGGAAGGATCTTGCATTTCTTTCCCAATAAACACATTGGAATCTATGGTAACATCACTGCTTGAACTAATAATTTCTTCCATCCATGGATTAGTATTTTCCTCTTTCGGATGAGTTCGTCGTGAATGATTATGGGCAAGATAGATTGGGGCATGAGAAAAGTTTGTAAATATGTTGCCCTGAAAAAGGCACTTGTTTAAGAAAGGCGCATCTAAGGTTATGAATTTTGCAGTTTGATCAGCTCGACAATTTTTTACAATAAGCGAATGTATACCAAAGTTGGTCTTCAAAGGGTTTGCATACTTGAATTCAAGACTGACTATGCGATTGCATGAAAAGTGACAGTTAAGAAAAGTGAGTGTTCCAGTCGTTATTGAAGGATGTTTTTCCCTTGACCCACATACGATGTCATCAGAAAAGCCCTTTTTAGAGCTGCTGAAATGTACACCATTCGCGTAAATTCCACCGCCATTAGTTACATCAAAGGCATATTTTGAAAAGAGTAATTTACCTCCGTATAAATGGATTTGATAGTCCAATAATAATGGCTTAGGAAAAGACACATAGTATGTTCCATCAAAATATACATTTAATCTATTCTTTACTATAACTTGCAATTTTGAATAATTGAAGTCATGGTAATTTTGTGAGTTTGGTCTTAATCCAAGTTCAGAAGCGGTATATATTGGAGCAATTCTTTCCCACTGACCGGCCAATCGACACCCCAGTTTTTTGTCTTTTCTAAAACAATATTTTGCGTCTTCCCCCTGAAGATTCCCGTTCTCAAGGTTGCCATTGCGTAATACCAACACAGAATTTTGGGGAAAGTTAATATTCTTCCCCTTTAAGTCATATGTTCTGTCAACCACATATATTGCATTCTCGTATGCCAAGAGTTTATTTAGTTCTTGTTCCTTGTTCAATACAATATAATGCACCTCCGCTGGCGTATTCGCTTTCAGTAAGGCTTTATACTTGGCATCGCCAATTTCCTTCGCTGCTTCATAGGAAGTGGGTACGGTTTGTGCTGGTATGTAAGAGAGCACAAGTAAGTTGGTGATTATGAAGAGTAATAACCGCTTAATCATTTGTGCAGTGGTTTATGCCTCAAAAGTTTGAAGACCATATTCCTTATACCATTTTGCGAAGCGTCTAAGTCCCTCGCGGAGGGTTATTTTCGGGGTAAATCCGAAATCACGTTGCAATGCAATTGAATCTGCATAGGTTACAGGGACATCACCGGGTTGCATGGGAACGAGTTCCTTATGACTCTCGAAGTCGTAATCAGCGGGTAGAATACCTGCACGGATGAGTTCTTCCTGAAGAATGGTGACGAAGTCGAGGAGATTCTCTGGCTGGCCGCCACCTATATTATATATCTTGTATGGTGGAACGGGGAGACCATCCTCACCCACCACCTTCTCTGGGGCATGTTGCATGACACGGATGATGCCTTCGACGATGTCATCGACATAAGTGAAATCGCGACGGCAGTTGCCGTAGTTGAATATCTTGATAGTCTCTCCTTTTACCAGTTTATTAGTGAAACCGAAGTAGGCCATGTCGGGCCGACCGGCAGGACCATAGACGGTGAAGAAACGGAGACCTGTGGAGGGTATGTTGTAGAGCTTGCTATAGGCATGGGCCAGGAGTTCGTTGCTCTTCTTCGTTGCGGCATAGAGAGAGACAGGATTATCCACGCGGTCGTCGGTGCTGAAAGGCACTTTCTTATTACCACCATAGACCGAGCTGCTGCTGGCGTAGACTAAATGCTGGACACCGGCATATTTACTATTTACGGATTTACCATTTACCATTTCCTTGTCATAAGAATGGCGGCAGGCCTCGAGGATGTTGTAGAAGCCGATGATGTTGGACTGGATGTAGGCATCGGGGTTGGTGATGCTGTAGCGGACACCGGCCTGGGCTGCGAGGTTGACAACGATGTCGAACTGCTCCTCGGCAAAAAGATTGTCAATTAAAGTTTTATCTGCCAAATCGCCCTTCACAAAGCGATAGTGATGCTCTGGATGCTCGGCAATCTTTTTCTCAATGAGATTCAAACGGTATTCCTTCAGACTTGGGTCGTAGTAGTCGTTGAGGTTATCTAACCCTACGATTCGTACGTTTTCTCCATTGAGTCCTTCATCTAAGAGTCTCAGTACGAGATTTGCACCGATAAAGCCGGCAGAGCCGGTGACGAGGATGTTCATTTTGATAGTTGAATAGCTTAGTTGTTTAGTAGTTTAATAGTTTAAGCACCCTTTCTCCTTGAGGGGCAATGCAAGTTCTTGAATGAATCAAGCGTCACAAGGGCCGAGCGAATCGTTTAAGCTCCCTTTCCCCTTGAGGGGCAATGCAAGTTCTTGAATGAATCAAGCGTCACAAGTACCGAGCGAGGCGTCAGCATTGGGGAGGCTCAGCCGACGGAGGGCAGGGCTGGGGAGAGAGGTTTCTTATGCCTTTGTAAGTGCGCTGCACTTCTTCGTAGCTTTGGAGGTTGCCGATGTCGTAACGACGGCCAGGCATCTCCATGGCATGGACGGGGACTTTGGTGCAGAGCCAGGCGATGTAACTGCCAGGGGCATCGATGCCACAACCTTGGCGAATACCTTCGCTGACGAGTTGGGCATCCTGCGTGGTATAATAATAGAAAGGTGGACAAGCCCAGTGCGTGGCTGGTGTGGGTGACTTCTCTGTCATGTTAACTACAAGGTCGTCGTCGTTGACAGTGACGACACCACACTTAAGGAGGCGCTGCTCGGATGGCTCATAGAAACGCATAATGCAGGAGGTGCCTTTCTGCTGGGCGTAGCGGATGAAGTGGGTGAGGCTGAAGTCGAGGACATTGTCTCCTGCAATGACGAGGTAACCATCGGAAGGGGCATTACCTTGGGCATTGACATGCTGAATGGCGAGCTCAATGTCGCGGACAGCTCCGAGACGGGTTTCGTTGGTGGATGTGCCGTCGTCTAAGATTGTGATAGGTGATAGGTGATAGTTCTTGCTTGGGCAAGCGTCCCGTTGGGCCGAGCGGACAGGTGAGAATGAAGAATTACTATTCTTCTTTTCTGCCCATTCCTGGAAGTGGGGGGCGAAGCGATGGTTGGAGATGACGATGTATTCGTCGACGAGGCCGCAGGTGGCGATGTCATCGATGAGCCAGTCGAGGATGGTCTTTTCCCCAACCTTCAAGAGTGGTTTTGGGAAGTTCTCGGTGAGGGGATAGAGACGGGTGGCGTAGCCTGCGGCGAGAATGAGAAGTTTCATTTTGATAGTTTAAAAGTTTAGTAGCTTAAAAGTTTAACAGGTTAATGTTTACCGCTTAAAGTTTTTGAGTTATGGATGATAGTTCCCTTCCCTTGAGGGGCAATGCAAGTTCTTGAATGAATCAAGCGTCACAAGTACCGAGCGAGGCGTTAGCATTGGGGAGGCTCAGCCGACGGAGGGGATAGATGGGGAGAGGCTTATGCCGTCGGCGCTGTGGCAGACGTGGATGGAGAACTTGCCTTCGAGATTAGGGAAGGTGCGGAGATATTCGTGGGTGATTTTATGGGTGATTTCTTCTGTGTAGTTTGGATTCGCCAGTGCCATGCAGCAGCCTTTGAAACCGGCACCGCTGAAGCGGCCTCCGTAGATGCCATTGGTGTGAAGCATGATGTCGTAAAGTGCTTTCAGTTCTGGCGAACCTGTCTCCCAGTTGTTGATGCTCGACCATCCACTTTCGAAACTGAGACGACCATAGGTTTCGAGGTCGCCTTGGCGCCAAGCTTCTGCTCCAGCCTCAACACGTGCATATTCTGTAAACCAGTGTTCGGCCCGACGGCGCCAAGTGTCTGGAAGACGGTCTTTGTATTGCTCATAGACTTCACGGGGAACTTCGCGAAGATTGGTCTCGGCAAACTTACCATAGGGGAGGCCGGCATAGGCTTTGAGGGCGTAGGCTGCAGAGCGGCATTCATCGACACGCATGTTGAAAGCACTGCCTGCCAGGGTGCGCTCCACTCCACTGAAGAGGATGAGGATGTCGTAGTCGGGCATCTGGGGATGGGTGGGGATGAGTTCGTACTCATCGGTGCGGGTGTCGAGATAGAGCAGGTGATTACGTTTGGAATATATTTCGCAACTTTGGTCGAGTTTACCACTGCTTACGCCCACATAGTTGTTCTCAACGGATACGGCCATCTGGATGAGTTCGAGTGCTGATGGTGTGAGGCTATTGACTCGACATAGTGCTCCGAGGAATGCAAGCGTGACGGCGGCAGAGGAGGAGAGTCCTCCAATGGGAAGCGTACCTTCGATGACGCCACTCATACCGCGACGAAGCGGATAGCGGCGAGCGAGTTCAAGGGTAGCTCCGCGTAGGTAGTCGGCCCAGTCGCCTTGTCGCTGGGCAGGTACTTGCGCAATGTGCCATTGGGCGCGTTTGTCGAACTGCAGGGAGCAGAGTTCGACGACTCCGTTTTCCTTCGGTCGGTAGGCAATGTGGATGCCTTTGTTGATGGCCAGTCCTGTTATCTTTCCCAGATTGTGGTCGGAGTGTGCTCCGATGGGGCAGATGCGGTAGGGGCAGAAGGATATGCCCTCTGGCTCTTTATGATAAAGTTCTTGAAATTTTTGTTCGCAGGTTAACATGATTGTATATAAGGTTAACGTTTAGGGTTTACTTTTATAAAAGTTTAAAGGTTTAATCGTTTAAAAGTTTAATGGTGTAAGATGTGGGATGTGATTATCCGATTCTGAGGTACTCCGTTCTTACTGCTGAAGAAATCGTTGCAGCTAATACTTACATTCGTTTTATTATCATCTTCACAAGATGCTTCTTCATTTCATCGGCCAAATCCCTGTCAACCTGCATCTTCTGACTCTGGATAGCCGTCAGTATTTGGCTTATTTGACTGGCATAATTGGCTTCAACAGGAGTAAGATACCCTCTATTCTGGTAAATCAATAGGAGATGGTTATACGCCACACTCATCTGTTGCCACATCTTTCCCAACTGCATCTCCTTTCCTACCTTGTCCAATATAGACCATCGGGAATACAATTCATCAAACTGCTCAAATATGTTATTTGTAATCAAGAACTAACTATTATGAACACGAATTACTCAGATTGGACGGATAGTCAGGAGCGCGGCTTCTGTCAAGCGTTTTTTAATTTCTCTTTCCAACCTTTAAAATATTGGGCAAGCCCGGTATTTGCTCCGCCTCGGAATGTACGACCATTCTTCAATCGGTCTAACAATTCACCTACCTGTGCTGCATTGCCGCTGGTCCACCCCAATTCCGTTACCAAGATGTCCTCTATTTGCGACGAAATTACTGCTGGTAGGTATTTGTTAATAGTCCGGATGTAAGTCTTACAGGTGTCCTCATCATCGGGATGATGGAAGTCCCTTGACTTAAACATCCTAACATCCATTTCTTTCAATGCTATTCGGAGTAGAGACAGATTTTCATCTTCCTTTTTCACGTCCTTTATCTCATCACCATAGACGCATTCTGCATTCCATCTCTTTACCCATCCCGCCAGCTCGTCTTTGAGCCACGAGACTGCCATGATATACTTTGCGGAACGGAAGTCGTCAACTTTCTGCACTGCTTTTGAATCCATATGACAACAGATAACAATGCATGACTGTTGGTTCCAGTCGTTGAACGTACGCTCTGTTGAGCACTGTACGGGTTGGGCTATACCCTCGAACCGCACTGGCTGCTTTAACATCTTGTTCACGTTATCGGGGCCAAAGATTCGGGCTACGGTATCGAAATTGTTTTTTGTATAGCTATACAACACAATGCGGTTGACATCAGCGTCTTTAGCACATATCGCGTTCGCCTTTTTCAAACAAGCCACTATCGCCTCAGTCACCGGCCCTTGTACATTCGCGTAATATCTGTTATTCATTTGCATTCTCGGTTTTGTATTTATGGGTAAACTATTGTCTACTCCACGTTCAATCTATTTGACAGGATGATAAGGTCATCAACCTCAGTCTTATTGGTTCTCTCTTCCAGAAAAAGTTTAAATGGTGCAGAACACTTTCCCAGAAAATACCCGTAGAGCAAAGAATGAACATCCTCTTTCTTGTAACGCATAGCTTTCTTACGTATATCATCAGAGTCCTTGAATTTAGATATATTCAAACGTTTACGAATAAAAGAGGCGTTCATTGTTGCCAGCATCTCGCTCTTCAGAACATTGTTTCTTTTTCCCAGCAATCTGCCCTTAATTGTATCATCAACACCAAGCTCAAATACAGAGGCCTTGGCTTTAGCAGCTTGTTTAATCTTGGGAAGATGTTCGATTGTTGTAAATACCAATGTATGGTCAAAAATTTTTGAGTATTCAGAAATCTGTTCTGGCAATCTCCTCAAATCATCCTTCGCACTCTTTATTTCAATAGCATAGGTTTCACTTTTATATAATGCCAACAAATCTACTACTTTACGGCTGCTACCATACTTTACTTCATCGCCAATAACTACGCCTCCGAACTTTTCTATCAAAAAATCTATAACCTTAGCTTTGATAATATCAGCCGGTCTTATTGTTAATGCCATGTATTATAAACCAAGTCTAATAACCTGTTGACTAACGTGAGTATTCATTCTGACAGAAATCCAAAAGGACGGCTGCGATGATGGTACTGAACCCATTGAACATTCAACTATCTGACGTATGCCCCATATATTTATTAGACTTAATGGGAACCTTGAATCAGCAGTAGCAAGTCTTGCAACCTGTTCATAGGTTGAAGAATAAGCAGTAGTTCCTTTAGGTCTGCGGCGTCTTTTGTAATAAACCAATGTAGGAAGTGCTACATCGATTTTGGGTAGCCATCCATTAGCCATGACTATGCCGTCGTTACGTTGAGGATTAACTGTTCCATAGTCCCCGTATATTAAATCACCATGCTCTTTACAAACACTATTATATAATTTTATCTCGGAGAGAGGTATATCATCAGCAAATTCATCGTTGGTTTCTGCCACATTATTAGGATATGTGGTAGAGGCTAAAGCAATTTTATAGTTTCTTCGCCCCAGTGCGTTCTTGATGTTCTGTATAATATTCTTGCATACAGCAATCGTTGAGCTAACAGATGAAGTTGGTACATATTCGCAATCCACAACAACCAACAACTCCTTTTCATCAGGGAAACAGTTTGAGATTAACTTCAAGTCCTCTATTCCGTCCTCATTACCTATTGAGTAGCGATACATGATACTATCAAAACGTGTATTCAACTGCTGAACCTCAGACTGGACATTATCCTCAAAATTATCATCATCATAATTCAGAAGTACAGAAGGTATAATAGTTTTGAAGTAGCCTTCTACCCGAAGGTCATCCAACAGTTTAATCCATTCTAAATAACCACCTTCTGAACCATATAATTCATCTATCTCTGGAGAAGATAGCGCTTCAATTGAAGTAACATCAAATGCAATATCACAACCACGGTAAATCTCCTTAACCTTCTCAATTAACTTGAAATACGGATAAGACACCTCTTTTGTTTCTTTAGAGGTGGTTTTGCGGCCTCTGGTCAACTCAACAATGGGTAGAATTTTGTCGAGTACTTCATGTGAAAGGTTAGACATAGCCCTCAACTCTGCCTGAGCAGTCTTGGCAATAACGCAGTATTTCTTCTCCATTACTCTTTGGTCTTATAGTTCAATTCTTTCACTCTATAAAGCATTGCAGCAGAAGATACACCAAATCTGGAAGCTAAATCTGCCACACTACGGACATTCTCTTTGTCAATGAGTTGGCGTACCTGCTCCTCTGGCATCAACAGTTCAGAAGCAAACTTGTTGGCCGTATACTCCAAATTATCTGAAGTCAGTCCTCTAAAGAATGTGGTATCCACAAACTCTTTCTCATCATCTTTGTGGTAAACGAAGTGACCCAATTCATGAGCAATAGAAAAACGCTGGCGTGCCCTACTATGTACTTTGTTTATACGAATCAACCAAATGTTATCTTGCTTTGAAAGAGAGCCTGACAAAGTGGAATCCATATCAGTATACTCCAACTTGACATCCGGTATAAACTGTACGAGTTTCTCCACATCTAGGGTCACCCCGTCGTAGCAATCGTTCTGTCTGCCCAGATTTCTCAAATCAGAGGCAGAGCGCAACAGAACAAGAGAAGCATTCTTCTGAGTGCTTTTGTTCTGCTCAACGTTTATTTTTCTTTTGCCTCTTGTTCCCATTCTATTCTGCGGTATTATGTTCGGTATCAGTTTCTTCTGCTTTATTTGCTACAACAGCCTCTGGCACTGCTGCGCCATTATTATTAGTTTGTTCTGGATAGATAGTAGCTTTTTCTGATACATGTTCCTGCAAATCTGCCACTACATTAAACAACTCCTGCTGTTTTTTCTTAACGTCATCAAGATTTGTAGTAAGGCCAGCTATATTCTTTCCGCATATTTCCATATCAGCTGTCAATCCATCAACCTCCTCTTTTGTAGGTATTTTATCATCTATGCGTCCACCTATGGCAGAATTGATAACTTCATCAATATGCTTGGAATCGCTTAGCATACTACGCAACTCATCAATAATCTTCTGGCGTTGTTTGTCTTCAAGGTCTTTTGCCTTATTTTCGAGTTCCTTGGCCTTTTCTTCAAATTTGCCCTCAAACTTACTTCTGATGGTCATGTATGTTACTATAGTGAACAATACAAACAAGGCGGTCAGTACAGCGACTAACGTATTGTAATAGTCGGTAATACGGGAAGCAAACTCGTCAGAAGAAAGTAACTCTCCGTTTTCGCGCATCTTTTGCAAGAAAGCAGCATTGATAGCAGATGTATCTACCTGATGCGAATCCGCGAAAGTAGTTTTAGCCTCACCAGTAATGACAAGTGTTTGAGTGGCATCTGTTAACGACTTAACAATAGCCTTTGTCGTATCATGAGCAGAGCTATATGGCTTTGCCAATACAGAAAATGACATTCCTGTAATAGCAATACCAAGAATCAGGATAGCTATATATCCGATTCGCACACCTAATTGTTTATCTTTTGCCATACTACTGTTTATCGAACCCCATTCTTAATTGCCGCCTAAAGCGTTATTACTTTACAATACCTTTCTCCATGTATTCAGCTAAGTTGGTTCTCACTTTGGCGGCACCTTATGCGGGCTCACCATGTCCATCGCTCTTCCCTCAGAATGTGGCCGTCTATGTCTGGAACATACTGGAAAGTTTTACTTTTTCTTCATTGTAAGCTTTTCCGAATAGTTTATGGCTTCCCGATAAATTGCTCTTCTTTCATCAAAAGTTGCCACTCTTCCTTTCTTTGTATAAATCTCGGACTCCTTAGCCGCTCCAAAGTCTGCAAGAATCTCTTCTTTAATATATTGGCATTGTTCTTTTGTTATTGTCATCCGATGTTCACTGAACTCAAGGACATAGTCATAAAAGACTTTCAGTTCTGTCTCATTTGTTAATACATTCTCTGTGTCTTTATCGACATTTTGGTTCTTTTCCTTGAGTTTGTTATATGTTTTGATTGCTATACCCTTAATGGCGTCCCATGCAATGCCGCTAAGAATAGCACTTCCTAACCATAGCAACACATCAGATGCATCATGTAAACAGAAATGTAATGACGAATGAGTTTCTTCTGCTTCCTTGCGGTACTGATACCCATATCTGACTGCGTTTCTTACTTCCTTGCTGTATGATAGTCCTTCTTTGTATTCTATCATTGTCATTCAATGCAGTTATTCAATACATTTATCTCTTGGAGAACGGGGGTGGCTATCTGTATTGTCACCTTCTATAGAACGCCCATCGATACCGTGGGTCATTGGGTAGGTTCAAAAGATGCTTATGAAGGAGTGCCCCTTCTGGGCCATGGATATGTATGTTTGAACAAAACTCTTTCCAATATTCTAAAGCGCCAGCATAGTACGAGTCAAGTTCTTCCTCGGAGAAGTGCTGCTTGTTTTTGGAAGAGATATGGAAACCTTTGCTTTGCAACTGCTTGATGATATTGCGATGTGACATGCCAGGGTTTCAGAATTAGTGAGTATGGGTTCCATGGGGGTAAAAGTTTCTTGCTCCTCTTCGCTACGCAAGCGTCACTCCTGCGGAGATGCCGAGCGAA
>AUXO012785612.1_pt1 | contig 31501 bp, 28 predicted proteins | sample 768731 | NCBI WGS metagenome assembly AUXO01 (sample SAMN02715735, study PRJNA202380) | gut metagenome | biome: sheep rumen | host: Ovis aries | place: New Zealand: Palmerston North
TGGCGGTGAAGCAGGGATTCGAACCCTGGATACAGGTTTTGGCCCGTATAACTTCTTAGCAGGAAGCCGCTTTCGACCACTCAGCCACTTCACCAAAACATATTTGGTTTGTTTATTGTATACATTATAAAAATCAAGTATTTAAAGTTTTAAAAAAATTTAAATCATATTATATTTTGTCAAAAAAATTTTGAATATTTCTGTAAATATAATATAATATACTATATAAGCTTTATGCAAGAAAATTTACAGTCAGAAAATGCATTAAATGTTGATGAAGACGCTGATGAACGTGATATTTTATTTGGTAATAATAATTTATCAAATGATAATAATTTGCAGTCTTTTAAAAACCAGATTGAAGATATAACTAAAGATACAATGCTTGAAAAGAAAAGCTTAATTAAGGAAGAATATAAATTGCAATTAGAAGGAAAACTAAATAGTCTTGATGAGCAATGTGCTCAAAAAATAGAACAAAGTGAACAATATCAAGATGCTAAAAAAGCACATAAAAAAGCAATTGTTGCAATTGCTGGTGCTGCTTTGTTTATTGTATCTGCTCCATATTTAGCTCCTTATTTAGCAACCGTAATTGGTGTGTTAATTGCTGTTGCGGCTAAAAAACATGCTGAAGCAAAAAAAGTATCAGAAAATATTAAAGATGATTTTAATAAAAAAAAACGTCTTGTCCAAGTTCAAGGAAAATTAAAAGAAATGAACGATCCAGAGCTAAAAGCATTGGATGAAGAAATTAGAAGAACGTATGAACCTGTAAAGATTAATAAGAAAATTAAAGAACTTGAAAAAAATAAAAAAAAATTACAGGAAAAATCATCTATTTTTGATAAACTATTAGGTAAAGCAACAAAGAAAGAACAACAAAAAAAACAAAATGACAAAAATATTGTTAAAGAGCAAAAACAGGAAAAACAAGAAGATAGAGATATAAATCTAAAAGCTGCTATTAAAGAAGAGAAAAATAATAAAAATGTTGAAATAATTGATAATAAGATAAATAACAATAAAATAATAAATCAAGATAAAGTTGATGGTAAGATTAATGATATAAATGTAAATAAATTATCAGAAAATAAAAAACAAAATAACTCAATTAATAATAAAAACGATAATATTGTTAAAAATGCAATCAACAGTAAAAATATAACAAAAGATGATGTAAAAGAAAAAAATAATAGTAAAGATAATAGTAAGTTGAAAATTACAAATGTTTCGAAAGAAAACGTAGAAGGCGTTAGACCAGTAAATATAAATGTTAATTTAAAACGTGAACATATTATAGAACATACTATAGGTTAAATTATATTGACAAATATTTTGCAACTACAATTAATTGTAGTGATTTAATTTATGCTATCTATTGATGATGATTTTCCCGAGTTCAATTTAATCGCAACTGTTTCTACTGATTTTGGAAAGGAATTTAAACAAATAAGTAATGATTATATAAAAGGTAAATGGTGCTGTATATTTTTTTGGCCAAAAGATTTTACTTTTGTTTGTCCGACTGAAATTGCTACATTTGGGCAAAAAGAGAGAGATTTTAATGAAAGAAAATGTTTAGTTCTTGGTTGTAGCATAGACAGTGAATATGTTCATCTTGCGTGGAAGGAGCAAAATAAGATGTTAAAAGATTATGTTAATTTTCCTATGCTTAGTGATATTAAACGAGAATTATGTCAACAATTAGGAATTTTAAATAATAGTGGTGTGGCAGATAGAGCTACTTTTATTATTAATCCAGATGGTAAAATAAAATTTGTTTCAGTTACTGATGGTAAAGTAGGGCGTAATGTTGATGAAATTTTGAGAGTTCTGGATGCATTACAAACAGATAAACTTTGTCCTTGTGGTTGGAAAATTGGAGATAAAACTTTAAATTAAGGAAAGATTAAAATTTTTAAAATAAAAAAACCATCCGACATAATTATTTATAATGACGTCGGATGGCGCAATAAATATTATATATTATTTATTATTGGCTTTTTTTATTGCAACATTTGATTTTTGTTTTTTTGCAATTTCCATTTCTAATTTTTTAATAATCATTTTTTTAATCAATTTGCTTTGAAACATTTCAAAATCCATTTGTTTCTCTACAAAATTTTTCATCATTGCATGTTTCACAACACATGGCGCAAATGCTTTAACTGTAAACAATGATACTATAAAACTAACACATACAACCATTAAAAATGTGCAAAATTTACATTTTTTAGCGCAACATTTTTTTTCATCGCAGCATTTTTCTTTACAACATTCATTTTTACAATTTTTTTCACAATCATTACTCATAATTAAAAAAATAAAACTGATATATAATAGTGAAAAAGCAACAATGTGTCAAAAAAAAATTAAACTTTTAGTTAAAAAATGACAAAAACAATAATTCTTTTTAAAACTTAGTCAAAAAATGTTTTTATAATTAAACAAAATAACTAATCTACGTTTACTACTAATGAACCAGTAGTATTACCACTTTCTAAATCAGTATGAGCTTGAGGTATTCCTTCTAAACCGTATTTTGAAATATTTGGCATTATTATTCCTTTTGATAGAGCTTCAAAAACATTTGCGGCCGAAAGTATTAATTCATATCTATTTGCCATATATAATTCAAGAACTGGTGCTGAAAAAAATAAACTTTTTTCTCTTAGTCTAAACACATCTACTGCATCAAGTTTTCCACCTGAATAGCCATAACTAATATAAAAACCAAATGGTTTTATTGAATTCAATGATGCCTCAAAAACAGGTTTGCCTATTCCATCATATACCGCTCTTACACCTTTTCCATTTGTATATTCTGCAACTTTTTTTAAAATATCATCTTTTTCTCTATTAATAACATAATCAATTCCTGAGGATAATGCTATTGAAACCTTACTATCATCACGTACTGTACCAATTACATGTAATCCTGAGTATTTAGCCCATTTTGCAAGTAAATGGCCAACTCCTCCTGCTACTGAATGTATCATTATCCAATCGTCTTTTTGAGCTTTGAATGTTTTAAATAATAAATATTCAGCTGTTAAACCTTTTCTTAAAACACCAGCTGCAGTTGTTGAAGTTATATCGTCTGGAATATGAAAAATATATCTATAATCAACTAAATTTTGTTCAGCATATGCGCCAAGACGACAAAAAGCATATCCAACTCTATCTCCAACTTTAAAACCATTTACTTTCGAACCTATACGTAATATTTTTCCAACTGCCTCAAAACCTAAAATTGGTGTTTTTCCGAATTCTTCAGGTATTATATAATCTCCACGTCTATACATTATATCATCAAAATTTATACCAACAGATGAATGTTGTATTAGAACATCAGTTTCTCCTATGTTATTAAAATCTTGAACTTCTTGTATCTTTAACTTTGTGCTGTCCCCAACGCCTCCAACAAGAACACACGCTCTCATAATGGTTTTTTAAAACTTGTATTATATTTTGTCATTTTTGTTTTTTCAATTTTGGTTAAGGACATTTGTTTAAGCTCTTTTGCAACTTGATTTTCAAAGAAAATACACATAAATTGATAATTTGGTTTAAAAAAACGATTAAATGAAACTCTTTTTCCTTCTGCATCTATATAACAAATAATATCATTCATTGGATGATTTATAAAACTTGGTGAGCCAAATTTATCTATTATTTGTGTCATTGTTAGTTTTTTTTCTACGGCAGTTTTTATGTCAATTTCATCATTTTCTTCAAATTTGTATCCTCTATGAACGGAAAGACAACCGTTTAGTAAAATACATATAATTGTAAGCTGAAAAAAACTTTTCACCATTTTAATGACAATGATAAACAAATCATTATTTTCAAGTATTTTTTATTGTATTGATTTTTATTTTACGGTTATTATCAATGAGTTTGGTTTTGTGTATACATGTCTTTTCTTAAGAATATAATACAGTTTTTTCAACAAAAAGAACAAGATAAAAAAAATGGTTTAAAATACAATATAATATTCATGCTTTTATTATTGTGCATGATTTTTGCTGGAGATATCTTCTTGGTAATGATAAAGAGAAATAGTATTTTAATCGATAGCATTGTAAGTATGATAATGTTATTTTTGAGTGTTTTTTCATTATCATTTTGCAGTAAATATACAAAAATTATTGTTGCAACAATTATAATTATTCCACTGGCAATTAGTTTAAATTATACAACATATTTTGAAAATCCAATTAGACCAGATGATGTTATTGAAGCTTTTTATGCTAGATCACAGTCAGATATTGTTGATTGTTTTTCATATGTTTGGTTTATAGAACCATTTATAATTGTTCCGTATATTATGGTTATATGTTTTAGTATTTTTTATGATAAAAAAATGCGTCATTGCAGATTTTTTACTTTAATTATACCAATTGTATTATGTATTATTTTCGTAAGTGCTTATAAAGGAGATAAATTTTTTTATGCTACTCCTTTAAAAGGAAGAGCTAGTATATTTAATTGCTTTAAAACGTTTCCTTGGGTTATTATTCATTATAATGATCATATTGTAGAAAATAACTACAATATTTTGCCAAGCAAAATACAACAACCTTATAAGATAACAAAAATACAATCAAAAAAACTTCCGAGAGTAGTTTTTTTAATATGGGGAGAAAGTACTAATGCTGATTATTTATCATTATATGGTAAAAGTAGATTTATAAATGATTTTAAATCTACACCAAAATTAGAAAAGATCGCATCCAAAGAAAAACATAAATTTACAATATTAAAAGCTATATCAGGTGGATGTAATACTGTTGGTTCGACAGCTTTGTTTTTTAATCTTTTAAACGAACCTACTAATAAAAAATCTAAACAAGATTTATTTGCTTTAGCTAAAAAAAATGGATATAAAACATATTTACTTTCTGCTCAAGAAACATGTCTATTTGAAGAAAAGATTGTAAGAAATATTGATCAAATTGTTTCAAAAGACACACATATTGCATTGCCTAGATCGTATAAAGATGATTATCTGTTAAAACAGATTAAAAAACTTGATCTTTCTAAAGGTAAGCACTTTATTGTAATTCAATTTCGTTCAGTACATGAACAGTATCACGCTAATTACGCCAGACATAAAGAATATAAACATTTTAAGAAGAACAGTAAAGATGATCGTAAGACTGCGTCAAGAAAAACATATATCAATAATGTTCTTTATCTTGATTATTTACTGTCAGAAGTTATTAATTTTGCAAAGAAAAATAATGCAGATTATATTATACACACATCAGATCATGGTGAATTTATCGGTACTAATATCAATGGCGATGAAGATGGAAACTTTTTCGGTCATTGTCGTCTAGGTTTTGGAGACATGACTGTTCCATTTATGTTTTATCAAAAAAATCCAGATAAAGCTTTGCAAGCCGAATTAAAAAAAAAGAAAATTATAACACATTCAGAAATAAGCCTTTTAGTTGCTAAAATACTTGGATTTGATGTTAAAAGACAGAGCGATGAAAAAGATATGTTTTTTATGTATGCTTCATGTGTAGGCACAGTAAATTGTGAAATAATGAAAGTAAAACGTGAAAATGGTAAATTTAAACAAATATACAAAGGTTCTGCGATTGAATATTTAAAGAAAAAATATAATTTTTAATTTTAATTTTAAATTAAAGTAGTATTTATTTAATTTTTAATTTTTTCAAAACCATTGAACTAATGATTATTATTGATACTCCAATTATTTGGTAGATTTCAAGATGTTCATTTAGAATTAAAAAACTAAATATTATTGAAAATACAATGTTAAAATATCTTAATGGTTGAACTTCGACAACAGGAAGTGTCTTGAATGCAAATGTTATTAATATTCTTTCAATCAAATATCCTAATGTTGTTAATGTGATTAATGTAATAATTTTTATATTAATTTCTGGGATTTTATGGATAATAATCCATGAAATTGGTGCCAAAATTAATAGACGTATAAAAACTAGAAAACTAGAAGAAAATATTTGTAATTTTTTAATTAAAATAGCAATAAAAGCATATAAAAAAATATCAATCAATATGAGTATATATCCAATATTAAACTTGTTGAAGGAAAATTTATAAATTATAAATACAGCAATTGAATTAATTAAAAATGATATTTTTATTTTCTTAGTTATTTTTTCATGTAATATTATACTTGCAACAATAGATGTTACAATTGGACTTAAAAATAATATAATTATTGCATTATTTACTGGTACAGTTTGAATACTGGTAAACCATGCATATGTATCTAAACTTGAGAGAAGACCGAAAGTTAAAAGATATATTACTATTTTTCTATTAATTTTATTACTATTTTTAGTTTGTATAAACTCATAAATACCTGGTTTTAATAAAATAATTAAAGATAATGTGGATCTTAAACATATAATTTCAGGAATTGTCAAAATTTCATTCAATCCAATGTATTTTACAATATTTATTGTTAAGATGTTTATAGAAACGCCAAATAAATAAATTATTTTTTGATTTAAAAAATTTAGCATATAAAAATCTATTTTTAGTAAAGCTTTGTAATTTTAATTTTTATCTTGCAAATTATATTTAATAAAAGAACACTCGTATGTTTTTTTTGTGCCTATTTTTCGAGGAATTTTTGATTTTATTAAACATAAGAAAAGTAAATTATTTATATGTGGAATAGGTGGTATAGGTACTAGCGGATTGGCTATTTTAGCAAGATCTTGCGGATATGATGTTTATGGAAGTAATGAGGAAGAAAATAAGAATACTGAAAAACTTAAAAAACTTGGAATTAATGTAGTAATAGGACATAAAGCTGAAAATCTAGGTAATTGTGATATTTTTGTTTATTCCAGAGCGATTGATTTATCAACAAATATTGAAGCAATAGAAGCAAAAGCAAGACATATCCCAATGCTTGAAAGAGGTTTAATGCTTTCAAATTTAATGTCTGATTATTATAATATAGTTATAGCTGGTAGTCATGGAAAAACAACAACTACTGGACTTATTGGCAATGTACTAAGTAAGCTCAATGAAAAACCTAATATTTTAATAGGAGGTGTTTTAAATGAATATGAAGCAAATTGTAAAGTTGGTAATAAAAAATATTTTGTTGTTGAAAGCGATGAAAGTGATGGTAGTTTTCTTGAAATGCCCGCAAATATAGGTGTTATAACTAATATAGATCCAGAACATATGGAGTTCTATAAGACAGTTGATAATTTAGAATATTATTTTTTTCGTTTTGCTAAAAAAATTATAAGTAATAATGGTTCTATTGTTGTGTGTATTGATGATGAAATTGGACGAAAAATAGTAGATAGTGTCAATCATAAAAATACAATAACTTATAGTGCAAATGATAAAAATGCTGACTTTTATTGTGAAAATATAAAACTTGAACGAAATGGCATTATTTTTGATGTAATTAATAATATTGAAAATCTTTCTGAAAAGAATGTTTATTTATCTAATATGTTTGGTAAAATTAATGCAGCAAATGTACTTGCTGCTTTTGCAATAGGTTTTTTACTTAACAAGAATAGTAGCGACATTGCGAAAACATTTTCTAAGTTTGAAGGTATACAAAAACGTTTTACAATAGTTGGAAAATACAAAAATACAATTATCGTCGATGATTATGCTCATAATCCTCAAAAAATTAGTTGTGCAATTGATTCTGCTAAACATTATATGACTTGTAATGACTTAAAAGGTAAACTTACTGTTATTTTTGAACCACATAGATATACTAGGGTTAGAGATAGTATTGATTTATTTTCTGAAAGTTTAAAAGTTGCAGATAATGTTTTGGTTTTACCAATTTATGCATCTTCTGAACGTGAGATTGATGGTATAAATCAAGAATATGTTGTAAATAAATGCAAAGAAAAAAATAATAATGTTTTTATGTGCAAAATGAATGTTGAAAATATTAAATCTAAACTTTCAGAAATTAATGCATTTGGTGAAGACAATTTAATAGTATTCATGGGAGCTGGTAGAAGTTCTAGAATAGCACATGAGATAGTTGAATAGTTGAAATGAATTGATTTATGGGTAGTAGAAAAAAATATAATATTGCAGTTGTTGGTGCAACTGGAAATGTTGGAAGAGAGATATTGACAATATTAGATGAACGTGAATTTCCAATTGAAAATGTTTTTGCTTTGGCTTCAAGTAGATCTGTTGGCAAAAAAGTATCATTATCATTAACAAGACATATTGAAGTAGAAGATCTTGAATTTTTTGATTTTAATAAAAATAATGTCGATATTGCTTTTTTCTGTGCTGGAGCCGAAATTAGCAATAAATATGCAGAAAAAGTTGCAAATTCCGGTTGCGTTGTAATTGATAAATCAAGTTTATTTAGAATGGACAAAGATGTTCCTTTAATTGTTCCGGAAATAAATGGAAATCAACTAAAACATTTACCAAAAAGAAATATAATAGCAACACCAAACTGTACGACTATTCCTCTTGTTTTATGCCTTAAACCTCTTGATAAAAAATATGAAATAAAACGTGTTGTTGTTACAACATTTCAATCTGTTTCTGGAACTGGGAAAAAAGCAATGGATGAATTGTATAACCAAACAAAAGGTTATTATGAAGCAGAAATTCAACATATTGAAAATGATAATTTAAAAGGTAAAATTTATCCAAAACAAATCGCTTTTAATTGCATTCCTCAATGCGATATTTTTTCTCATGATGGTTTTACAAAAGAAGAAGATAAGATTATTAATGAAACAAATAAGATTTTGAATAAAAAAATTAATCTATCTGTTACTTGCGTTAGAGTTCCTGTTTTTCGTTGTCATGCAGAAAGTGTGAATATTGAGTTTAAGAAAAAATTTGATTTAGAAGAATTAAGAGAATTGTTAAGTGATTCGGATGCTGTTGTTGTCCAAGATAGGCAACAGGATGGAGGGTATGCCGTTCAAACAGAGGCGATAGGGACTAATTGTGTTTTTGTATCTCGTTTACGTCGTGATTTTAGTGTTAAAAATGGTATAAATTTTTGGATTGTATGTGATAATTTGCGGAAAGGTTCTGCATTAAATGGAGTGCAGATAGCTGAAGAATTAATAGAAAATATATAACATTATCTATCAATTGCAAAACCATCAAATGTTTTTTCAACAATTTTCGCACCTTTGTTAAAGGCCATATTTCCAAGATTTGTTCCAGCTGAATATGCTTTATTTGTATTAGCATTTATATGTACAACTTCATTTATTTTTTCACAAGTTTGTTGTAATCCAGTTCTTAATAGAGGTTTATTTTGTATAAAAGCAGTTGAGAATTGATTTGCATCTTTTAGCACTGGAGTTGAAAATACACCTGAAGTTTGTGCACCAATTGTTTTTGCCGCATCTCCGATTGGAAAATTTATTTCTGCCATACTAATCAATTTTAATTTAGTATATTTTTTTTTATAAACAAAAGCAAAAAAAATATAGTCATTAGATATTGCAAATTAAAAAAGTTTTTTTAGGTAAGATTTATGGTTTCTAAAGAAGAAGTTTTGAAGTTTCATTCTAAAAATAAAGCAGGTAAAATAGAAATATCTTTAACTAAGAAGATAGAAAATGCTAATGATTTATCGATAGCATATTCTCCTGGTGTTGCATTTCCTTGTTTAGAAATTCAAAAAAATCCTGATTTAGCTTATGATTATACATGTAAAGCTAATACTGTTGCTATAATTTCGAACGGAACAGCAGTGTTAGGACTTGGTGATATAGGTTCGCTAGCTGGAAAACCAGTTATGGAAGGTAAGGCAGCATTAATGAAAGCATTTGCCGGTGTTGATGGTGTAGATATTGAAGTTGAAACGAAAGATGTTGATGAATTTGTAACTGTTGTAAAGAATATCGGTCGTACTTTTGGCGGAATAAATCTTGAGGATATTAAGGCTCCTGAATGTTTTGAGATTGAAAAAAGATTACAAGAGGAACTTGATATTCCTGTTTTTCATGATGACCAACATGGTACAGCTATAGTTGTTGCTGCTGGTCTTTTAAACGCTTGTGAAATAGCCGGGAAAAAGCTTTGTGAGACAAAAATTGTTGTAAGTGGCGCTGGTGCTGCTGCATTGGCATGTTGTAATTTATTGTTAAAATTTGGAGTATTGAAGAATAATATAACTATTTGTGATTCAAAAGGGGTTGTTTATAAAGGGCGTGAAAATATAAATAGTTATAAAGAAGTCTTTGCAAAAGATACAAAAGATAGGACATTATCAGATGCTGTTAAAAATTCAGATATTTTTCTTGGTATGTCTTCTGCTGGCGTTCTAAGCAAAGAAATGGTTAAGACAATGGCCGAGAATCCAATAATTTTTGCACTTGCAAATCCAAATCCTGAAATTTTACCAGAAGAAGCAAAACTTGCAAGAAATGACGTAATAGTAGCAACAGGCAGAAGTGATTATCCAAATCAAGTAAATAATGTTTTATGTTTTCCTTATTTATTTAGAGTTGCTCTTGATATGAGAGCTAAAAGGATCACAGATGAAATGCAAATTAACGCAGTAAGAGCACTGTCTGAATTAGCAAGAGAAGAGGTTATAGATGATGATTTAAAAAAAGCTTATCCAAACCGTGAGTTTAATTTTGGACGAGAATATTTTCTTCCACTTCCATTTGATAAAAGACTTTTAGAACAATTTAGAAAATTTATAAAATAGAGAAAATTTAATGAAGTGTTTTAAATTTTTAATTTCTTTTTTATTGCAAATAATAATTTAATGTATAAATTCCATGTGGTCGGCTTATTATGGCAAAGAGTTCATGTATTGGTTTTTGTAGAAGTAGTGATAATGCTAAACTAGGCCAAATGATAGATGGTTATATAGCTGGTTCTGTTAGTGAACAAGAACTTAAAACTTATTGTAAAAAAGTAAGATTAGAGAATTTACAAGCACAAAAAAATATAGGAATTGATATAATTCCAAGCAATGATTTTGCAATGTATGATCATATGCTTGATGCAACATGTCTTGTCGGCAATATTCAACGTAGATACTATTGGGAGGGTGGAAAAATTCCATTAGAAATATATTTTTCACTCGCAAATGGAGCACAGAAAGATAAATTTGATGTAGTCCCATTAAAACTTCAAAATTGGTTAAATACTAATTATTTGTATCATGTTCCAGAATTTGTTTCACCGATTGAATTTTCTTATTCAGATAATAAACCAATAATTGAATATTTAGATGCTAAATCGATAGGCATACAAACAAGGCCAACAATAATATCGCCAATTGCATATCTATTGCAAGGAAGGTCATTAGAACAAGATATAGAACCAATTGGCTTAATTGATGAAATTTTACCAGTTTATTTAGAATTGTTCTTAAATTATAGAAGAATAGGTGTTAACCAAATTCAAATAGAAGATCCTATGATTTGTTTTGCAATTGATAGAGATTTAAAAGAAAAATACACATATTGTTATAATGAACTTAAACGTTATGCTGATGATATGGAAATACATCTAGTTACATATTACTGCAATCTTCGTGAGAATTTTAATTTCGTATGTTCTCTTCCTGTTGATTCAATACACATTGATGTTCCATATAATATAGATTATTTAGATGATTATATTGGTAAATTACAAAAAGGCATGAAAATCTCGCTTGGAGTAGCCGATGCTAGAAATGTTTGGAAGAACAACTTAAGTAATTCGATTGAAATTGTATCGAAATTTTGTGATAAAATTGGAAGTGAAAATGTTGTTATATCAAACTCCTCTCCATTATTTTTATGTCCTTATTCAGTGCAATTAGAGAAAAATTTACCAGCCAATTTGCGGAAACAATTATCCTTTGCTGTTGAAAAATTACAAGAAGTTGAAATTATAAAGACTGCCATAAATAAAGGAAATCATGCAGTCGATAAACAATTAAAAGAGAATAAAAAATTATTTAATGGAAATAATGTTTGCATGAATTATTTTTTTAAAACAAAGTTTGGCGGAAATTCAGAAAGGAATGTTAGTACGAAATGGAATGAATTTATAAAAAATAACAATATAAAAGATAATCCTTTAATGTTTTCAGGTAATGCAGATATTGGTATTCAAAACGAGCAGTCAATTGACATAGCATCTGTTGGTTTTGCGAAAAAAAGCTACGATATATCTGACTATAAAGATTATGTAAAAGGAGTTTTTGTTTTAGAAAATAACGTTATTCCAAGATTTGGCAGTGAATATTATCATCCTCTTATAATATATGATGATTTAAAAATAAAAAATAGCAATATTTTTGAGAACTGTATTAAGAATTTTAAAAAGACAATAAAAAAACCGTTAAAATTTAATGTTTGTAGCCCAGTTCATTTCATGAATTTTGCATTTATTAGTCCATTTATTAATTTTGAAAAAAATTATCAATCTTTTTCTGTTGATTTAGTTAAATGTATACAAAGGATTTTATCAGATATAGATATATTACAAATAGATGAATTTACTTTTACAACCGGGAGAAGTTTGAATAATTATAAGAATATTAACGAGATTAACAATTGTTTTTGTCAGTATTTGAATGATTTTATTGAAAAAGTAAAAAGTACAAAATGTATTATTTTACATAATTCTTTTGGTAATATAAATGATATTACAGAGTCTATCTTTGAAATAAAAACAGATCTTTTTATGTTGTCGTCTGTTAGATCTGGACATGAGATATTAAACGTTTTTACAAAATTTAAATTAAATAGCCCTGTTTGTCTTGGCGCCATAGATCTATGTAGTTCTAGAACATCAACAAAAAACGAATTATCTTCTTCAATTAAGAAGATTTTTACAAGCGTAGATAAAAATAATCTTTCTTTCACAATGGATGGTGATTTTTATTCAAGAAAGAAGAGTGTTGAGAGCGTTACTAAGAGTTTGAAAATTTTTGATATTTGCTTAAAAGATACTTTAAAATGGTTTGAGAAAGAAGAAAAGCAGGATAAAAAAAATGTTAAAAAGGTAAAACAAATAAAGAGTAAAAAGCATTCTGTAAAGAAGATAGGTAGTATTTAATGTATTGTTTATGAATAGGTTTTTTGAATTTAGAAAAGTTGGTTTAACAAAACAAGACTTTTTAGATGCAGATGAGAATATTGATTTGTCAAATCTTGAAGATGGTTTTTGTATTCATTCGTTGGCTCCACTTGATGATGCTAAAAATGGTGATTTGAGTTTTTTTACAATTACACTTGTTAGTGGAAATAAATATTATAGATCACTGGAAAATACAAATGCTTCTTTTTGTATTTTAAAAAAACAATATGCAAATATTAACAAAAAGCTTAAATTAATTTTTTCAGATGAACCTTATATAACATTTATGAGGCTGTGTAATAAACTTATAATGAAAACAAAAATATCTGACAATATTGAATATCACGCCGGTCAATTTAATAATTCAATAATTGGCAAAGGAACTCATATTGGAAACGGCACAACTATTGATGAATTTGTAAAAATAGGCGATGGAGTTGTTATTGGTGAAAATTGTATAATAAAATCTGGTGTTAGAATTGGTGATAACTGCGTCATTGGATCAAACTGTATAATATGTGAAAATTGTGTTATTCAGTATGCTGAAATTGGTAATAATTGTTGTATTCAGGCAAATGTTGCAATAGGGCAAGATGGTTTTGGGTATTCATTTGACAGAAGAACAGGTTTAAATGAAAAAATAAATCATTTTGGATATGTTAAAATTGGAAACAACGTAGATATTGGTGCAAATAGTTGTGTAGATCGTGGTGTATTTAACGCAACAATTATTGAAGATAATGTAAAAATAGATAATTTAGTTCAAGTTGCGCATAATGTTAAAATAGGTAATGGAACAATGATAGCTGGGCAGAGTGGAATTGCCGGAAGTGCAACTATTGGTGAAAGTTGTATGATTGGTGGAAAATGTGGAATATCTGGTCATATTGTTCTTGGTAAGAAATGTATTTTATACGGCGCAACTAATGTATCAAAATCTTTTCCAAGCCATTCGAAAATAATAGGTACACCAGGAATGTTATATCATCTTTGGATAAATAAATATTTTAAAGATAGAAGATATAAACTTACGAATAAAAATAAATATCGTAGCTTTTTTTCATATTTACGTGATTTTATATCAAAAAATAGCATCTATGCTTATTGGAGTATTTAACAAATTCAACATAACTATTTGTGTTTGCTTGTTTTATTTTTTTACAGCTAATAATGCGAAAGCAGATTTTTTTTCAATATGTAAAATAAACGAAAAAGAATTAAAAAATATAGAATATGTACTGAATTACAGTAATGATAAATTTATTACTTATGAAATTGAAAATGTAAAAAATAAAACGTTTCAACATTCATTATATTTATTATCTTTTTATAAAACTGGAATTATTCCAGATGATGTTATAGATGCAATTGGTATTGATTCTGTCAAACGAGTTTTACAATTCAAAAATTGTGCAATAAACTATATCCTGAAAAATAGTAATGGAGATGATGATGAAATTAAAAAGCATTTTAAAGAAATGAATTTAGGAATAGATGATTTTTTATTTATATTGAAAAATAAATATTTTCAAGCAGATTTATACAGTGAAGTTATTTTAACATATCTATTGAAACGTGTCTTTGGAGAAAAAACATTATCTTATGACGATATTGTTATTTTAGTAAAAAAATTTGGTAAGAAAAATATAACAGATAATTTAATTTTAAATCAAATCCGTTTGAATTTATGGAATTTAAATTATAATAATGCAGTAAAGTTAATAAAATTTATAAATAGCCAAACCATAAAACATAAAGCAGAAAAAATTAAAGAATTTAGTTTTGCTATAAATAAAAAAACCGAAAGGATTATAAAAACAAATAAAGGAAAAAAACAAAAAAAAATTGTTGGTCTTACTAAAGGGCAAAAACAAAATATTTGCAATACATGGATTGGTTATGACGAATATGTTGATTTAATTTGTATTGAGAACAATAATCGAAATATTGAGTATATAAGAAAGATATTAAAAAATAATTTAAATCCGTTTTTTATGCCTCATATATGGTTAACTCATCGTGCATTCTTTGCAAGAGAAATGATAAATAGAGATAATTTAATCGATAATGAAGCGTATAAGATAATAGTTAATGGTGATAATTTATATAAAGATAATTTTTATACACAAAAATTTCTATCTGGTTTTGTGTCTTATTTACGTGGAAATTATGATGATGCGATTGTTTTTTTTAACGAATGTGCTAAAAAATCATTTTTTTCAGAATATAAAGCAAAAGCATATTACTGGTTAGGTATTTCTTATCGTCGTTTTGGAGAAAAAAACATGGCAAATAAAGCTTTTAACAAGGCAAAAAAACATATTTTTACTTTCTATGGTCAGCTTAGTGCATCCGAGGTTGATGAAGATCCGGAAAAAAATATTGAAAATTACATTCTCTCTTTCCGAGATAAACCGGACATTTTATGTAATGATATTAATTTTGTGCTTGGATATCTTCAACAATATAGATCAAGTAATTCTAACAGTTTATCAGAAGTTTTGTTCTCATATATAAATAAAAGCACAGATAAAATAAAATTATTTAATGCAATAAAAGTATTAAAAAATGATTTTAAAAGCGAAGTATCTAAATCATTTGCATTTTATGCGTTGCGTTTAAACGTAATGCTTGATGAAATTAATTTTCCAATAATTGAATATACAGATGATAGTCTTGTTAATGCAGTTATAAAAAAAGAAAGTAATTTTAAACGATTGATTGGGAGTAGCGGGGAACGTGGAATTATGCAAATAATGCCGTCTACTGGAAAAATGTTAACAAAAAGTATGGGAGTAAAATATAGCGCTAAGAGTCTATTAGAAAATAATGAATATAATGTAAGCATTGGAAAATATTATTTAAAAAGTCTTTTGGACAGTTTTGATGACAACAAAGTTCTTGCGTTAGCGTCATATAATGCAGGTAGAGGCAATGTAGAAAAATGGATAGCTAAGAATGGCGATCCAAGAGATATGAAAACAAATGAAGAAGTTGTAAGATGGATTGAAAAAATTCCTTTTATTTTTACAAGAACTTATATTCCTCAAATATTAGGTTTTGAAATGGTTTACGATGTAATTAAAAAACTTAACACAAATTAAACAATAATGGTCAGATTGACTATAAATATTTAGATTTAAAAAAGTTACTATAAATTCTTTTATTTTTCTTTAATGTATTCAATTTTTTATAGTTTTCATGCAAACTATTTTGTTTATTTTTAATGTTTTTACATAAATTTATATTTATATTTTTTGGTCTTCGCGTCGCATTGTAAATATTTTTATATTTTAAACTATTATCATAGTTATATTTATTTATCGATCTATTCTGTTGATTTTTTATGATTTTATTGTTTTCGTGGCAACAAGAAGAATATGAAATTGGCTTATATTTCTCATATTGTTTGTATCGTTGTTGTGTAAGATTTCTGTAAGCCGTATTTCTTTTATATTCTCTATATTCTTTTATAGTATTTTTTATTGTTTTAAAAATCGTTAAAAACAAGAAAGATACAACGCCCGCAAGTGCAACAATACCAACAATTCTCCAAAATGAAAATGTTGTAATAATATCTGTAATTTTTCCAGGCAAAGAAAGACCTTTTAAAAATTCACTTGATTTTGAAATTTCTTGGACAACAAAACCAGAACCCCAAAATATTGTTCCAATACCGACAAGTGCGATAGTTGGGGAAAGGCATTTTAATAAATTGTCTGCATATCTATTATTTAACCATTTTTTTGAAAATGAAATTCCTTCCATTTTAGAACCATATTTTTTCTCATTTTGATTATTAATTTTGTCGTATATTTTCAGCATATTGTCTATTTTTTTTTGTCTATCTTTTTCTTTTTTTTCTTTCGATAAACTATCACTAAATATACCCATACGATATACATTATACAATAAAAAAAATTATTTCCTATTTTTTTAAATTTTATTTCATAGAAATTTAATTGACATTTGATTTTTTCTTTTTTAAAGAGATTGTATATATTGTAATTTGTGAAATTCCTTGATAAGATAAAAAAAACTAAAGATATAATAAGTAAAAAATCGAATAATAAAATTGTAAAAAATGAGCTAAAATTACAAGAACTTAATGATAATGTTTTTCCTTACTCTTGTTTGATTGCAGATGATGTAATGCTAACTAAAAATGGAGAAGTTTTGCAAATTATAGAGATATTATTGGATGACTTTAAACTAAATCAAGAAGGAGGTTTACGTGATGCAGTAAGAAAAGCAATTTCTGAAAATATATCTGATTTTAAAACTGCTTTTTGGATACAAACGGTAAAACGAAAAAAAAATTGTATAAAAAGAAAATATGTTAATGTAAAACATGAATTTTTAAAACGCATTAACAATGTTAGTGATTCATGTGAAGAAAAATTAAATAATTATACGACGACAATGTATATAACTGTGATTAGACAGGGTAGAAATTTTAAGTTAAAGTACTTTAAAGACTATATATCAACGGCATTTTTAAGCAAAGTACATGATAAATATATTGATAGATCGATGTCTGAAGTAAAAACAATCACAAATAGTATTGTTGATACGTTAAGTATTTATTCGCCAAAAATTCTTTCCACTAGAAAAGACGCAAATGGAAGCGAATTTTCAGAATTATTAGAAGTTTTGTATTTTTTAATAAATTTTAAAGATAAAGAAATTTTAATTCGTCCAGTAGATGCTGTAAAGTTATTAAATGAAAGCAAATATATCTTTAAAAATGGTATAATGGCTATGCAGAATAAAACGTCCAACGATTTAACTCTTGCTATGTCTTTTTCTTTAAAAGAGGTTCCTCGTATTAATATGTCAAATGTCTCTGATATTGTTAATAACACAAGAGCAGAAATGATTATAACTGAGTATGTTAGTTATGTTGATAAAAACGTTGCAGTTTCTAAGTTTAGGGAACAAAAATATTTTTTACAAGATAGAAGCGATAAAAGTTTTCAAAATAATGTTGGACTTAGTTTTTTAACTGGAAATAAGAATACAAAATACTGTCAATCATCATTATCATTAATTGTTTTAGCAAAAGATGTAAATGAATTAAATATACTTGTTTCGGATGTTATAAATATGTTTTCTAAACATGGTATAGTTATGGCACGTGAAGATATTAGTTTAGAAAGAAATTATTACGCTATGATGCCTGCAAATTTTAACTTTACTCATAGATTAACTATACATGATGCATCTGAGGTTGCTTGTTTTTGTTATTCGTATGTTCCACAAGAATGTGATACAAGTAGATTTTTAAATAGATCTATATTATTTAACATAGGAACATTAAAAAGTAATATAGTTCCTATTGGATTGGATAAAGAAAGGCCAAACGTTATAATAGGCGGAGGGCATAATAGCGGTAAAAGTGTTATGGCGAATTTTTTAGCTGCTTCTATTATAAACGAATTCAATGCAGATATATGTATAATTGAATTTAATCGTAAATCACGCATATTTATTGATGCTCTTGGCGGACAATGGTATAGCCTGTCAACTGAAAGGCAAAACCATACAGCATCATTTAATAGTATGAATTTAAATATATTTGAGGATGAAAAAAGTATAGATACTTATTTAATAAATGTTTTTTCGATGTTATTAAATGCAAATAATGTTCTTATTACACCAGATGTATCAAATGAAATAAAAAAAATATGTGAATATATTAAAAAATATGCAAAAACTAATAAAAATTTTGCATTACATGATATTCGTCAAATTTTTGAACAAACATCAATTGAGTATGATATACAATGTTGGCATTCTATTGGAAAATATTATCATTTATTTGATAATAGAAGCGATGTGTTTGATAATGATCATCTTTTAGCGTTTTATATAGATAATACTATAGTTGAAAATAGTTCAATTTTGGCGCTTGTTATAAACCATATATTTACTAATATAATACAACGAGCAAAGTTAAGTGCAAAGCCAATGTTGGTGATTTTGGATGAACCATTTTTAGCCTTTGGAAATAGTTTTTTTAAATCAAAAATTAATTCAATGATTGAAACTATGATGAGATATAATGTATATTGTATATTTAAAATTGGAGATATTGCTTCTGAAAGTTCTACGATAGTTGATTTCACACATATGATAAATTCATGTGGTATGCAAATTCATTTTGCAAATAAGCTTGCAGACAGCAACTATGGTCGTGTATTTAGGTTGTCGAATTTAGAATATATGGCAATCCATGCTTTATCTGGTTATGAAGGAAGAAATTTAATTGTTAAACAAAGAGATGATCTTTATTCCTGCTCTTTTGATTTATCGGATTATCAAAAAATGCTTGGTTTATTGTCAGATACTGATGATGTTCAATCTCAAATTTTTAAAATCAAAGAAACATTGCAGACAGATAATTTTGAGCGCTGGATACCAGCATATTTTAATGCATTTATTGATAATAAAAGCGAAGAAGATGAACGAAAACTAAAAAAAGAGATTAAAGCAATACAAGATATAAAGAGATTAATGGAAAGTTAACTTGTATTAAGTATTGGATTATTTTATAAGTAGGAAAATAAAAAAGTTTTTGCAAATAAAAATATTATATAAATATAGAAACTATGTTTTTGTTTGAAACGATAAAAGGTTTATTTAAACTTGGAAAAACGTTATTTAGAGTACTTGAAATTGTATTAATTTTAGGTTTTCTATGGGTAGTGTTTATTTATTTAAACAATAAAATTGGTATTTTATCTCCAATTGCTGCTATATTGAAGTCTGTTTTTAAAGGCATAAGAGGAGCTTTTTCTTTAATTGGAATAGGTTAGTTTTGATTTCATTAAATTATGAAAAATGATGAAATGGCAACAGATTATGTCAATGTATGTATCATTGGTTCAGGAGTTGTTGGGTTATTTCTTGCATCAAAACTATTAGCATCAAATATAAGCACAGTTGTCCTTGAAAGTAGTAATCAGATTGGAGGGCAAATAAATTTATATTCAAATAAAACAATATATAATATACCTCTCATTAAAAGCATAAGTGGTACTGAAATTCTTAGCAATTTAGTTGATGATATAAAAAAATTTTCACATGATATATATAACATAATTTGTTTAAATACGTCAATTATTAATATAACAAAAGAAGAAGATAGTTTTGAGATAACAACTAATTTAAAAAAGGTTAGATGTAAATATTTAGTTTTTGCCTTTGGTGCAGGAGAAATGGAGCAAAATAAAATTAAAATAGAAGGTTCTGAGATTTTGGAAAACAATAAAATGTTATTTTATAGTGTAAATGATAAAGAAAAGTTTTATTCAAAAGATCTTGTTATATGTGGCGGTGGGGATAGTGTTATAGATTGGACTTGTGAATTATGCGATATTTGTAAAAGTATTACTATTGTACATAGAAGGGAAATTAATAGACATGAAAATCCTTCATTTTTGAAGTTTAATCTACTACACGAACAAGGAAAAATTTGTTTTAAAATACCGTATAACATAACTCGTTTATCGGTTGATGATAAAAAAAATAAGCTAAATGTAGAGATTTTGTCTGAAAAAGATAAACAAAATATTGAATGTGATTATATATTAGCGCTTTATGGTTTTAAAGTTTTACCTGATAAGATAATTGATCTATGTAGAAATATAAATATTGATTGCGATAAAAATAAAATTTTAGTCGATTATTACAGTAATGAGACTAAATGTAAATACGCATATGCAGTTGGCGACTGTTGTAGCTACAATGGAAAAATTAACAATATATTCATGGGTTTTGCCGATGCAACTAAATGTTTTTATGATATATGTAATCGTGAATATGGAAAAATAGATATTTATGAACATAAAAGATAATAATTTTTTGAATAATGATGTTCAATGCTTAGAGCTTAAAATTACTGGTTTTTTAGAAAATGATTTAACTATTAATGAGGCAGGAAAATATGATTTAAAATTAAAAAATGGTGTAAATTTTTCTGATTTAATTAATATTATTATTTCGACAAAAAAACAAAAAAATAAAAAAGAAGAATATTATAATATTTTTTTAAATGATTTTTCTGTAAAAAATGACTATCTTGCGAAAAGATTTTTACAGCAAAATACATTAATTTTGGAGCAAAATATGCTATTAATTGATAACTTAACTGTTAAAGAAAATTTAAAAATAGTTTCACTTATGTTTTTAGGATATGATTTATCAGACGCATGTTTATCTTCATTTTTAATAAAAGATATTAAAGATAAAAAGGTTTGCAATCTAACTATTAATCAAAAGAAAATGTTAATTTTATCTTATACAGTTTGTTCTTCTTTAATTATTTGGTTTATTGATTGTAAATTGCTTAATGGATTATCAAAAGATGAATTAAGTATTTTTGAAAATGCTGTAAAAATTCGTGTAAAGCATGGAGGCATTGTCCTAATTGTAAAATATACAAAATCAATTTGATTTTTTGTATTTTTTTTATAAAATATATAAAGATATACATAAAAATATGGCTCAAGAAAACGAAAATAATGAAAAAAAAGATATTGAAGAGAACGACAATATCGGGCAAGAGGAAGATACTGAAGACGAAGAACAGAAACAAATAGAGCTCAATATTGACAATGTTAATGAACACATTGATTGGCTTGAAGAATATACTATTGATTGTATTTCAAGTAAAGGTTTTTACTTTGTAAGTAATGAACCTGTAAAAATTTACGGTACTAATGGAGAAGAAATTGAAGTAGATGAAGACGACGAAGAATACAAAGAGCATCAAGTAGTTAGACGTATTGGTGTCAAAGAACTATTTGATTTTACAAAAAAACCACCAATTATTCGTGGTGAATTTTGTGATACGAATTTTGTTTATTATGATGGAAGTGGCAATATATATTATGGAAATCTTAACATAAAGGAATGTAAAACAGATAAAGGGGAGGAATATGTTATTGTTCCGGATGGAAGAGGAAGAATTTATAATAATAAAAAATGCTTGTATGCTGGTTTTTTTGACAATGGAAAAAAAACACAAGGACTTGTACAAAAAGGTGAAGAAAAGTATTTTTTTGATCATAAAGGTAGCGAACCATTTATTAGTCACGCAAGTGGAGATTTACTTATTTCTTTTGAGCACGATGACAGTGATTTAGCAAAAAAAAGGAGGTCGTCCGACATGGAAAGATACAGTAATTCAATTTTTTTTGATTCAAAAGACGCAAAAAAAATAGATGACAAAGGGTATAAAAAGGACGCGAAAGTAAAAAATATAAAGATACAAATTGATAACGGGTATAGACCTGATTTTTTGAATAAAAATGATGATTTTTTGGATGACGATGGTAATAGAATTCGCTACAACCCAAAAGATATAAATAAAATGTATATTGATGTTGATAATATAGTAGACAAAATTGTAAAAATAGCAGAACAGAATAAAGATACCTTAAAAGTAATAGAAATTGTTGGAATTAGTAGTTATGGTTTACTTGAGGATAAAAATGGAAAAAAATTAATAGATGAAATTGCTAAAAAACTTAATAAGCTTACTCGAAAGAATGATATTAAAATTTTCTTTTCGAATACAAAAGATCCAGTTATTGTTCAAGATGAACAATATAAAAGCGGAAAAGAACTTACTACAATTGTTGATCGTAATAGAGAATATTATTACTTTAATAATGATTCGTCTTCATTTGATCCTTACGAAAATAAAAAAGAGTATAATGATGCACTTAAAAAAAACGGCTACTATGAAAATAATATCATATCTCTTGACAAAGAAAAAGTTGGCAACATTGTTTTGTTACAAAGTACAAATAAGGTATTTGAAGATAGAATTGATAAAATAGTTGAAGCAACGGAAAAAGACAGTAAAGAGGTTATCGATGAACTTGAGGCTAAAAATAAAAGTATTGAAGAATGTGAAGTATCTACAATAGATCCAAATGTATCTACAAAAAAGGATGGACTTTCAATATTTGAAATGTTTGTAACTTTCATTGGTGGAATAATAATTCCAATAGCTGGATGGAATCTGCTTTATAATTTTTTTCGTTCAAAGCATGGAGAAACTGATTTAATAAAGAATATTGAAAATGAAAAAAAAAGAATTGCCGATGAAAAGAAAAAAGATGCTCAAAAAAAAGATGAACAACAAAAAAAAGATGATAATGGTGATGAAAAGAAAAAAGATGCTCAAAACAAAAATGAACAACAAAAAAAAGATGATAATGGTGATGAAAAGAAAAAAGATGCTCAAAACAAAAATGAACAACAAAAAAAAGATGATAATGGTGATGAAAAGAAAAAAGATGATAGTTATTCACAACAACGTATGGACATAAAACAAAAAACAGACATAAGTCTCCAAAAACCTAATCAGATTGTGGACACAATATAAAACTTTAAATAAAAAATCTTTCTTGCATTTTAAACACAATAATTAATTTTTTGATTAATGCAGAAATATAGAGCAATAATAGAGTATGATGGTACAAATTATTGTGGAATGCAAAAACAAAATAGTTGCAACATGAAATCTATTCAAGGTGAATTAGAAAAAGCAATATCTAAATTTGCGAATACTGATATAGAAATAGAGTACAGTGGGCGTACAGATAGTGGTGTTCATGCTATCGGACAGGTTATACATTTTATATTGCCTCAATCGCGTGATATAAAAAATGTTTTAAATGGAATAAATTTTTATCTTTTAGATGAAAATGAAATTGTTGTTAAAAAAGTTGAAAAAGTTTCAGATGAATTTCATGCCCGTTTTTCAGCAAAAAAACGAAAATATTTATACAGAGTACTTAATACAAAAGTTTATTCTCCTCTTCTTAAAAATAGAGTTTATCACTATCAATATCAGGTTGACATCGAAAAAATGCAAGATGTAGCAAATAGTTTTTGTGGAAAAAAAATGGATTTTTCTTCATTTTGTAGCGCTGAAAGTGTTAAAAATGTGAATACAATGAAAACAATAGACAAAATAGAAATAAAAAAAAATGGCGATGAAATATATTTTTACTACGAAGCAAAATCTTTTTTACATAACATGATACGTATACTAACAGGTTTACTATTGGAAGTTGGGAGAGGAAAGATAGATTTTAATGAAGCTCAAAATATCTTGAAGCAAAAACGACGTCCAGATTGTTGCAATACCGCTCCTGCATGTGGTTTGTATTTTTTAGAAACTTTATATTAATGTTGCGCTCAATAAAGTATTGAAATTAAAACGATAACATAACCTTACATCGTTATTTTAATTAAGATTAAAAGAATGCTAATGTTGTCATAATAATAGAGAAAAAAATAAATTGATTGTTATGAATGATATTTTTTTTCTTATGTATGGTTACACAGGCACATCTTAATAAAATTGACACTATAAATTATGGTAGTTATTATACTCCAATAAATGTAGTAGATATTGTATATAATTTGTTGTTAAAATATATACATATTTACGATTATAAAATACTTGATACTTCCTGTGGATATGGTAATTTTTTAAGATATAAAAATTCAGTTGGCACCGATATTGATAAAGTTGCTATTGAAAAAGCAAAACAAAATACAGATTGTCAAATAATAGAACAAAATGGACTATTAAATGTTTGTAGAAAAAATTATAATATATACAATGATGATAAACTTATAATAGTTGGCAATCCACCATATAATGATACAACTTCAATCATAAATAATAAAATTAAAAAAGAAGTATTTAATATTGATAAAGACTTGAAGCATAGAGATATTGGATGTTCTTTTTTATTGTCTTATGTAAAGTTAAATCCAGATTATATTTGTGTTTTGCATCCACTTTCATATTTAATAAAACAATCAAATTTTAATTCGTTAAAGGTATTTTGTGACAACTATAAACTGATAGATGGAATTATTATAAGTAGTAGTGTTTTTTCAAATACATCAAAAATAACACATTTCCCAATAATAATTGCTTTATATCGAAAAAATAACCAAGGAATGAACTTTGAATATATTAAACAATATAAATTTAAAACAATAGATAATAAACAATTCTCATTAAAAGATTTTGATATAATAGATAATTATATTACAAAATATCCAAATCAAAAAAGTATAAATAAAGATGACACAATAACATATTTCTATACAATGAGGGATGTAAATGCTTTAAAAAGGTCAAAAACTTTTATAGAAAATGAAATTATAAATTCAATTCGCGTGAATAAAGAAGATTTTTTATATTATTGCTATGTTGACTGCTTTAAGGATGAAATAGGACATATTCCTTACTATTTTGGGAATTGTAATATACCAATAGACAATAAAGAATTTTTAAAAATTAAAGATTATTTTGTTAAAAAAAGTTGCACTAAATATAGTTTTTTAAAAAAATTAAATCAAAAAAATATACAAAATGATTTATTTAATCAAAATTATCAAATAGAAATTGACAAATATTTTAAGCATTTATTAGGAGAACATTATGTTTATTGAAAAAATTGATAACAAAAACAAACAATTATTTATTTCAATTCCACTTATAAATAGAACTGGTAAAACGAGAATAAAAAGTAGAAGTTATAGATCAAATATCCAATGTTGGTTCATAAATTTGATAAATACGAAGTTTTAACAGAAATAAAAATTACTGAAAAACAATACGCTATTGGAGTTCAACCAATGCTATATTTTTGTTTTCCAATTATGGAATTACATGCAAAATCTAATTTAATTTGCAGAGTAGCAGAAGCAAGAGAAACAGCAAATTTTGTCATAGATAAAAATAATATCAATATATTTTTAGAAATGTTAAAAATATTTGGTATTTTGTCAAAAACACATAAAAAGATATAACTATAATTATTGATACAATCATGAAATAATAATCTTTTAATCAAGCAAAATAACAATATTTTCTTGAATATTAAATCAATTTACTTATCCTTTATAAGATTTAATCTTATGATTAAGATTTATAGCGAAAGTGATTTTGAAAAAATGAAGATAGCAGGGCGCTTAACTGCGAAAGTGCTTAATGCATTAGATGATTTTATAGATGTTGGAACAACTACGCAAGAAATTGATGATTTTTGTGCAGAGAACATAAAAAAAGGAGGAGGTATATCAGCTTGCTTAAATTACAGAGGATATCCAAAAAATGTTTGTACTTCAATAAATGATGTTATTTGTCATGGAATTCCAGATAACACAAAATTACAAGATGGTGATATAATAAATGTTGATGTAACTACTATTATTGATGGTTATTATGGCGATGCAAGTAAGATGTATATGGTTGGAAAATCGTTTAAAGAAGGAAAATTCGAGGAACGTAAGAAATTAGTTCAAGTTACAAAAGAATGTCTTGAAATTGGAATAAAATATGCAAAACCAGGTAATAAATTATTAGATATTGGAAAACATATACAAGAACATGCTGAAAAAAATGGTTTTTCTGTTGTTAGAGAATATTGCGGTCATGGATGTGGAAAGGTATTTCATGATGAACCTAGTGTACTTCATTATTTACCACCAATTTTTGAACGAAGATTTTTTGATATAACTTTAAAACCAGGTATGATTTTTACAATAGAGCCAATGATAAATGCAGGAGACTGGAAATCTTATGTTGACAAAAATAATGGCTGGACAGCACATACAAAAGATGGTTCAGATTCTGCACAATGGGAACATACATTAGGCATAACAAAAGATGGTTGTGTAATTTTCACGAAAGAATAGCTTATAAGATATGTTTTAAGTATATGTGCTTTAATAATTGTTTACTGATGTTAAGATAAAGAATTATAAATTGTTTTTACTTTACTTTTATTTTTTTTAATTGAGATTATTTTGATTTATGCGATTGTGGTGGAATTGGTAGACACGCAAGGTTTAGGTCCTTGTGCCTTACGGTGTAAGGGTTCAAGTCCCTTCAATCGCACGCTATGTTGTTGAATATTTTTATTATGGGTGCAAAAATTACAAAGAAAATATCTAGAAAGATTGATAAATTAACAACTCAATGGACTGTATCTATGAATGTAGATGCCATCGAGGAAGAAATTAAAAGACAGTTGTACAAAATGCAATCAAAAGTTCATATTAATGGTTTTAGGGATGGCAAAGCACCAATTGAAGAAGTCGATAAAATTTACGGCGAAGATGCATTGTATAGAGCTGTCAATTCAATTATACATAATTCGATAAACGAGATTGTTAAAGAGGAGAAATATGATTTAGCAATGCAACCTGAAGTTGCTTTTAATGATGAGATAAAAAGAAAAAAAGATATATCTGTTAGTGTAAAATTTGTAAAAAAACCAGAAATTCAAGATATAAAATATGAAAAAATTGAAGTAGAAACGGTAGAATTAGAACTTAGTGAAAAAGATAAAGAAGATGAACTTTTACGTTTCAGAAAACAATTGGCTAAGCCAAAATTAGTGGAAGATACTAATAAACTGGTTGAGAATGGTGACGATGTTGATATAGATTTCGTTGGAAGAAAGGCAAAAGATAATGTTGAATTCGCAGGAGGAAGCGCAAAAGGATATAGATTAGAAATTGGTTCACATACTTTTATTAATGGTTTTGAAGAACAAATTATAGGTCATAAAAAAGGTGAAACTTTTGATATCAAAGTAAAATTTCCAGAAGTATATCCAGCAGAAGAATTAAAAGGAAAAGATGCAATTTTTAAAATAACAATTAATGATATCTATATAAAAGAATTACCAGAAATAAATGATGATTTTATAAAAGGTATTGGTTTTGATAGTGTTGAAAAATTGAAAGAGTTGTTATTTGGTAATATTAAAAATTACTATGATAATAACGCGAGATTGATGTTAAAAGATGAAATCTTTACAAAAATGATTGATAAAAATAAAGTCGATCTTCCTGATAGTATAATTGAGCAAGAAGTTAATGATAGTTTAGAGAAAGAAAAAGAAAACAATAAAGATAATAATACAAAGTGGAATGAAAAAGAAGCAAAAAAAAGAATAGAAGATGGTATAAGAAAAAGTTATGCTAGTTTCTATCTAACAGAGTATATTGCTAAAAAGAATTCAATTGAAGTAAGTGAGGATGAAATAAAACAATCTGTAACTGAAGATGCAATTAGAAATAAAATGAATGTAGATGATGCTTTAGATAAAGTAAACAATGATGAAAAAATCAAAAATTACATATATTTTACAATAAAAGAAGCAAAAGTTTTTGATTTTATCTATGATAATATTAAAAAGAAAATTAAAAAATTAGATAAAGAGTCATTCGAGAAATACATAAGTGATAAAAACAATAAGAAAAACTAAAATAATAATATATGATAATTAAGGGTAAAAAATGTGATTATAAAATTGCTATTGGACTTGAAACACATGCTGAGTTAAAAACATCAACAAAATTGTTTTCAAGAAGTAAAAATGAATTTGCAAGCCCTCAAAATAATAATGTTTGTCTATTCGATATTGCAACTCCTGGAAAGTTGCCAATTTTAAATCAACATGTAATTGATAAAGCAATTTTATTAGGTTTAGCATTTAATGCAACAATAAACAAATCAAGTCGTTTTGATAGAAAACATTATTTTTACCCAGATCTTCCACAAGGTTATCAAATAACTCAATTTTATGAACCTATTATAAAAAATGGATTATTAAAAATTAATCTTGACGACGGTAAGGAAAAAAATATAAGAATACGTGAGGCGCACATAGAACAAGATGCTGGAAAATTAATCCATGACAAAGATGTTAGTCATTCGTATATAGATTACAATCGCTCCGGTGTTCCTTTGATTGAAATCGTTACTGAACCTGATTTTGAAGATCAAAATGAGGTTGTTTTGTATTTAAAATATTTACAGGCAATTTTGAGGTCAACAGACGCCTCTCTAGCTGATCTTGAAAAAGGTACTTTTCGTTGTGATGTAAATATTTCTATTGCTCCAGTTAATTCAGATATTTTAGGCACAAGATGCGAAATTAAAAATATAAATTCATTTCGTTTTGTGGCACAAGCAATAGAGTATGAAGCAAAGCGACAAGTAGAATTAATTGATAACGGTGAAAAGGTTAATCAACAGACAAGATTATTTAACTCTAAGACAGGAAAAACAGAATTAATGAGAGATAAAGCAGATGCTGTTGATTACAGATATTTTGCAGATCCAGATTTACTTCCGGTAATTATTACTGATGAATATATAGAAGAGATGAAAAAAAAATTACCAGAATTACCAGAACAAAAAGCTGAACGATATAAAAAAATTGGTTTATCTCAAAAAGAAAATGATTTTTTAGTGCAAAATGCAGAATATGCAAATTATTTTGATATTTTAATACAAAAACATGACGTTAAATTATCTTCAACATGGATGCTAACTGAATTATTTGGTCGTCTTGGAAAACTTCAAAAAACTCTTGATAATTGTGGTGTATCAGCTGAAAATTTAATAGGATTAATGGATAATATAAAAAATGGCGTTATAAGTGGAAAAATAGCAAAAGATGTATTAGATGAGATGTTGGAAACTGGCAAAACTGCAGATGAAATAATAAATAACAAAGGTTTAAAACAAATAGATGACGTTGAAGCTATATCAAAAGTAATTGATGAAGTTTTGCAAGAAAACAAACAACAGGTAGATCAATATAGATCAGGAAATGAAAGATTATTTGGTTTTTTTGTCGGTACTACATTGAAAAAGATGTCAGGAAAGGCAAATCCATCAGTAGTTAATAAATTATTAAAAGATAAACTTAAATAATAGTTCTGTAAAAAAACTTGATTATAAAAGTTTTTTATATGTAAGTAATTGTTTTTTTGTGAGTGGAATAAAAGTTTTGGCACTATTTGGACAATTAAAACACAGTAGAATAGACAATGAACAAACAGAGACTTTGGCTCTTGAATTAGTTGGAGATGACGGTATTCTTTATAGAAAAAAGATTTTCTTTAATGCATTTATAAATTTGCCATCATTCATTCTTTTTATAATTCCAGTATGGCTTTTGATAAAATATATGGATGATTTTAGAGATGTTGATGAATGTGACGTAATAGTTGTTAGTGGAAAAAAAATGATAAGATTTGCACGTCATTTACGTCATTATATGTTTCCTAATACGAAAATAGTCCAGATAGGAAATCCAATGTGTAAAATTAGAAAAAATGATATATTAATAAGACAAGAAACAAGTAGATTTATATATGATGGTAAAAATACGATAAAAGTTAATGGTTTAATATGCGGAAAAATAAAAGATGATTTAGGAGAAGAACAAAGTTTGAAATTTGAAGGAATAAAAAGAGCATTAAAAGGAGAATATATAGGTGTATTTCTTGGCAAGAATAAATATTTGTATAAATTAACAGTTGCTAATGCTATAAAATTCGGAAGAATTATAAGTGAAATATCGAATAACATGAAAATGCCATTATTGATAGCAACGGATGGTAAAATTGACGCAGAAAGTATACATTATTTAAAAGAGAATTTAAATTGTAGTTATTATTTTTATGAAAAACAAAAAGATAATAATAAAAATCCAAAAGTTGCTTTTATGTACTGGTCTAAATATTATATTTTGTGCGGTAATTCAATTAATGATCAAAGTGAGTATATAGCTCAAAATATTCCAACATATGTTTATATAATGCCTGAAAACAAGAAAAGATATTTGCGTTTTATAAATATAGCAATTGAACGTAATAGTGTTAGAGTTCTTTCAGATAAAGATAAGGTGTTGAAAGATTTTGTTCCAAATAGCATGAATAATTTACAAAAAATATCTAAACAGATAAAGGAATTACTTTAATTTTAATTGTTTTAATTGTGAAAGCTGATTTTTATCTTAGAGCTAGAAGATGGTATAATACAATATATGTTAGTCCAGCAAGTGAAAGATTTATATATTCTATAATTTTTATAATATCTTTATCATGTTTAATGCAAGCATTTTTGATAATCAATAACATAAGGATTAATAATAAACAAAAAAATACATATGTTGTTATAATGGATCACAAAAATAAAGATGATTACATAAAAGTCAGTAGAATAACTTCAACTTCAAAAAATCATCTTTTGAGCTTTTTAAATGTAATTTTAAGAAAATATGTTATAAACATGGAATCATTAATATATGATGAAAATAAAAAGGGAATAGATGCTATACGTGATAAATCTTTAATTATAAAGAATCTATCAGGACAAAATGTTTATAATAATTATATTTCTTCATCTTGCTGTGAAGATGGTAGTGATATATCATTAGCTATATTAAACATAAAAAAAACAGTTACAGTAAACAAAATTAAGTTTATATACGAAGATGTGAATGTTTTTGAAAAAATATATTCATCCATTTCTTCAAATAAAATTCCAAAAGGTGCAAAAATATATTTTACC
>AUXO014498441.1_pt1 | contig 31492 bp, 34 predicted proteins | sample 768731 | NCBI WGS metagenome assembly AUXO01 (sample SAMN02715735, study PRJNA202380) | gut metagenome | biome: sheep rumen | host: Ovis aries | place: New Zealand: Palmerston North
GTTGCTCAGGAACTTATAAAGAAAGTTAAACTAAAGTGCTGCGGAATTAAGGTAAATAAAAAACTAATTCTCATCCTTACCAAATTGTAAAGATTATGGATGAGGTTGGTGCTAATTAGAAACACTATGAAAATTATTGCTGTTATTCCAGCTCGTTATGAGTCTTCACGTTTCCAAGGTAAACCACTTGCTGAAATTTGTGGCAAGTTGATGATAGAGCGTGTTTATCTTCAGGCAAAGAAGGTAAAGGAACTCAATGATGTATATGTTGCTACAGATGACGAACGTATCTTTGATGCATGTCGAGAGCGTAACGTACAAGTAATAATGACCTCGACCTCACATCGTACAGGAACAGATCGTATAGGAGAGGTGGCAGAAAAAATACCAGCTGATCTTTATGTTAATATTCAAGGAGATGAACCACTCATCGAGCCTGATACCATCCGAAAGGCTATTATTCCATTTCTGGACAATCCGGATACAGACATTGAGGTTACCAACCTTATGACCGAAATACATAATCCTGTAGATCTCATCAACTTTACAGTCCCCAAAGTTATAGCTAGTGGTGATGGTCGTGGTATTTATCTCACTCGATCAGCAGCACCATTTCCAAAAGGCAATATTGATGTTAAATACTACAAGCAGGTTTGTGTCTATGGCTTTACACCTCGTGCTCTAAAATTTTATTGCGATTATGGGAAACGATATGGAAAAGCAAAGATAGAGGCTGTTGAGGATATTGAAATCCTTCGTTTCATTGAGAACGGCTATAGGGTTCAGTACATAGAAGTTGCCTCTCAGACAATAGCTGTTGATACTCCGAACGACCTTAAGCGTGTTATCCAGTATATCAAGGAACACAATATTGAATAATGAATAAGATTGTAACCTTCGGAGAAATTATGGTGCGTCTTGGTGCACCTGATTATCTTAAAATTATCCAGACAGACCGGTTTGATGTCAGTTATGCGGGGGCAGAGGCAAACGTTGCAGTTAGTCTTGCAAACTATGGTATGCAGACAGATTACATCACTTGTCTTCCAGACAATCCCATTGCCGAACGTTGTATTATGGATCTCAGAGGACACAAAGTAGGTGTTGACCACATTCAGCGTTCTGGTAAGCGAATGGGCATTCTTTATCTTGAAACAGGAAGCAATGCTCGCCCCTCCAAAATCTATTACGATCGAGAGAATTCAAGCATTGCCACTATTCAACCAGGAACAATTGATTGGGACGATATTCTCAAGGATGCCACATGGTTCCATTGGACAGGCATTACACCTGCTCTTTCTGAAAATGCTGCCAAAGAGTGTCGGAAGGCTATTTGTACCGCAAATAAACTTGGTGTAATCGTTTCATGCGACATCAACTATCGTAGCAATCTGTGGCATTATGGCAAGACTGCAGCTGAAGTAATGCCCCATTTGGTCGCAGGTTCTGATATCATTCTTGGTAATGAGGAGGATTGTGAGAAGGTTTTTGGAATCAAACCTATGGGCTTTGATGTAGAAAACACAAATGGAAATGTTGATCAAAATGCTTTTCTATCTGTATGTGAGCAAATGATGCAGAAGTTTTCTCGTTGCAAGAAAATGGTTGTCACCCTTCGTGGTGCTATTAATGCCAATCACAACACATGGGGAAGTGTGCTATATAATGGCCAGCAACTTATAAAAAGCCGAAATTATGATATTACAAACATTGTTGATCGTGTCGGTGGTGGTGATAGTTTCATGGGGGGGCTTATCTTTGGACTTCTGTACTATCAAGATGACAAAACCGCTCTTGAGTTTGCTACAGCTGCCAGTTGTCTCAAACATACGTTGAAAGGAGATTACAACTGGGTTACAGTCTCTGATGTTGAGAGCTTAATGGATGGTGAAGCAAGTGGGAGAGTCAAGAGATAAAGATGTGAGACGATATGATTATTCAGATAATCGGCACGATGTCTAGCTATGGTCAGTATAATAGTAAAGATATCTTATGATGGAACGTAATGAGATGATGCGACACATTGACTTCCTGTTTACTCAAAAGGATGAACACAGAAGTGTGTCTATTTAACTGTCGATAATCATATCATGAAATTGTATAGGAAGGCACACAAATATAAGATGCCGACGATACTGCAGGAAAGTCAGAACATAGTCCATCAGGGATTTTAAATGAAAATGGAGAATAAAGTCAGTGATTTGATGAATATCATAACAGACGAGTGATACATTTGTATTCATGAAAGTGTTTAATATATAATCCTATAATTGTTGTTGTTATGTTACAAAAGCTGAAAGAAAAAACACGTCCGTATAGGAATGCTTGGCAAGCAATCAAGCATCAAGGGATGGATATATTGTACTATATATATATATATGTACCCCACCATTCAGAATTATTTTCTCAATTGAAAAAGTTCAAGGATATTCACAAAGGACAACGATGTTTTATTGTTGCAACAGGCCCTAGTCTAACCATCGAGGATGTCAACAAACTGAAAGGGGAAATTTGTTGGACTTGCAATTCTGGTATTAACTTGTTTGAAAAGACCGACTGGCGACCTCAATACTATGCTATAGCAGATGGGACTGTGTTTAATAGAATCAAAAAAAAGATAGAAAAAACAGATATGCCTATATCCTTTTACAATCATAAAGATATTGTGTGGGATAGAAAGGACATCTATCCATTGCCAATGTGGGTAAGCCTTGTATTGGATGATGCTACACGAAAAGTTATTCCAAAGTTGTGGCGAAAAAAGCGGATGAGTCTTGATATCACGAAGAAAGTATTTATGGGTGGTAACATCACCAATGTTATCATTCAGATATGCTTTTATATGGGTTTCAAGGAGATATATCTTCTTGGTTGTGATTGTAACTATACACTGAAGGATTCTCATTCTTCGTTTGCTGGATATAAAGATGCCGACAAGTTATATGAAGCCGCCGATTATGTGGCGCAGTCCATGATTGATGATCATAAATGCGCAAAAGCTACAGCCGAAAAGCTTGGGGTTAGGATATTCAATGCTACTCGTGGGGGTATGCTGGAGGTTTATCAACGTGTGGATCTGGACAGAGTATTATCAGAGAAATGAAGATTCTTTATATTAGTAAAGCACTATCTGGCGATGACCGTAGCGATTGGTCTGGCACCTCTTACCAAGCATTGCGGGCATTGAGACGGATAGGATTCAAGGTTGACTATCTATGTGCATTACGTGATGTGCGGCCTTCTCTCATGCACAAACTCTCTTGGCGATACTGGAGCACTGTACCCCATTGGCTGGGGAAGAATATACGATGCGACGAATCCTTTTATTCTGTAAATCTTTATAAAGACACATTACATTCTTTTGATTTTGCTCCTTATGATGTAATATTCATTCCAACTCATATTAGTATTGTGGCTGCATTGCCCCAGCATATCAAAGCAAAAGTGGTTCATTTAGCGGATGCTACGGTGGATTCTTTATTCAATTATTATACTGAGTTTAGCAATTTGTTATGGCACAACTATTGGGAGGCTCATATAATAGGGAAAAAAGCATTCCTTCGTTCAGATCTCATTATTGCTTCATCTGACTGGTGCAAGCGTAATGCTGTGGAGCAGTACGGCTGCAATCCCACCCAAATAGTTGTCACAGAGTTTGGTCCCAATATAGAGGAAAGCGACATTCCTGGCAAGCCCAAAGAGATTGATGGCAAGCGACACTTGAATGTTTACTGGAGTGGAGTAAATTGGCAACGAAAGGGGGGCGATGTAGCTTTGGCATGCTGCGAGGAACTTATCAGTAGAGGATATGATATTCAGTTTCATATTACAGGCATGCGAGAATTACCAATGGAGGCACAGCAAAAATCTTTTATCCAGAATCATGGATTCTTAAACAAGAACAATCCTGTCGAATATACAAGGCTTATTAAAATTATGAAAGAACAGGATATTTTTCTCTTCCCCTCAAAAGCAGAATGTAGCAGTATTGCCGTTTGTGAAGCCAATGGTTTTGGACTGCCATGCTTTGTTTACGATACAGGGGGCACAGGAAATTATGTCATTAATGGAGAAAACGGATTCATGTTGCCCCTTACAGCTGATGGAAAGACCTTTGCAGATAGAATAGAGAAGAGCATAATAGAGAAAGGATTAAATGAACTTTCTAAAGGTGCCTGCAGACACTACCATGAGCATTTAAACTGGAATAGATGGTCGGAGAAAGTGAACAAAGCCATTCTGGCTATGACGTTATAAAGTATTATGGAGACTAAAGAAAGACTACATTGGTTGGACATTGCAAAGGGTTTGCTAATTTTGATGGTTGTATGGGGACATTTTGAACTAATGTGTCGTCTCTGTTATGGAATTTCAGATCCAGTTGTGACTTGGTTTGACAATGTGGAGAAACTTTGGGTGTGTTTTTTTATGCCCGCATTCTTTTTTATTACAGGCTATTGTTCAAATTTCAAGAAACTCTTCTTACCTTTTTTAACAGCCAATATCAAAACCTTACTTCTTCCTGCTTTTCTTATTTTGTCAGCCATACATATAGTCAATTATTATAGCTGGGGGATGTCTTTTGCTTGGATTTCAAAAACAATGGTCAAAAGCTGGTTCCTCGTAGCTTCTGGCGAATGGTTCCTTCCATCTCTCTTTTTGACAAAAATGATTTACTGGGTGCTTTGTCGAAGGAAACCTGTAGTTCAGTTCATTGCTTTAACCCTGCTTTTCCTATGCGGTTTAATTATATATAATGAAAAATACCTCCCCAATATTTGGTTTTTTAAGCATGCAATGCTTTCTATTATATTCCTTGCAATGGGGCATATAATTAAAAAGTGGTCTATAATCTTTTCTATGGGTGTCTATATAATTCCCATATATATGATTTTATTGACTATAAATCTTTTCTATGGAATACATATACCTTTCTTGTCAAACAGAATAGAAATATATTATTCGGAAATTGTTTCTTACTTGACGCTTTCTTTTTTAGGGATCTTTTCTATACTTATAATTAGTTATTCCATCAAGCGCTGTGGTCTCTTGGAGTGGCTTGGTAGAAACAGCTTGCCCATCTATCTTCTTCATTTTACCTTTTACGATTTTTATATAGGTGTTTTTTCGAACAGCTTTAACGTGGGTCTTTCTCAAAGTGTGGTATATATAGTTATAATTTATTTATTAACTATATGTTCAAGTGGTGTCTGTGCATATCTTCTTGGAACAAAATACCTGAAATTTATATTGGGGAAATTCTGATATTAACGATGATTCAGTTGGCAGAAAAAAAATTATGTACGGGTTGTGGTGCTTGCGCAAGTGTGTGCCCACAGCATAGCATTGTGATGGAAGAGAATGTTGATGGAATCATATACCCTGTTATCAACCATGAAAAATGTGTGAAGTGCCAACTATGTGAAAAGATATGTCCCATAAAAAATCCGACAGAAAAACAAATACCACATACATGTTATGCAGCATGGAATAACAATCCAGATAAACGCAAAACTAGCGCATCTGGGGGTATTGCCATTGCTATTTACGAGAAGGCATTAAGTCTTGGATATAAATGTGTAGGAGCATCACAAAATCCGGACTTCTCAGTAACCCATAAGATTGTATTTACGCCGGAAGAACTTCGGCCTTTCAAAAATTCCAAATATGTATTCAGTCAAGCATATGAAATTTTCTCCCAAGTAAAATATTCCTTAAAAGCAGGAGAGGAAGTGGTCGTAATAGGTCTTCCTTGTCAAATTGCAGCGTTTAGAAGGATGTTCTCTGATTTAAAAGGGCTATTGCTGGTCGATATTGTATGTCATGGTTGTGTTCCCACAACTTATCTTCAACAACACATAAAATATTTAGAGAAAAAAAGTGGTCAAAAAGCGTCGTATATGTCTTTTCGTGCTCCAGAAAAAGGTACAGCAACTTATCACTTTACCTTGTATAATAATACCTCTGAGATATTCTATTCAAAAAGGACATCCGATGGTGACCTATATAATTATGGATTTCATAGAGGAATAAGTTACAGGGAAAATTGTTATCATTGTTTTTTTGCGCGTCCAGAACGGGTGTCAGACATAACTTTAGGAGATTTTCATGGACTTGGCAAGTTATCGCCATGTAGTTATGGAGAAGATAAGGTAAGTGTCATTCTTATCAATACAATTAAGGGTGACTTATTTGTAAAAGATCTAATTAAGTGCGGAATGATTCATGCGGATCTCAGACCAGTAGATGAACCTTTACAGGGCGATTTTCAATTGCAACGTCCATCTCCAAAATCTCAAATGCGACTTGACTTTGAGAAGTTAATAAAATGTAATCATTGTGATTTTGAAAGTACCATGTATCAGGTGGTTAGGAGGCAACAAATGCGGGAAAGAATGGAGAGAATAAAAGTTCTTCCAAGTATGGTTTTAAAGAAATGGATAAAGATAATGAGAAAATAAATGAAAATAGGAATTATCACCATACATAACTCCCCTAATTATGGAGCTTGCCTTCAATCCTTTGCTCTATATAAATATTTGGAATGGCAAGGGTGGAATGTCGAAATAATAGATCTTCATCGTCCTTGTAATCAGGATTATGTACCAAGCAAGAAATATTTACCTTATTGCCATAATCCTAAAAGCAAGAGGCAACAGGTAAAAGACTTAATTAGGCACTTGCTAAATTTGAGGAAAGATGTCGGTCAAAAGACGGATGTTATTTCGAATATTCTTGTTCGGAAATCAAATGAAAATTCTCAAAAAGCATTCGAAAAATTTAATAAAAGAATTCGTCTATCGCGAATTTATAGAGGAATAGATGAATTATACGAATCTCCGCCCCAATACGATATTTATATTACAGGAAGTGATCAAGTATGGAATCCTACACAACCCTTCTGTATAGAGCCATATTTCCTTACATTCGTAAAGAAAGGGAAGAAAGTATCATATGGTGCTAGTATTGGCATAAATGAGTTGACGAAAAAGGAAAAAAAAGATTTTCAACGGTGGTTAAATCAATATGATGCTTTATCTGTACGCGAATTGAAAGCCCAAAAACTTTTATCATCTTTCGTTAAACGTCCCATTTCGGTAGTCTCAGATCCAACATTTCTTTTATCGGTTGATTATTGGATGAGTATAGCGAAAATGCCTTCTATTAGCAACTATATCTTGATATTTACACTTGATGTTGAGCCTGAGATTATTAACTATGGAGAAAAGTTGGCCAAGGAGTCAAATAAACATCTTGTAGTCCTTCATCAGGAACTACAAACAAATAGTAAAAATTATTTGGCCGTAACAGATGCTGGTCCCACAGAGTTCATCGGCTATATTGCTAATGCGGATATGCTGATAACAGATTCCTTCCACGCCACAGTTTTCAGCATATTGATGGGAACGAAAAATTTCTATACTTATATTTCCCCATGGAATGCTCGAGGCAGTCGCATTACAGACTTATTATATACATTTAATCTCAACAACCATCTTCTTGGTGTAGATTTGTCTCTGAGCTATAATGAACTGGAAGTCAATAAAATTAACAGGAATGCAGTTCTTGAAGTGTTGAAAAGAGAACAGACACATTCAAGAGAATTTCTTATTCAGAATTTAAAATAAAATTCAGTGGAAGAAAATAACAAAAGAATTGCAAAGAATACCATCTATCTGTACATTCGGATGTTGGTCATCATGGCATTAAGTTTTATCTCTACACGGATAGTATTGGAAAAACTGGGTTCTAGTGACTATGGTATATACACTTTGGTGGGTGGGTTTGTTGCAATGTTTGCGGTTCTGAACCGAATATTGAATACAAGTACAAGCAGATTCTTAGCCCTCGCTATAGGGAAGGGTGACTTTAATCTTCAGAAGCGCACCTTTTCAACGGCTTTATCTTTGCATGTCATCATTGCAATTATCATCATTGTAGTTTTAGAAATAGGTGGAATATGGTTTTTAAACAATAAATTAAATATTGCTCCCGATCGTATGTGGGCTGCTCGATGGGTGTTCCATATATCAGTGTTCAATGTTTTCTGGGAAGTAACTCAGGCCCCCTTTTCTGCAGCGGTTACTTCACATGAGCATTTCAACATGTATGCCATTATGAGTGTATATGATGCAATGGCCAAGATAGCTGTACTTTATTGTATAGTTGTGTCACCTTTTGATAAGTTGGTGATTTATTCTCTTTTGAACATGGTTGTTTGTTTTACAAGTGTTTGGATTTACCGTGTATACTGTGTACACAAATTTCCGGAGTGTTGTTTCTCCTTGAGAATTGATAAAAAACTATATAAAGAAATGCTTATGTTTTCAGGGTGGGGAACTTTGGGGCATGTCATAACTATTATCAATGCACAAGGCATAAACATAATCTTGAACATTTTTTTTGACACCATAATGAATGCAGCGAGGGGGTTGGCTCATACTGTTAATTTGACAATTGCACAATTTATAGGTGGGTTTATGACTGCTGCTCAACCACAATTGGTGAAATTTTGGGCTGCGGAAGATAAAGAACATTTCTTTCGTTTGATATTCAATGTCACACAATACTCCATTTTTCTATTAGCTATCATTGGTGTTCCTGCTCTCCTTGAGATTGATTATGTCATTAAACTTTGGTTGGGAGATTTAATCCCTGAATATACTGTATCTTTTGTTAAAATAACTCTTGTTTGTGGTATAATTTATAGAAGTAACAGCATGATTGATTCAGGCATCACAGCCGCAGGATATGTTAAACAACTCAATATAGTTTCCATTCCTTTTTACCTGCTTTCCATTCCGTTATTCTATTTTGTCCTTTGGATGGGCTGGGGACCAATTGTTGCTTATTGGGTGGGCGGTGTTCCTCCATTATGTGCTTTTTTAGCTAACTTGTGGATTATTCAAAAGTACGCTGGTTTTCCGAGCTGGAAATATTTCATCAATATTTTTATCAAGAATATAGTTCTATTAGGATTGGCATTAGTAATACCTTGGATTGTACAACAGCAGATGGAACCAGGACTTTTGCGCTTTATTGTAGTATGTGGAGTATCAGTGCTGTGTACGATTACTATACTCTATAACTTTGCCTTGAATAAAGAGACGCGGATGATGATTCTCCAAAAGGTAAAAAAAACATTCCATATCCAATAGACACACTTTCATGCTACTTCCTATTGCTATAGTATTATTATTATTTTATGCATATAATACAAAGTGGTTGCATATTTCTGAATTAAAATCCATAACGAACATATATAAGTATGTTTTAGCAATAATTGTTGTTAATGGACACCTTCTTACCTTTCATACAAGCTATTCAATTCTTGCCCATGAATTAAATATAGGATATCTGTGCGTATCTATGTTCCTTTTCTTCTCAGGATATGGTTTGATGTACAGTTGGTCAAAAAAAGGTGATAGTTATTTAAGGGACTTCATAAAAAAACGTTTGGGGCGCGTCATCATTCCTTTAATGACAACTTATGCTATTACGTTGCCTATATATTACTTTATTATGGGTGATATTGATTGGAAAAATGTCCTGCTGACCATTACATGGGGTGGTCCATATTTACAATATTCGTGGTATGTAACAGTCATTATCCTTCTTTATCTTATATTTTATGTTTCAGCCAAATACTCCAAGAATAAAGAAAGATGTTTAATCTTTAATGGGGGGGGTATTATTGTCCTTGCGATAACATTTCTTCTCACAAAACAACCAGCATGGTATATTTATAGTTTGCCTGCATTTTTCATTGGACTCTGCCATCAAGTTTGGGAAGCACCAATAAACCATTTTTTATCCGGGGACAAAAGATTTTTGATAGTTATAAGTTTTCTTATCTTTGTTTTATCATTTCGTTGGGATGAAATTTTCGATTTTTCAGAGGAGCTGAGTAGGTGGAGATATGTTTATTGTTCGTTCTATGTGAGTTCCATATTCTTTGTTATTATAATGACATTTATTATTTCAAGACTGAGAATTAAGGGGTCAGATGATATGAAGACAGGGAAATATACAATTCTTAAATCCTTTTATGAAGTTTATCTTGTACAAAATGCTTGTGCGATTTTGCTTAAACCATATATTCATATTGATTGGTTGTATGTTCTCGGTTCGCTGCTACTTACCATATTGGTTGCATGGGGGGAATATATGATTAATACAAAATTATCTAAGGTTATTCTGAAATAATGAACAAAACTCTTCTTGTTTCTATCATCATGCCTATCTATAATGCGGAAAAGTATCTTTCTCGTGCTATAGATTCCATTCTAGCCCAAACTCTGCAGGAATGGGAACTTATCTGTATTGATGATGGATCAACAGATGATAGTGCTGCCATTCTTGAGAAATATGTTCAAATGGATTCTCGCATTCATGTCATACATCAAGAGAATGCAGGGGTGAGTGCATCCAGACAGGTAGGTATGGAATCAGCATCTGGTGATTATATCATTCACTTCGATTCAGATGATTGGGCAGACAAAGAAATGTTGGAAGATTTATATGCCGAGGCAAAAGAATCAGATGCAGATGTTGTTATATGTGATTTTTATGTGGAGAATCCAGAGAAAGAAACGAAAACTCGTGAACAAACATTCACATCATTGAAATCATTGGATATTTTACATGCCATGTTCGACGGAAAAGTTTTTGGGGCATTATGGCATAAAATGATTAAAACTTCAACATATAAAAAATATACTCCCATTTTTTTCCAGGGGATTAACTATTGTGAAGATTTACTTTTCTGGGTACAACTATTGCAGCATGACGGTGTGAAAGTGTCATATTTGCCCAAGGCATATTATCATTACTTCAACAACGAACAGTCTATCACCAGACACTTTACGCGAGATATATACAATCTGCGTCTGAAGTTTTATGAAAAATTGGAGGAACTCCTAACCGTTCCAAATCTGCAAGGCTGCAAGCAAAAAGCGGCTTTCTCCATTTTTCATGAGGCTATCATATATAACGTGTTGACAAAAGAAGAAATAAGAACAGGATTAGAAAGGTTCAAGAAAGATATTGTGAATCTTGAATCGCTTAGATGGAAGTTAGGATACATATTGTTGTATTTAGGCTTTGGAAAAATCTCTCGCAAATTGATTACTTATTAATGAAGGATTCTTCATCTAATAATGATTCCTCTGAAGAGTTGCAATGCTGATAATAGTTTTCCATAGTAAATTTTTTAAATGATTCTTAACGGAAACATTGTGTTAGATACCAATAAAGTTATATGATAATCGAAAGAAATAGCCATGAAAGTTTAGCAATGGATTTGCTTCGTTTTCCTTTAGCATGCCTTATTGTATTGCTTCATACAGGGGTATCATGTGGACCAGAAAACATTGTATATTATATTAGCAATTACATTGCTCATCCTATCGTATCTGTAGCAGTTCCTGCATTTTATTTCCTTTCAGGTTACTTGTTTTTTATGGGGAGAGAAGAATTTGGATTGAATATATATGTAGAAAAACTCCGTAAAAAAGTAAAAACATTATTAGTTCCCTATCTTATCTGGAATGTCATCGCATACATTCTAAAAGTTGGTTACTCTTATGCTAAAACTCACACTATGGGCGATGTGATGCCATGGGAGTTGTATCGAATTTTATGGGCTAATGGAGATGGGATTACAGAAATGTCTTTCTTTGGTTATCAATATACAGTGATAGCATCGCCTGCTGCAGGTGTTTTATGGTTTATGCGAGATTTAATGATGATGATGATATGTTCTATCATATTGTATCCAATAATAAAGAATTTGAAATACTGGATTTTCCCAATCCTCTATATAATTAACATTCTAAGAATAGGTGTACCTTTCCCTGGTTTTAGTTTGGCTGCAATTACCTTTTTCTCAATCGGGGCATTCTTCAGCATACACGGAATCAATATATTTAAATTTCTCAAAGGCAAGATTTGTTATTTATTATGGCCACTGTTAATTATTATACAGACCGTATTGACAAAAATAGGATATCATCCAGAAATATCATGGATTGGAGTGTTGTCTCTATCGTCCGGTGTTGCCTTTATGTTTGCAGTAGCATATAAATCAGCAGAATCGTTCGGGAAATTCAAACAAGTGTTATGTAAATGGGGCGAAACCAGTTTCTTCATATATGCATTTCATGGTCTCATAATAGTTTGGCTTATTAATAAAGACGTTGGCTATATGTTGGAGGACATTCCCACGTTTGGTCCATTGCTGAATTACTTGTATTTATTTTTCATTCGAATTATAGAATGTTTAATAGTCTTTTATGTCATGAAACGCTATGTTCCACATCTATTGAATACATTAGTAGGTGGAAGATTAAAATAGTTGGAGACCTGTTGCTGTCTTGATTGTTATAATAACTAAGAAGAAACAGAAAAACGTTTCATGGCCGAACAACTCGTTCGCAGTAGATGTATTAAGAGAGTTCAAGAAAAATATTATGAATATTGTATCTATAAGATGGAGATTAGGCTTTTCTTATTGTCTTTAGGCTTTTGCCGTTTAGCTCGCCTGTTCATACATTTATGACACATTATGCTAGGTATCAGTACACTACAATACTATATTAAACTATACAAGAATCACAGAAGGGGGCTCGATTTTTCAAAGGATTATCAGTTGAAACTATACAATTGGTTCCCCCCCCTCGTCAAACAAGACCTGTGGTTGTCGCGTTTTGTTGAGGGCAAAGGGTTGTTGAAAGACATGCCAAAACTAAAGGCGGGTGCTTTCACTATCTGTGGCCCTCAGTGGACGATAAGACGCCAGATATGCGATTTGAAGATTTTCGTGGCTCGGGAAAACCTGTCATTTCGTAAAGAATGGCATGACTTTATGCTCACTGACCCTTGTATAGATCTTGCTATTGGGTTTGATGATATTAAAGACAATCCTCGCTATATCCGTATTCCGTTTTGGATGATGTGGTGTTTGGATCCGATGGAAACTTACGATAGTTTGAAAGAAAAAATTCATCAATGGAATTCGCCTGACAACATTTCTTATGTGGATCGTAAATTCTGCTCATTTCTCTGTTCGCATGGCGATAAAGGCCGAGAGATGATTTTGGACGAACTATCCAAAGTCGGTCACGTTGATAGTGCTGGTCGTTGGATGCATAATGATGATTCGTTGAAATCAACTTTTAACGATGATAAACTACGCTGGCTTCGGAATTATCGCTTCAACCTGACTCCCGAGAATAGTAACGCTACGGGCTATTGTACCGAGAAACTGTTGGAAGCCATCCAGGCGGGCTGTGTCCCTGTCTATTGGGGTGCGGACAATTGTCCAGAGCCAGATATATTCAATCAGGATGCCATTATCTTTTTTGAAATGGGCCAAGAGAATAATTCAGTCATTAATCTAATAGCTGAATTGAATGCCGATGAAAAAAAATATATGGATTTCGCCTGTCAACCAAGATTTGTAAAGGGGGCAGAAAATGTTATATGGGGGTATTATGAGGCATTGGAAAAGAAATTGAAAGAAATCATAAGAAATGTATGAAATTACGGTTCCCCATTATTTGTTAGTATCGTGAGTAATTAGTTCCCTTTTTTCTTCTCTGTTTTTTCCTGTTTAATTAAATTAAGACGCTTCATGTGGCAAAAGCAACCCTAAAAGACTGTTTCCGAGATTGGACATCAAGATTGACAGTTCCCGACACTCGTCATCTTAAATTTGACATTCCTATTTTGATATAATAAATACAAGATATTATGACTCAGAGATTAAATTATATTGATGCTCTTCGGGGACTTGCTATTTTTGTAGTAGTATATTGTCACATAGGTGGATTCTCGATGACACTGGCTCAAACATCAAATATTAGTTTTTTCCTCACCTCCTTTTTTATACCGCTATTCTTTTTCATATCTGGATATGTGGCATATAAGGAAGGACAGGAATGGAATTTATATTTCACGAAGAGCTTTCTCTGGAAAAAGATAAGAACACTATACATTCCATCTGTTACACTTGCTGCCGTGAGCACTCAGATATATGGCACTCAACTCACATGGAATGTTTTCCGCTGTACGGGCATGGCGTGGTTTACACATACACTTTTTCAGATGTTTGTTATCTATACAATGCTTTCAGTCATTGTTTCCTTATTTAAAAAGGTGAATCGCTCATTGGGATTAGCAGCTTTTTTATGTTTTTTATCAATAGTATTTGGGGGCTTATTCAAAGCAATCAAGACGGAAAATGACCTTATGACATTCTTAAATATGCAAGCGTTATATAGACATTTCTTCTTCTTTGCTATTGGTGTTATTTTGAGGATTTATCAAAAACCGTTCCATAAACTATTGGATAGTGGTAAGAGTGGGAATATTATATTTACTGTTATAATGATAATTGCGTTTGCTGATATATATGTTGATGTTTATTGGGCAATTACTAATATAGCTCGAGTATTGTTTCTTTATATTCTATTTTATAAATTTCGCGATGAAATTGATGCTCATCAGTCGACTCGTAATCTTTGGGCTTCGCCTTTCAACCAGTTAATCTATTGGGGGAGATTTACTTTGGAAATATTCTATCTAAACTCGTTTCTTCTTTTCAGTTTACCTTCATGTCTATCAAGTTATATAAACTGGGTGGCGCAGACAACCTGTTTCTGCGGCCCTGGAAGCGTGAGTTTTGCTGAATTCCTTATAATGGCTCCAATTACAATTATTACAATCTATGTCGCAATAGCTCTTCAATGGATAATAAAGAAACTACCTATTATTCCACAATTTTTATTTGGCAGATGAAAAATCGCGCAGCACAAATCATTCCCTATTTTGGCAGGTGGCCTGAATGGATAGAGCTTTATTTCTATTCGTGTGGACGTAATCCCATGATGGATTTCATATTTTATACAGATTGTCCCTTACCCAAACATCAATATCCTAACACCATATTTCATCAATGTTCATATGATGAGTATTGTGATCTCATAAGCGAAAGATTAGACATTAACTTTCACTGCAAGAATCCTTACAAATTGACGGATCTAAAACCTTTCATGGGCGCTGTTCACGAGCTTGAATTAAGGGGTTATGATTTCTGGGGGTTCGGAGATTTGGATCTAGTGTATGGGGATTTAAATATCTTAGTTAATGACACAAATCTTGAACGATATGATGTTATCACCGCTCACAACTATCATATAGCGGGGCATTTCTGTATATGCCGCAATAATGATTATTACAGAAATCTATGTTTCAAGATAAATGATTGGAGACATCGTTTAGTCGAAGAACGTCATTATGCTTTTGATGAGAATGAATGGGCTATGTTCATTCATCCACTCATGGGTAAAGTACATAGACTGCATCATTTAACCACCAGTAAACTGGGACTTCATTATTTCACGATTCTTGATTCCCTCAATCCACTATTATATCCCAAAGTGTTACTAAAAGAATTTCGTACAAGCCTTTCCCCGGATCCTGATGCCAACGATGATCCCATACAGCCACAAATAAGAAATAAGGTATGGAATTATCATGTAAAAGATGGAAGAATTTACGATTTTCGTGGTATAGAACTCCCCTATCTTCATTTCTTGTTTTTCAAGAAAAACATCTGGTCAAAGACTGAGTATTACTGGAGAGACGGTTTTTATCAACTGGATTCTGATTTCGAGAAATACAGGAAAATCACCTTTGACTGTGTTGCTATTAAAGGCATAAACTAAATAAAGACTTTTTGTCGCAAATGAGAGACAAAATCCACATGAAAAGCCGTTCTTCGAATATCGAACTCCTACGAATAGTGGCCATGCTGATGATTGTATTGCATCATGTCATTACCCATGGTATAGGAAATGATGCAGGCAAGGATGCTGTTGTGATACAATATTTTGACTGCTTTTTTATTTTCGGAGTGAATTTATTCGTTTTAATTTCAGGATATTTTGGGATTCGTCTAACGTGGCGATCATTTCTCAATTTAATGTGGATTATTGCTTTCTATAAACTGTTACACCTTGCCACCGACACTTTTGTGTTAGGTTTTTCTCATCCATGGTATGAGTGGATTGCAAAACCTCTCTTGGGTTTTGTTTCTGGAGGAGGGTGGTTTGTCGACGTATATGTTTTATTGATGATTGTATCTCCCATGCTTAATAAATTGCTACAGGCATTAGACAAGCACGGATACATCTTGGCATTAGCGACATTGCTCGCTCTCAATAGCGGTTATGGCTATAACATTAGGATTGCACTTCGATAGATATGGATATAGTCTGTTACACTTTATAACTCTATATTTTATCGGCTATGGGATTAAGAACTATTTCCCATTATCACAATGCGGTGCATTCAAAGTGGGGGGGGAATTTATTGTCACCATGTTGCTATACCTATTCACGGCATTCATGTCAACGAAAGGATTATTGGTGCTGCCTTTATATTCATACTCAAATCCATTAGTGATTATATCTTCAGTATGTATATTTGTGCTGTTTGCAAGAATGAATATAAATACATCTAAAGCCATCAACTTTGTGGCTGCTTCCATGTTCCCCGTGTATCTCATTCATGATGCAGGTAATGTAGGACGTATGTATTACAGCCAAATCAATACATGGTGGAATACGTTGCCTTTCTTATTTTTTGCCTTATACACTGCCATGCTGATTACAGCTCTGTTTATATTCACATTGGTTTTTGATCAATTGCGCAAACAAATTTGGAAGATATTAGTGCTCATTTATGAAAATTCTATATATAGGAAACACATCCACACATGATCAGTATGTTCGCGGAATAGTCCCTTCACATTGGCTGTATGGAGCGGTTGAGATGGAGGCTGAGGGGCATGATGTCATTTGGTCCGATGAAAGCCAGGCATGGCTTAATGATATAAAACTGCTAAAGTTATATCGGCCTGATATAATATTTGTCCCCAACCTGAATCTGCGCAGTCACATTCTGCTATTATTACTTTCATCCATTCATATCATACGAATCCCCATCTATGCTTATCTGCATCACGAACCTAAGGTTAAGAAAGGATTCAAATCATTATTATACAAGATACTGCTATCTGGTGTTGTTCACATTTTTTTCTTGTCTCAGAAGACAATGGAGGAAACAACAGCATGTGGCTTAGTTAAACCTTGTAAGTGTTCTGTACCTGGATGGGGGCCAGACACTAAGTTTTATGGCGATGCCACGTCTAAAGTCTCTCCAGATTCAGAAGATGGTGAATGGTTTGTCTCGACAGGAAAGGAGTGTAGGGATTTCGACATTTTGATAAAAGCATTTGAACGGGTTCCTAAAGCGAAACTGCACATACTTACTGCAAAGGCACATGGTGGAGCCAACTATGAGGATTTGCCGTCGAAGTGCGAGCACCTTCCTAACATCAAAGTAACACTGATGGAGAATTCCGGCAATAGTTTTCCCGTGATGCTTGATGCGATGATGAGAGCAAGAGCATTAGTGTGTCCATTGAAACGTGACAAATTGAATTACTGCGTGGGACTCTCCACCATAGCAGATGCAGAAGGGCTACCGAAGCCTCTAATTATAACACGGAATCCATACCACTCTATTGATAGAGTGAAAAACTTCAACGTGGTAGAGTCTGTGGAGGATTGGGTAAATGCAATTAACGAACTTTTGAATGAAAAGAGATGCCGCATAGAATCTGATTATAGCATGAGAAAGTGCTATGAGCAGATGAAAATGCATTTATACAAATGAGCATAAAAAATGATTCCTAAAGTTTCCATCATAGTTCCTGTCTATCATGTTGAGAAATATCTCAACCGTTGTGTGGAGTCACTCGTTAATCAGACATTAAAGGATATAGAGATTATCCTTGTTGATGACAAGTCTCCAGACAAATCCCCTCAAATGTGTGATGAATGGGCAAAGAAAGATCCGCGCATCAAGGTGATACATAAGGAGCAGAATGAGGGGCTGGGAATGGCGTGTAATACTGGTTTGGATTTTGTTTCTGGAGAATATGTCGCTTTTTGCGATTCAGATGATTGGGTGGATGAAGATATGTATGAGACTATGCTTCGAAGTGCAAAAGAAAATCAAGCAGACATGGTCTTTTCGGGGCTCCGCAGGGTCAATTCTAATGGAAAACCAATCGGTTTTTTAGCTCACCGCCAAACAGAGGAAATATATCAAGGGCGCAATCAAATAAATGTCTTGGCATGCGATATGATTGCCTCTGCTCCAAAAGTCCATATAGAAAGGACGATCCAAATGAGTGCAAAAGTTGTCCTCTATTCTATAGATGTTATTGAAAAGAATAAGATTCGTTTTGTTTCAGAAAGAGATGTGATGTCTGAAGACTTGCATTTTAATCTTTCAGTGTTGGCACATAGCGATCAGGTTATCGTGCTTCCAGATTTCTTTTATAATTATCGTTGCAATCCTGATTCCATAACCGGTGTAGTGAATATGAAAAAATTTGAGAAGATTAAAATTCTATACTCATATACACTAACAGAGTGTGAGATGTTTGGATTGGGAGAAGAGGGGATAAGGCGCACTCAACGAATGGTGATAGGGTATGTTCGTAATTTTATCAGGCACTTGATTAAATCGGAATGTACATCGAATCAAAAGCATGAGGTAATAAAAGAAATTGCAAAAGATAAACTCATAAAGGAACTTTGGAATAATTACCCAACGTATGAGATGCCTTTAATACACCGATTGTTTTTCTGGGCACTATATCATCAACAGCAGTTGTTGATCAGCCTCATGTGTAAAATAAAATAATCATAGTATGATACCCAAGACCATTCACTACTGTTGGTTCGGGGGTAAGCCCATTCCCGCGGAATACCAACGATATATTGATAGTTGGAAGCGTTTTCTTCCAGACTATGAGATTAAAAGATGGGATGAAAGCAACTATGATGTGAATTGCATTCCTTTCAGCAAAGAAGCATACGAGGTCGGCAAATATGCCTATGTGTCAGATTACGCCCGACTCAAAATCTTATATGAACATGGAGGCGTTTATTTTGACACCGATGTGGAGGTAATCCGCCCGATGGATGATTTGATGGCATGCGGCCCATGGATGGGCGTAGAGAAACATGACTCATCGCCAGACACTTATGATCAAGTGAATGTGGGTCTCGGCTTTGCTGTGGAACCACGTAACTCTATGATACGTGAAGTGCTCGATTTCTATGAGAGTCATCATTATATATACCCAGATGGACACATGGAACAAATCCCTATTGTTCCAATTGTAACAGAAGTGCTTAGAAGATACGGGATGCCAGATCATATTTCTGAACCAACAAAGATTAAAACACAAAATCCATCAGATTCTATCACCATATATCCACAGGATTATTTCTGCCCGATTGAATTTATGAGTACAAAGATGGAAATCACATCTAACACCCATACCATTCATCATTATTCCGCTACATGGATGTCGAAACTTGACAGGTTCAATATGTGGAGAGGTTACATGATTCGTAAAAATCCTGTGTTAAGAGTTTTAAAAAGAATTCTTAAGCAATGAGAGAGCAGGAGTTAGGCTGAACGAGGCGTACAATGCTGGTGCGCTAAACATGTATGTTGATGTAAGAATAAGTTATTTGAAAGGCTACACTGAAAAGTGTTAAATGTTATCATAAGATGAAACAAAAGAAATGGATATTCTATGGTTTGTATATTATCTTATATACAGGAGTTATTGCTGAGTTTTTTATAAAATCACCAATTATGAATATATTGGCAGATATATTGGTCATTCCATCAAGTATTGCTATCATATACAGAAATAAGTATAATTTCTCCTATATTGGGAAAGGTTATAAGTTATTGATGATTATTATAATACTTGTAGGAATAATTGGTGCTATACTGAATCACGCCACAACTCCTGTTGCTTTTCTGTGGACTCTCAGAATGATATTAAGATATCCTCTTGTATTTGTAGCAATACTTGCGACATTCAACGAGGAAGATATTAAAAAAACAAAAAAGATATTATGTACGTGTCTTTTCATTAATTTCGGTGCTGAATTAATTGAACGTTATGTCTTTGGCATAACAGGTGGAGACGTTTTAGGTGGAACTTTTGGAGGAAATGGTGCTCTTGCAAATTTCGTTTTATTAAGTTTAATACTGTTTAGTTCGGATTTTTTTCATGGAAGATTGTCCAAGGTGAAGTTTTTATTTGTTATATCGGGCAGTTTTATGTTGGCTATGCTTAGTGAAATTAAACTCCTATATTTTGTCATTCCATTGACTATATATGGGTGTTATGTTTTTCAAAAGAAATTCTCTATTGTGCATATTGCAACATTGGTCATTGGATTGTTAGTAGCAGTTCCCGTATTGTCATCAGTGTTATCATTATATTATGACGACGATTATGTAACACACACTCTCAATGCGGATGAATTGGAAAAGTATAATACAAATAGCTATGGTTTTATGGAAGGCGGCTTCAATCGTGGAACCGCGATAGAGTTGACGAACGAGGTGATGCTTACAGATACAAAACTGAAACTTTTCGGTTATGGATTGGGAAGTGGTACCCTTGCTGACTGGACTGGAGCAACCTTATCTAAGAGATTTCGCCATACAACATTTTTCTATTTCTTTAACTCGTATGTTCTTGCAGAATTAGGATGGGTGGGGTATCTGGCCTATGTTGGAATTTTTGTGCTACTTACGATGAATTTTTGGAAGTATTATCATAGATATCACGATAAGGTGATTCGGCAATGGGCGGGCCTGGGTCTTATGTCGTGTCTTTTGACATTTTTGATGATGTATTATAATTCCAGTCCTTATGTGGATCATTACCTTTTTACAATTTTCTACGCAATATGTTTTAAGGCGATTATAATTCGAATTGATGAACTCGGTGGAAAGAGAACTCTGCGGAAAAGATAAAAAAGATATATCACCAATATCAGTTGTGTTGTATTATGCCTAAAGTTTTAGTTGTAGCGACATCACGTAAAACACGTGGAGGTATCACATCTGTAGTTAAAGCTCATGAGACAGGAGAACAGTGGCAGAGATATCATTGTAAGTGGGTAGAAACACATCGAGATGGGCCAGCGTGGAGAAAAGTGTGGTATTTCATAACTTCATTTATAGAATATATTTTTATTTTGCTTTGGTATGATATTGTACATATACATCTCAGTGAACCTCCCTCTGCATTGCGTAAGCTTCCTTTTATGTGGTTAGCAAAGCTGTGGAAGAAAAAGACTATTGTGCATTTCCATTCATTCTCTGTTGATACAACAATTGGAACAAAATGGGGGTGGGTATATCAATATCATTTTGGAAAGGCTGATGTTGTTATTACTCTTTCTGAATACTGGCGGCAACAAGTTACAGATTTTCTGAAAGCCCCAACTGATAAAGTGAGAACCGTTTATAACCCTTGTCCTGATATCAATAAACAGAATGGAATGGGTATCTTTGCGGATTCTGATGTTCAAAAACCCAAACAAAGTGTCATTCTCTATGCAGGAACGATTACACCACGAAAAGGATACACGGACATGATTAGAGCGTTTGCCAAGATCGCTGGGCATCATCGAGACTGGATGATTCTTTTTGCTGGCAATGGTGAGATTGAAAAAGGACAAGTTCTTGCAGAGGATCTTGGCATATCATCACAGGTATTGTTTCTTGGATGGTGTAGCGGTGCAGATAAGGACAGGGCTTTCCGTGAGGCCAAGATATTATGTTTACCCAGTTATGCAGAGGGATTTCCAATGGCAGTGCTTGATGCTTGGACTTATGGACTTCCAGTGATCACTACACCAGTAGGAGGGATTCCTGATGTGGCTAAGGACGGTCAGAACATGTTGCTCTTTAAGCCTGGCGATATAGACGGATTGGCAAATTGCATGGAGCGGATGATAACGGACACAACATTACGGGAGATGATTTCAAAAGCATCAATCTCATTTGCACAAAATGAGTTTAATGCCATAACTATCAACCACTGCATTGGCTCGATTTATGAGGAATTGTCAAAATAGATAGTTTATCTTTTATCAGTAAGCGCCTGAATCTGTATGAGAAAATGAGAAAAGTTCGTAGATATCATCTTGAAGGGTGTCACGATTAGTCGTGGTAGTGTAGTGGCTGCAGGTACAGTGGCCACAAAATCCTTTCTCCCATATAGCATCATTGGGGGTGTTTTAGCACGATTGCTCAAGATGAGGTTTACACCAGAACAGATAGCCGAGCACGAGAAATAACTTTCTGAACAAAATTCACGTTAAAAAAGTGAGTCGTAAAGTTGAAGATAAATAGTTAAGGGCGTTTATTGGTTAGAGGATATTGAGTAGTGTTTTCTTTGTGGATCAATATCAATTATTCAGACATTCGATTGGGAAGGTGTATTGGTTGTGTGTGTGAAGAAATCCGATTTCTTAAAGTGGGTGTTGGGTTTTAAATGGTGAAATGAATTTGATAGATAAATGTTGAGATTAAGCGAACTGAGCATCGTGGAGTCGAGAGATGCTCTGAAAGATATTCCTGAGGGTAAGGTGCTGATAAACACCATCAATGCGCACTCTTTTAATGTGGCGCAGGAGGATGAGTTGTTTGCGGAGGCGTTGGCTAAGGGCGATTATCTCATTCCTGATGGAGCGAGCATCATTAAGGCTTGCAAGTACCTGAAGGCAAAGAGCCAACCCAAGGAGAGAATTGCAGGATGGGATTTCTTCTCTTTCGAGATGGATAGACTCGAAAGGAAAAGTGCAATGTTAAGGGAGAACGATGATCCTTCGGCTTGACGTGCCCCCAAGTGCCGCGTTATGTTCATGGGCTCCTCAGAGAAGGTGCTGGCGAAGATAAAGGAGAAATCATCTATAGAGTATCCGCATCTGGAGGTGATCACCTATTCACCACCGTACAAGCCGGAATTTTCGGATGAAGATAATGCCGCCATCATTCAGGCCATCAACGAGGCGAACCCTGATTTGCTGTGGATAGGCATGACAGCACCGAAGCAGGAAAAATGGACGTACCAGCACTGGAAGGAACTGAATATACACTGCCACGTGGGTACCATCGGTGCCGTGTTTGACTTCTATGCAGGAACAGCACAACGAGCCCCCCAATGGTGGCAGGAACATTCACTGGAATGGCTGTACCGACTGGTGAAGGAGCCGAAAAGAATGTGGAGGCGTTACGTGATAGGCAATCCCCTTTTCCTCCGGAACATCCAAAAGGAAAAGAGTTAACGGAGGCAGCACTTTTCAAGAAGGATGTACCACCAAAACTTAATATGCTCCAAGAACCACCGCATAAAACGCGGTGCAAAGGTAGTAAAAATCGGTGAGATTAGTGCGGTCTAAGCACTTATACCTATTGTCGGATATTATAGATGCAATTCGATGAAGACAGAAAGTTATGATATGAATGGGAAGACAATAAACATACCCATTCCTGAGAGTTACAAAGATTGTATAACACTAATAAAGAGTGACAGGTATCGTATATCTGAAAGAACGGAATCGTTCATCTCAATTTTCTTGCACACTTTGAGGCATTCCAGTTCCAGTTCAACAACCATATTATTTTGGTTGAGGTTGAGCCAGTACGAAGGATGGCTATGGCCTGTTTGTCGTATGATTTATGGGCATGTCTCTCGCAAAGTTCAAATACAAATACCTTCATCAACAAAGATTGGATATGGGTTTTACATAGGTCACAATATGTGTATGGTTGTAAATGGAGGAACAATCATTGGAAACAATGTTAATCTGTCACAATTTCTCAACATCGGAACCAATCATGCAACTCCAGCAATTATAGGGGACAATGTCTATGTTGGCCCTCATGTTAGCATAGTTGAAGATGTGAAGATTGGTAGTAATTCTTCAATTGGAGCAGGTGCTGTTGTTACTAAAGATGTCCCGGAGAATGCTACTGTTGCTGGTGTCCCAGCCAAAGTGCTGAATTATAACAATCCGGGCAGATACGTGGGTAGGCGTTGGTCTACTCAATAAGAAGTTCAAAACACTGGATTGACAAAAGAAAATGTCTTGATTTTATCCCAAATCTGCCGATTCATCTGCGTAGTTCTTCTCCAGTACACCGCTGGGCAGTAGATTTAAATGATAGGTATAGGCGTTTCGATTCCTGTATCAAGGTGTACCTTAATCCCCTTTTAAACTTTCATCACTTGAAGCTAAGGGGTTGCCAGAATCAGGGTTGTATTTCAAATTGAAAAATTAGAGATGGAAAGACTCGAAGAGAAAGGTAAGAAGGAAGGTGTTAGAAGTAAGGTGATGTTCATGGGCTCGTCGGAGAAAGTGCTGGGACTGATCAGGGAGAGGGCTGCGGTGGATTACCCGAATCTTGAGGTGGTGACCTATTCTCCTCCCTACAAGCCAGAGTTCTCGGAGGAGGACAATACTGCCATCATCAAGGCCATCAACGAGGCGAACCCCGACCTGCTGTGGATAGGCATGACAGCACCCAAGCAGGAAAAGTGGACCTATAGCCATTGGAAGGAACTGGACATCCACTGCCATGTGGGCACCATCGGGGCCGTGTTTGATTTCTATGCCGGCACCGCTGTCCGTGCTCCGCGATGGTGGCAGGATCATTCCATGGAATGGATGTACAGGCTGTGCATTGAACCGAAAAGGATGTGGAGGCGTTACGTGATAGGCAATCCCCTTTTCCTCAAGAACATCCAAAAGGAAAAGAGTTAACGGAGGTGGCCTTTTCAAGAAAGATGTACCACCAAAACTTAATATGCTCCAAGGACCACCGCATAAAATGCGGTGCAAAGGTACAAACTTTTTTTTGAAATACACGCGTTAGCATAAACCTTAGTCCAAGACTTGATTTTTCATATAGAAACAGGCTCTGTAATAATTATTTTAGTACAATCATGATTGACAATAATTATGTCACCAATAACAAAGAATATATTTGAGACTATCAAAAAAGTAAAAGCTTTTCGTTATCAGAAAGATGTGCGGACAGTGGAACTTGACTTTATTATTCCTGCTAACAATATCTGGAGAATGGCGAGCGGACGATGTCTCTTAAATTTGACGCAACATACGATTCTCGGATGGATAGTGCATGGAACAGCCAAATTCCCTCATTTGTGATTGAAACAGCATTGGGACAATATCGCGTAGGTGAGGGAAGAGCGTTTTTTGCAAACTCGCTCAAAATGTTCCAAACAGATGTGCAGCCTTTCTGTATCAACATTGACAGTATGTGGGATGAAAATATTTGTCCTACCCAAGAGTATTATGTTAGGCTCATACAACCTATACAAAAGGAAAACTGGATTCATAATATATGTACTTATCCATGGCAAGATGGCAATCATTGGAGTTTGGGTCTTATAGAAGTAGAACTGGAGAAAGGTAAGGTTCATTGTTATCCTGTTCTTTTTGATAATGAGTATTATTTGGTGACAGAATCATTATTTCCTGTAACAGTTGAGAGAATGCAGGAAATGACCTTTGGAATTGCAGCTGCAATAGGAATCATTACATGCAGAATAAATCTTGATGAATACTATATAGCATTGTCTGATAATCCTGATTATACGTCGATTTTGGGATTATGCTATCAGGGATTACGCCCTTCTATCTATGGACAATACTCTATTTTTACAACAAATCTTTATTCTCTTGAATTAGCTCTAAAGCATCAACCTAAGGCAGCGTATGCAATGGCAGACTTGATGGATTGCGATGGAAAGGATATAGATAGTGGAAAGGTGGATTGGTTGCATATGGATTTTGTAAGTCGCTTAGCTCGAAGTATCAGTGAGAATGCAAGTTTGACAAGAGCAACATCAACCATAATAGAGGCTACAACACAACCTTTGGAATATCAGGCTGCCTTGATGTGCGTGGCATTGGAAACGATTACAACCGTCCTTAACGGAAAACAGCCTGAGGTTATTCCTGTGGCGAAACAAATGTATGATGAAACGGTTGCACCAAGATTGCTTAAGGTAATTGATGAATACCATAACAAAGGTATTATTGCTGAAGAGGGAAAGAGGATTTTGACAAAAAGGATAACACATAACCTAAACGGTCAGGCAAATGCTTCAAAGTTGACAGATGCTTTTGTTAAATTGGGCTATAACGTATCATCAGTGGAAAGTGATTGTATCAACAAGAGGAATCCAATCTTTCATGGGAGGGAGGTCGGAGCAAAAAACGGCTACAAAGTCCAGGCGGATTATTTGCATCATCTTTGCCTTGTTTTGCACAAACTCTGCTGTATCCTGTTGTTAAAGCAGGCGGGCTTTGATAGTTATATCATCAATAATGCCGTCCTCTATGGCTTTGACAAAGAATGTCAGGATAAAGAATCTGTTTTGGTTAAGATATAAACAACCACAATCATGGCATTCGACAATGTCCTCTATATCATAGGTAACGGCTTCGACCTTCATCATGGGGTAAAGTCTAGCTATGGAGACTTCGCAAAATGGTTGCTAAAGAAGAACAGGGCGTTGTACTATAAGCTTAGCGATGTGTGTCGGGTGGACTTTCTGTGGAGAGACTTCGAAAGGGCATTGGCTAATGTGGATAGGGACTATTTCATTGGAATGGGAGAATTAATGTTGCCAGAAGGATGGACTGAGGAGGATGGTTATGCTGAATTGTTCTATGCAGAAGATATGGTGAGAGGAGAAGCTGAGAGCCTATGGGAGGATATACAGAAATGGTTCAGAAAGTGGGTAAATACTATCCTTTGGGACAAGTGTTATGAACTACAGAAATTATGGATTGACTATGAAGCAAGGTTCATTACGTTCAATTATACGCCCTTCTTGGAGACCCAATATGGAATACCTGCAGAAAACATAGTGTATATTCATGGTAAAAAATCAAACAATCAGCATCCTCCAATCATCGGACATGATGGTAGGGATACGTTTGATGAATGGTGGAAGAAAGCTCCCCGCTCTTCCAAGCGACATTATAAAGGGCAACACTCACTACTACCTGAAGTGGAAATGATGACTAGGAGCGTTGAAGAATTCTTTTCATTGTCGGAAAAACCAATTGAGAAAATCATGAGAGAACATCAGGCATTTTTTGATGACCTCTATGATGTTGAGCACATCTATGTGTTTGGACATTCTTTGGGGAGTGTGGATATTCCATATTTCAGAGCTGTCAATAATGCAAATGATTTTCCTGAACGGCTACAATGGAATGTCAGCTATTATTCTGAGGATGAAAAGAAAAAACTGGCTAAAGCCATGCATCGAAGCATCATGGATGGCCGTGCCAAATTGAATATGATGACATTGGGAAGCATGCAGAGAACCAATCGAGCTAAATCCTTTTTTTAAGAGTGACAAGAGTGACAGGGGGACAGGCACCGTGTCATCTAGCGGAATCCACCGATAGATCGAGGAACATGATATGCTTAACTGGCTGTCTGTGAATGTGGAGAATGCTATATAAATATTATCATATGTATGGAAAATGAATCACAATTCAAAATCGGTGATATCGTGATTCTGAAAAGCGATGCATTGAAGCATTTCCCAATTGTCATGACTGTCAATGAAATTGGGATGGGGAAGGTGACGTGTGTGTGGTCATCGGGGGACAAGGATTTTGGTGAAAGAACTTTCAGTGTGGAGGCTTTGGAAATCTACGAGGGATAGAGAAGATGGAGAATGGGGTGCTGATATTGGGGAATGGTTTTGACCTGGATATGGGACTCCACACTCGTTATTCGGATTTCTGGGATAGCGAGGGGTGGAAAGAAGCTAAATTGTCCTGTCCTGAAAAGTATTTGGTCAAATCTTTGGAAAAATACAGGATTACCCATAATTGGTTCGACTTGGAATCGGGATTGCTGGATGGAGCGACAAGGTTGCTGAAGACTTTGTCCCCAAATTATGACGGGACGAACTACCATGCATCTTTCCAGATGCTGATCAATGAGTTGCGCAATTATATAAAGGGACAACAGGAGAATTTTACTCCGAACAATGACAGTGTGGCTGCACAAATCCTTCGTGCCATCAACTCCCAACCATTGTTTAAGTGTATCTACACCTTTAATTATACGGACATCGTGAATATGAGTGAGCGATTCCATGTGTCCAAACTGCCTCCTGTTCATTATGTACACGGGTCGTTACAGCCTAATGACCAGATTATATTAGGTGTTGAGGTGGAGGATTTTGCTTCAATCCCTTCTCCCCTGACTTTCTTGGTGAAATCAAACAGCCCATATTACCATTACACCAATCTGCTGAATGACCTCGAAATGGCAGAAGATGTGGTGTTCTTTGGTCATTCTATCAATGGGATGGATTTCCCTTATTTCAAGGAGTACTTTATGCGGTTGATGGACATGCCAATCATCCATCATCGTAAGCGGCATGTCACCATCATTACCTATGATGAGTTTTCGGCGATGCAAATCAAGGACAATTTCAGAGCTAATGGCATTGATGTCCGTGGGTTGTATAACAAGGTCGCATTGGAATTTATCCTGACCAACGGAATCTATAATGGCAATTGTGCAGAGCAAGAGAAACTGAATGGATTGTTTTAAAGTTTAGGTTTCTATACGAGCCAAGTGTGCTAAAGATACGATAAAGAGTTGAGAGATGCTGCATGAGAAACGGAAGGTTAGATTTTCTGAAGGGGTTGATGATTTGGAGCATGGTGATGGGGCATACCATCAATGCGCTGTGCAGTGAGGGAATGGGTTACACACCATGCTGAGGATATTCGGCCTCCCGATATTTATGTATATCAGCAGTTTCCTGCTGAAGGGAAGAATGAAGAGGAACGGGTGGAGACAATTGCTGATGAACATGGAAAGAGGTCTGCCTATTTGAAGGAACAAATGTTGCGTTTGCCTGTATCAAGTGGCTATTCGCATTTTTTCGACGAGAGATATATTGAAAGATTGAACTATCATCTTTATGAAGAACGAAGAAATAGTCTTCGCAACCTAAAACGTAAATAGCACCAGTTTGCTAGATTACGTGACAGAAGATGCCTTAAAGAACAGCACCAATTTTGATGTCATCTTGTATTTGTATGAGCGTGTCTAACAAAGAGGGCAAGTCCGACTTGATAACATCTAATACGGTGTCACCATCAATGTCAAAAAAGTGATGAGCTATGATGTCACGTAATCCCATGGCACCTTTCCAGTCCACTGCGGGATATAAAGGAAGTAATTGCTTATTTGTGTCCTTGTCAATGCCTTTAATACTTTCTCCAACAGCAATGAGTAACATGCAGGTACTTTCAAGGCGCTCCATTCCCCATGGAGTACGATAATAATCGTTGACTGTTTCCACATTCTCATTCTGCGAGAGAATCCGACGAACCGCAGTCTCAACTTTCTTTAAACGGTAAAGCAGCCTGATTTATGCGTAGATTCCATCTCGTTGTATGTTTGTTTTCAGAAGCGAATCCATGTTTTCTCTCTCACGCACGATGTCGACTGGACAACCAAAGAGTGTTTGTAGATCATCTTTGATGTGAACCAAATAGAAAAGGCGTGGCTTTACCAAGTCAACAACGATGTCCACATCACTATCAGGAGTCTGTTCACCACGAGCAACAGAGCCAAAAATGCCAATACGCCTGATGCCGTATTTGTCAGCAACCTTGGCTTTATATTGCCGTAAAAGCTGTAAATAATCTATCGTACTCATACACACAAGAGTTATTACGTTGGATTTCCTCGGGAATTTCACGATACAAAGGTATTTCTTTTTGTTGTACACTGCAAGTTTTTTCGAAAAAACATTCAAAAAGAACCATGCTGAAACTGTTGGATATGGATATAGTTGAGTCAAAGGATGCTTTGGTGCATTCCTTGACTTTTGAACCTCTAAAGAAGATATATGTTACAATTAAGTGAGCTAATTATTGTTGAATCGAAGGATGCTCTGGCGCACATTCCCGAAGGGAAGGTGCTCATCAACACCATCAATGCGCACTCGTTCAATGTGGCGCAGAAGGATGAACTGTTTGCGGAGGCACTGATCAAGGGTGATTATCTCATTCCAGATGGGGCAAGCATCATCCAGGCCTGCAAGTTCCTGAAGGCGAAGTCTCAACCCAGGGAGAGAATCGCGGGGTGGGATTTGTTCTCTTTCGAGATGGAAAGACTCGAAGATAGAGGTAAGAAGGAAGGTGTTAGAAGTAAGGTGATGTTCATGGGCTCGTCGGAGAAAGTGCTGGGACTGATCAGGGAGAGGGCTGCGGTGGATTACCCGAATCTTGAGGTGGTGACCTATTCTCCTCCCTACAAGCCAGAGTTCTCGGAGGAGGACAATACTGCCATCATCAAGGCCATCAACGAGGCGAACCCCGACCTGCTGTGGATTGGCATGACGGCTCCGAAGCAGGAGAAATGGACGTACCAGCACTGGAAGGAACTGGACATCCACTGCCATGTGGGCACCATCGGGGCCGTGTTTGATTTCTATGCCGGCACCGCTGTCCGTGCTCCGCGATGGTGGCAGGATCATTCCATGGAATGGATGTACAGGCTGTGCATTGAACCGAAAAGGATGTGGAGGCGGTATGTCATCGGAAATCCGCTCTTCCTCTGGAACATACAGAAGGAAAAGGGTTAAAGGCTGTATTTCTCCTTGAAGATATACCACAAGAAACGGATGTGGTCGAGAATGGATTTCAGCATTTGAGGCACAAAGGTACAACATATTCAGCAAAACAGAAAAGTTCAAGAGAGTTTCGTGCAAGAAAAGTTTTTTCAACTCTTACGATACACGCTTGACAAGGCTCATGCCCTTCCTAGCGAAATGTCTGATGGGGAGTGGAGGATGCTTTTGGAGATAGCCCAGCAGCAGTCACTGTTGGGTTTGTTGTTTGATGGCATTCAACAGTGGATGGAGAAGGGTGAAGCATACATCAAACCACCCAAGGATGTGTTGCTCAAGTGGTTCTCCATCAGTGAGAGGGTCAAGGACGGCAACAGAAAGGCTAATGCCGTGTGTGCCGAAGTGGCAGAACTTTTTGCCAAGAGCGGTTTCAGGACCTGCATTCTCAAGGGACAGGGCAATACGTTGAACTATCCAAGTCCGTTCGTCAGGACGAGTGGCGACATCGACCTATGGGTGGAAGGCGGGACGAAAAAAGTGCTGGACTTTCTGCGTGGCAAGCGTGTATGTGGTCATGTGGCTTACCATCATGCAGATGCTGGCTCTCACAAGGGAATAGCAGTGGAGGTACACTACCGCCCCTCATTCATGAACAATCCTGTCCATAACAAGCGCATGCAGGAATGGTTCAGGAAGGTGCAGGAGGAACAGTTCTCCCATGAAGTGCATCTGCCGGAAGAGGAAGGATGGGTATGCGTACCAACTCATGCTTTCAACCGCATCTATCAACTGGCACATATCTATAAGCATATCATACAGGAAGGCATTGGCCTTCGCCAAATCATCGACTATTACTTTGTGCTGAAGCAGGGATTT
>AUXO016916007.1_pt1 | contig 31437 bp, 34 predicted proteins | sample 768731 | NCBI WGS metagenome assembly AUXO01 (sample SAMN02715735, study PRJNA202380) | gut metagenome | biome: sheep rumen | host: Ovis aries | place: New Zealand: Palmerston North
TGCTCATAGTCCGGATCCAGTTGCATCCCAGTTCTCTCCATCTGGTAGAGGGGTCGTATAATTGCACACTCGGTGTCATAAACATCAACCAGGTTTTCAGGCTCGAGAGCTGGGTACTCGTTAACAAATACGAGGTAACAGTTGTAGATGTCGGCATTGGCATAGCTTCCAAGAAGCACCTCCGGTAATTTGTCATAGCGTTTAATACGGTGTGACCTCTTGTAATGGTCTACAGTATCTTCATACTTTGTAATACCACCGTGCTCCTCAGCTACAACCTTTAATGTAAATGATTTGCGATTCTCATTGACAATCTTTGCAAGTACTAATGTATCATGAAGCCGTCCAGCCACAGTGATACCTATATTCTCAAGCATATGCATATCGAATTTAATGTTATGCGCGACTTTTTCTACTGTCTCATCTTCAAACAGGGGGCGCAGGCGGCACAGAGTCTCAGGGTCACCACGAAGCGTCCAATTCTCTTCACCATTACCTACAGAGATAACAAATGGCAAATCTTGTGGTACAGCATTCTTACCAGTTCCAACCCAGCGCCGTACACGCTCAGGTGGCACATCCTGGCTAGTCTCATAATAAGGGTACGTCTCTGTGTCGAAGAATAGAAATTTACGCCCTAACCATTGAAACGGTTTAAATTGCTGCAGCACCAAATCTGGGTCATCTGTAATTACTCCAAAAGTTTCAAAGTTCTTAGCATCAAAAGTTTCTACGCTTCTAGGCTTGACTGTCGGTAGACTCTTTGCTTTTACCTTTGGTTTCTTTGGTACCGCGGGGCCTCCATCTAAGAACAGTGTTTCCATTAAGCTTTTCCTCCTTCAGTTCATAGCCCCAATGCTCTGATAGAATACCTACAAGCATATCTAATCCAATAGCTATACGTTCAGTATTTTGAGCGGTCATTAATTGTGGGTTTACCTGTGGCAATCCTGATACATTTCTAAATGGGTCATTCATATCTGGGAATTGAATTTGTTTAGTCATTAATAACCTCCTCTGCTTCAGCAGTCGCATATTGAGCATTTGGTACCCATACATACCTGGAGTTTTCATCTACAGTCAAAGAGTACTGATATACTTCTGCCAATAATCCAATAAGTAAGTTTATATTAAAAGCCAATGCATCTAAGCTTTGTGCAGAAATTTCAATCGTTTTTTCTTTCTTCTTTGCCATCATTCAGCTCCTTAGTAAACGTTATATTATGAGTTTCTCCATACATATAATAGCACTCTGTTAGAATTCTATTTAAGGTATCCAACTCATCGGCTATCTTCGCTAGGCTGTAGCTCATCCTCTGCATCATATCTGTCTGCATAAATGTCGGTGTGCTCTGCCCTGAACTGCTCATACTCCTCCCATTCTACAAGCTGCCATTTGAAGCCGTAAGCTTTCTTGCGCCGTGACGTCCCTTTAGCGACTGACCGCAACGACACCCGACTTTTCCGGCCTTCTTCTTTCATGGCTGTTTCAGCCTCAAGAATACTGTAGAAAATAAATAAAATATTATCATTATCATCAAGCTGTGCAACTGGCTTAGAACTCTTATTAGCACCTTCTTGATACGCACGACGAGTATTCTCTGCTTGACCTACAAACTCTAAGTTGTCAAGCGAGTGATTTGTTTTATCTACATCTACATGGTCGATCGCCGGAATAAGCTTAGATGGTATAGGTTTAAATGTATAAGCTACAAGATTATGCACATTCAAACTTGTAGATTTACCATTTTTAATGATGGAAACTCTTGGGTACCCTGTATGATGAGGATGCTCTGGCATATGCTCGCCTGTAACCTTGTAGACTTCACCTGCTGGATTAATCCAATAATCACCAAAAGTTACCCCATCCCACATTAATGGCACACAGTCAGAAGGCACACAACTTGGTCGCTTCACAGGTCGACGCCAAGTCCTATCCATCCTTTTCTTCTTTCTCAAGGTCTGCTTTATACTGCTTATAAGCTCTATTTGCTACATCACGAATTTTAGCCGCTGTACAACGATAAAATTCTTCAAGAGGCATATCTACCCAACGGTCAGTTGCATATATTTTTTCAGGAACAACTAATTGTGTTTTATTATATTCAGGGTCATATGCAAAGATTCCAAAAACAGGAACTTTAAGAGTCATTTTGAAAACACGCTTTTCAGTAGACACAAGCTTAGTATAACTTCTATTACCATGCTCTTTAAACCATTTGATGCAAGCTTCATCACTGCTACCTAATGCAGTAATATACGCATCTAAACCTTCTCCCTCGCCCTCATCATCTGCATGATCCTGTAACCAATCTTTAAAGTAATAATCACCAGCCACGTTTGATTTATAGAGTAAAAATGGCTCATGCAAATCTACAACACCCTCATCCTTATCAATGATAGATTGTAGATGCGCAGACTTTGCTTCTTCAGCTTTAAGAAGACCCATAAGTTCATCATAATCAGCTGCAGCAGCAAGCTTGTCTATTTCATACTTGGCTTGTAGATTTTCATAATCTTCTACGCGTCTATAATATTCAGCAATCATGAGTTCTTCAAGATTGTTTGGGTCTTTTGTTCTATCAAACATTTTCTGACCTTTCTAATCAAGCAACTACGGATAATCATACTTTAAGCTGTGGTATTATACCTCCTCAAATAAACTAGGGTCTATCTTAGGTGGCTGTTTTTCAGGTATCTGCATATACTCTTTACCTGATTCTGTAAGCTCATACATGTATCGGTTACCTCTAGTAGCGCCTGCATATCCCTTAGTCTTTGTACGTATAATGTGCCCTTTGTCAAGTAAGTCAAGTATCGCATATCTACAGTCTGATGAAGAACAATGGGCTATACGCGCTAACTCGGCATATGAGGTTTGTTTAGGACCTACCCATTCAATTGCATGACACACTGCCTTTTGTACGGCCGGTTTCTGCTTTGTTTTGTAACTTATTACAGTCACTGTGATTCACCTCCTCTTTTATATTATAACACACTTTTATACAAGAGTTTCAGACAAAATTTCTCTGCCGTCATACCGCACGATACCCTCGGCATCTAAAGTGCCGGTTTTAATTCCTGCTTTCTGCAGTAACTTTAAACCACTTGTATCATGATATTTATCTAAGTACCAAACCTCTGCAAAGCCACCTGGCTCATTGATGATCATAGAAGCGCACTGACTACATGGTGCTAAACTACAAATCATAATTTTATCATGGTCCCTGGCATTAAGTTTAATCAGGGCATTAGCCTCTGCGTGTATACATGAGTACTTATCACCAACCTTACAGAGACATTCAACATCTAAACCCTTAGCCCCACCATTAATACCTATGCTGTAGATTTGGTGTAAGTCATTAGAGCAGATTAGACAGGCTACCCCTCGGTCCTTGCACTTAGACACTTTCCTGAGTTGCCACACAAAAGATTGTAGTGCCATTCCTAATCTAGGGTTCATAGCAACCTCCATGTTATACCTTCTACTTCTTCTTTCTTATCTGCAGTATAAATAAATTGATGCCGCATTACTTGGCGCTGAGGCTCATTAAACACTCGTTTAGCATAAATACCAGAAAACGGTAAAGCCGAAGTATCCTCAGGGCACGTAATTATAATTTCAAGTTCATCTTCATCAAAATTAAAGTTTTCAAAGTTTACTTGCTTCATTTGGGCTTCAAGATACCGGAAGCCTAAATCTACAAACTGCTTATTGGACCCTGAAATAGTATAAAAAGACTTTATAGGGTTCAATAACTGACTTTGACGGATGCGCCTAGCACAGGTTTCACAAGACGGCAATACATTGTAGGTGTATAGCTTACCTCCTAATCTTGGTGGAATAACTAAAAGCTTTTCATCAATACTGCCACCACAAATAGCACAATGATTAAAGTATCCACAAGTATAATACCAATCATCTTCACGTAGAGGTCGTGGCGGCGCTGCTTTATATTTTTCCCGCCATTCATGCCACTGTATCTCATATTCATAAATTTTTGGGTTAAGGTTGAGTACTTCCTGCTCAATTAGTCCTCCGCAGAATCTACAGGTGCAGGTAATATATTCGTCTGGGTATCGCTGTCCGCAGGTAGTGCATGTTTTAGGCATTCTATCTCATCCTCATAACTTTGTAAGATATTTGAAAAACGTTCTGGCAATGCACGAATCATTCTTGCTACATTACCATGCTGCCCTTTAAAAGCCTGATTCATCCACTCTATAGCAGTAACCATAAAAGCTATATCTTCTTCTCTTGAAGCCATGTCGCCTCCCTAACATGCACTGGAATTTCATGATACATATGTAGCATTACTTCATCATAACGTCTACAGATTTCTTTATACTGGGTGTAGTTCTCTACAAATGTTTCTCCACGCTCTTGAGCGGCTAACCACATTGCATATTCAGGCCCTGTACAGTATATAATAAATGTATCTTCGGCCCCGCGCTCCAGCTCCCTCATAGCATCTGCTCTAATCTCCGCTTTGCCGCGGAATATTGGGCCATAAACCATATCACTGTACCAAGCGCGGTCTAATATGGTATTCTTAGCATCTATTAAAAAGTCTCGATACATATCAAACTGAAAAGAGTCATCAGTAGGTGCTACAAAATGCACAATATGTAGATTTAACTGCTCTGCTAGTTGCTTTGCTAAATATGACTTACCAGCACCATCCGGTCCTTCAATAATGATATTCATTACTTCTCCAAACAAAGAGGGTATTCAGCTTCGATGATTTTATAAGGCTCTAGGCCTTTTCGGTATGGGTTGCCGCAGCAGAACTTACCTTCTTTACAACCGCCAAATTGGCAATCAAACCCTATAATATCAGGTGAGAAGAACTGCTCACCATTTTCTGTATGGAGTAGCTCATCCCAAATTTTAAGCATGACATAACGAGTCTCATCTGAATTGCGCCTGCATGCACGTAGCTTAATCATATACTGCCATTCCTGCACGTTAGCGTGAATAGCTAAGATATTACGCAAGCCATTCGGCATAACAAAACCAGCTGCGTCATTGTCTACTTTAGCAAGGTCTCTGTATGCAAGATACGCGCCTGCACAATTCTGTAGATACTTACGCTCAAGAGTAATATTTTGCATAAAAGCATAAGGAACTACAAACATATCTGACCACTCAGTATCATGGTTTATTTCAGACCAATCGCTATACTGTAAAGACCCGCTTACGAAATCAGCATGTTGATGGGTACGGATTTGTGCGAGAAATCTACGGCTAGCCCCGACAACAAGCACTGTATAAGTGTCAAAACGCTTGATAGTACCGTGGTTTAAACTCGCTAAATTTTGACGAAGATCAAAGCTGCTATTCTTCCAATATAAATCTAGCACACTTTCCATATCTGTTAGTTCATGTCCTCGTTGCGTCATACGAGCTAAAAAGCTAGACATTCGTTCTGCTTCTTTAGGCTCCTGTAGTACTGCTACTTCAATATTACGCATTAGATGTCCCCTCTCATTTGCTGCTTAAATAAATCAAAGTTAAGGTCAAAATCATCGCATAACTCATACAAATCTTGGTCAGATAAATCAGAGGCTTCCTCTTTGATTGCCTCCCATAATAAGAAGACGCCATTAAGCAAGTCTCCTAAACCAGCATCTATTTTTAATTCATATTCTCTTTCACCCTCGCGGTTAGTATGAGGTTGAATGTAAATATAATTAGATGGGGTAAATAATTCGCCGTCCTGAGAAAGCATTATATGAGATTCTTCAATACTCATGCATCCTCCTTACAAAGGATAAAATTTACTACTTGTACAGTTTTGTATAAGGCAATTCAATAAAGTACCCTTATTAAGTACTAATGTAAGGTGCACACACTTTCTACTTAATGATTTATTAATAGCCACTATCTTGACGCAAATGATTTGTGATATTCTTATCTGCATAGATTTGAATAATCTCATCAGAATCCATACCTAATGCAAGAGCAATATTCCAAATAAAGTGAAGCACATCTACAAATTCTTCTTTAGCTGCTGCCTTGTGTTGCTCAATCTCTTCTTCTGTCCAGTTGTAATGTTTCCATTCTTTAAACCACTGTAGTTCACGGAGCATCTCATGCATTTCTGCTTCAGCATATAATGTATGGTTCTTAATATACTGGGTTTCCGTGGGTAACTCGCCATTATACATTCTACGCTGAAACTCACCCTGTAGGTCTAACATCGCTTGCAGCGCCCCATCTCCATTAGTGCAGTTAATAAGAGTAAAACCCATACGACGCGCTTCAGCAAGCTCTTCATTTGTTCTACACACTTGCTTTAGTTCGTGCTCTTTATTAAAAGCCAAAATCTTCATTGTTAACCGCCTTTACACTCATTTGCCTATATGACGTTGTAGTTGTACACTCATCATAAATCTCTGGATAATGCACTCGTAAATATGAGCTATCTACAGAAGTCCTAGTTCGAGGACTCCATACAAATTCATAAGTAGGCGAGTACCCTCTAATGTGCGTAGATAGCTTTTGTTTGATAAGTGCCTGTAGTTCTTCTATTCGCTTTTTATCCTCCTTCTGTCGCTGCTTAATCTCTAAATATTCTTTACCGATGGCTTCAAATTCTTGTTCAAATGTAATAGGCTCATCTTCAATTTTATCAGCAGAGAATAGTTCATTAAATAAATCACTATCCGCACTTTGTACTTCCGGCTCTTGTAGCTTAAGCACACAATCATTCCAGAAATGAGACAACTGTGGAAGAATTACACTTGTATACAAGTCTTCATCAAAAAATATATCATACTGGAAGAACTTGTTGCCTCCAGCTAAACAGCATATCCAACCGCGATGAATACCTGTTACATACATATAATGTTGTACTTGGTAGTAGTAACTTACCGGTATTTCACCTGCTTCCCATTCAGATGCCATTTGAGCACCTGCAGTTTTACATTCTAAAATACCTACAATGGTACCATTTTCATCTAAAACAAAACGGTCGACATTAGCAAGCAAATATTCATGAAAAACACTTTTGAATGAACAATTTGCTTCTTCACAAAAGAGCCCTGGATTGCGCTCTTCAAACTCATTAGCAACTATCGGCTCTAATACATGCCCAAAGTGCATGCGCTCTTTTGAAGCATCATCAGGTTCTCGCTCTTCTTGAAATTGACCTGTTTTATTAAAGTAAATTTGAAGAGCACTAGACCAAGGGTTTACTCCACAAATTGCACCTACATCAGACCCGCCAATACCGCGTGTACGAGCTGCAAGCCATGCTTCTTCATTTTCAGATTGTACCGCTGTAGATGATACAGTACAATAACCCTCTAATTGTGCTAAATTAAGCATACTACCTCCCAGCTATTAATGCTATTATAATTGCTACAATAATTGCAATTATCCAAGCACCTATGATAAATAGTATTGGCCCCCAGATAGCATACCAAGGCCACTGTAATATATTCGCCCAATTAAGGCATTGCGTTACAATACCCCAAAGCATACATAAAGAACTAATACCTATACTACTTGTTGTCCTAGTATCCATAAAGCTCCTTACATTTCATGGTTCATCTCCTCTTGTGTATATGGCTTTGCTTGTATAGATTTAAAGAAAGTAGCTCCAGTAGCAGTTAACTTATACCCAAATTTGCCTTTATCAGATGCTAAATTATTTGCAACCATAAAATGCAGCAGCTGTGTAATAGTGTAACTATCTGTATTAGTTTGTACACAAGCTTCTCGCTCTGTAAACCAATCCATACGTAGAATACCCTCTACAGCCACATTATGGTCTAACAAAGGTACAGTTAAGAAATCTCTGCGTAAATCGCGCATACGATCATCTGACGTATCAGTCTTTGCAAATTCTTTCTTAGACAATTTATCATACTGTAGCGCTGGAGCGTCATATACTGACTGCAGAAAATCTACAACAAACTTCACATGCTCAGGCTTAACATAAATAGACTCGTATGTCTCATCAGTAGAGCCTGTACGGGCCGCGGCGGCAATGGATAACCGTGCTAATTTTAAACGCATATCCGACGGTTCTGCCAAAGGTACTGCAGAAGAATACTTTGTAGATAATTTTATTGCTTGCTGCAGTATTTCTTGGGTGGCCTCATCAGTAATAACGATTTGTTCCGGTGTACGTGACCAGGCCCACATAACAACTTTGTTACATACCTCTGACGTATATACATGTGAGACTTCACGCATTTTGCTGTAGTCTGAGTTGATAAGCTCTGCTGTAACTTCTCCAGAAGCAACACCAACTGCGATGTCCAGTCTTCTAACATCTTCAGCAGTTCCGAAAAGCTTAAGGATAGCTTGGACACCATATGTTTCAGACGCGAGAGGTCTTCCGGATCGAGGATTGCTAATATATATTGCTCTTGTTCTTGCTGAGGTTTCATCATTTACTACCGCCTTTACACGGCAAACTCCAGAAGACCTGATTTCTGATAAGCTTGCAATGTCTTGTTCTGACATACCTGAGAACTCATCAACAGCGATGAGTCCACCGTCATTAAGTGGGAACGCACCCCAGATAAGAAACCAACTATTTCCAGTCTGCTGCATGTTGTATGTAAGACCCGTGCGCTTAGAGGATTCGCCTGAAAGCATCTCCCCAAGGTTGTAGTGTCGCATAAGCTGTTCCACAACTGTAGATTTGGCTTGGCCAGAGTCACCGATAAGTAAGCACTCTCCCCAACCACGTTTGATGAATTGACCTTGGAAATAGAAATGTAAAGGAGTGTGATATATAAGGTCAACAGCAATTGCGACAGATCGCCGATCCCAGACTCTCGTAATGTTGTACTCGAGGTCCGCATGTATCTCTTCAAACTTATCACCTACAGACTGTCCTGGCTTACATTTAAATAAATCAATTGCTTGTTTAACTTCACCATCTACATGGAAGTCTGTTACTGCGTCGTGCTCAGGGTACGCTTTATCAAATATAAAAGTTGCTCGTTGGTTTTTAGGATGATGGTGCATATATCCAGTCAATGTATAGCGCTTATTAGAGCGTAGATTCCTTCCCATATAGTAGCCCATACGAACTACATGTTCCTGTTCTTTATCAAATGAAAATGTAGTGTCAGCAATAGGTACCATACGAACCTCTTCAAGATTACCATATGATACTATTTCAACTTGATAATTACGGCACTTAACAGGAAGCTTTAAGTCTTTATTTACAACATTAAACTGCACTTCATCTGTGCACTCGATAAGACTTAACGGAATATTCGTATCAGCTTTGTAGATACGCTCCAGTGGCCCTTCACTTAATGGACAATAATTACACATTTTATTATCTTTATCTTGAGACAAGCATTGTGCAAATACTTTATAAGGAAAGACACTACTGGTATTAGACTTGCCACTTACCATAACAGACATCTTAATGCGCTTGCCAGTAAATGCAGCATCTACAGATTGTACAAGAGTTGTCTCTATAGCGTTGGTGTCGTCGACCTCTTCAGCATCTTCAATAGCAGTAGTAGCAGAAGAAGCATTTGTAGCTATCAGCTTATTAAAATCTTCCTTAGTCTTACCAGAAGTAAAATAATCAGTCAAGTCACCCTTAACCGGAAAGCCATCAGGCCACTGTAAAACTCTAACTTCGCATACACCAGTAAGTCTACGTAGTAGTTTAGCAGAAGCAGAAATACCTGCAGAATCATTATCATAACAGGCATAAACTCTTTGTACATTTTTGAATAAAGGCGTCCAGCTACGATCCCATGAACCTGCTCCTGCTGTACTAGTAACTGCTGGGATGCCATTCGCTTCACAAATTAAGCGATCGAGCTCACCTTCTGCGACTACCAAAGCTTTTATTGGCTGCATTAAATTTTCAATACCATACAGCCGAACTTTACCAAAAGTATTACCGTTTTCATCCCGGTAATTAATCACCTTTTGCCGGTCATCTACAGGCATACGAGTATACAACCGAATGTTGACTAGATTATACATCTCATCATAGATTGGAATGCTGTAGCGTTCACCATTCCAACCTATTTGGTATTGCTTAATAATATCTAACGTCAAGCCTCGTTTAGTAAGCAAAAAGTCTAGTGTATTACCACCAAGAGATAACAAATCATTATGCCACCTAATGGCAACTTCTGGGTCTATAACGTCTGTATAAAGCTCTTCACCGTCGGGCCTAGCTAGTCCTAAAGCATCTCCAAAAAAGAACCAGGCCTCTTTTGACGATTTATGGTACTTAGTTCTGTAGTAAGTATGGATATTGCCTTTAGAGTGACATGTATTGCAATAGTAAACGCCCGACTCTAAATTAACAGTAAAACTAGGTGAATTATCTACGCCTCCTTCATGCAGCTCAGGAAACGGACACCTAGTTTTATATTCAGCATCGCCATGTCTTGTACCGTCGGGCAATTCATCTAGAAAGAATGCCTCAACATCTACAGACTCAAGTATTTTATTGCGATATTCTGACCATTTCAACGTTGAGTCCTCATCTATCAATAGGTCGGGGCGGCGCTGTAACACACCGCCCCTGCGTTACTAAAACTCGCTCTTGTCGTCGTCGACTACTTCAACGGTGCCCTCAACGGCGCCCTTCTGTTCGTCCATATCGTAACGAATAGACGTAACAGTGGACGCAAACTGGTCGAACAGTTCCTTCGCAATCGCCCGAGTTTCGTCAGAGGTCTGACCTGCATTGCGAGGGTCAATTACAAACCAATCGTTGCCGTTCTTATGACGCTCGACTGAAGCGAGTGTGTAACCAAAATTCCAGATATGTTGCCGCGTGACTCTGGCCATACTATACATCTTTTTACCCTCAGCCATATTAGTTTTAGAGAAGCTGAGAATAATAGGCATATACTCACCCTCAAAAAAGCCAAGGAAATTAATGTACTTCGTACAAACCGGAATGGCCTCACGACCCTTCTTAGTATTATCAAACTCACACTTACGGCACTGGGCACAATAGAGAACACGCCCATCCTCATATTGACCTGTTTTGCCGTCGGCGGACCTACAGATGATTCCACCTCCATCTCTGCGATCACGCCAATAAACATTATTGTTAAACTTGCAAACTGGGATAAACGTCTTATCCGTTAGGTCCTCTGTAGTTAAAGAATTGAAAATACTGCCAATCTTAACGGACCCATCTTTTACCTCAGGACTCAAGGCCTGCGCAACCTTGATACGAGGAATTAGCATATCTTCTGCATCATCCTCGCCGAAGCCCAAAGGCATCTCTGTCGTTTGTGCCAACGCAGTTTCTTCTTTCTTCATAATCTCGTCCATTATTGCCTACTTTCTACTCACTGCATAAGACCCTATGTCTTACACGACTAATATTATTATACCACAAAGGGTATATCAAGAATCAAAGTTCGAGCATTGCCCGCCACTGAGCTGCTTCATAATTCTCTACACACAAATTAGCAGCAGCATCAACTGTTACATTCATTGCAGCAAACTTTTGTAATAGTGATAAATCAGGCTTAAAGCCATTATTGGTATCTGATAAAACTAATGCGTGTTCCAGCTTATCTTCTTTAATAGTTTTATTATCACGTACCCAAGCATAAAGAGAATAACCAGTAACATCTGCATACATAAGGTCATGGTACTTCTTCATACCTACAGATAACAAATGGCCTTTAATGTGGAACATTGTTACGTACTCTTGTATAGATTTGTAGATTGACCAGATTTGCTCCCAAAGGTCTTGATTCTTAACTGGAGTGCCTTCAGCTGTGCACCACCCATTAACCTTCCACCGTTCAACCCACTCTTTAGTTACGGTATTAAACAGATACTCAGAATCAGTAATAACTACAGCGTCAGATGGGTGCCCAGCAATATTCTCCATTGCGAGCAACAAACCCTGTAGCTCTCCACGCTGAGACGTAGATTCTGTTTCATGGGAAGAAACTACAAACCCTTGCTCCGTACCATTATCCTCTATAAGTATAAAGCATGCTCCAGAAGATATACAGTCAGGCTTTCCATTCCGTCTACACGCACCATCTATAGCGATTGTCTTCATAAACACAATTTTCTCCTTGAGGTTAGAATTTAGCGCTTGTGAAACCTTGTAGAAAATATTTTTAGCTCTAACCCTTAGTATGTACTAGGGTATGGTGCACACACTTTCTACTCAACGAATAATTTTTTGCTATCTGCTTCAATCCATCTCTTAAATATAGGGCAGTTAAGAGACGTAAGCCCTTGCTTATTAGTAGACTCACCAAACGACTCAACCTCAAATAGCATACCATCGTATTTATCTTGATTTTGCCAAATCTCCCATCGCTGAGCATCAGTAAACCCGCTACCGACCTGTAGATAGTTATCTTTATACATTGTTAAAATAGAGCCCAGCATACCTTCATATTTATTCGTACCTTCTACAAAGCCCTCCGCCCTAAGACGATAGCTCATAGTCTTTTTCATCTTGACCAGGTCTTTAGTGCGCTTAGAGACATATCCGGCATTTGGTGCATTCAACATAACACCCTCACGCCCCTGGCTCCATAGTGCGGAAACTACGGGTTCAATATCCTCCATAGTATATGCTACCTCAAGAATAGGCACTGACCTAATTAAATCATAGTGAGCACCAGTGTCACGATTAGCCATATAGATGGGCCATGCTCGTTCATCCTCTATAAGCTTTCCACCAGAAGGATCTTGCAAAGTTGCAGCCAATAAAATCTTGCGCTCACGACTTCCTGCAGTATGCCCTTGAGATAAAAATTCATGCACTGGCACCATATCAAAAATATTAAAGGTAAGGCCAGTCTTCTTGCCCTTACGATTTGCCAATGAATTAGTTGCTTGACGCTGGGCAATACTATCTACGAACTCACCCTTAGCTAAGAGCTCGCCATCATACATGTAGTTATCAGGCAGTGCCGCGGCTTCTTGCTCAAGTTCTACAAGACCCTCATCTAAATGACCAGACCGTGAATAAAACTTCACTTGACCATTTTGCTTAATCATAATGCGGCGAACGCCATCAAGTTTCTCCGTCACAATATACGGCCACTTCTGTTTAGATTCAGCAATTTTATCCAGTGGCGTACCAAGCATGCAGCTAATTTTAGGTATAAAATCAGCGCCAAACACTTTATTAAGTGTCGTGACGCTTACACCAATTTGTAGATTTTGAGTTATTATTCCACGAGCCAACCAACGCTCTTCAGGGGTGCGGAGGCGATGCATCCAAGTATTTACAATACCGCATGTCTCAGCATCTCCAGTAGGATGAGCTACAAGATAGTCCATTACTTCTTGAGGGTCCATTGGTACCGGGTAATCTTTATACAACGGCGCTTTATCAAGCTTCGCATCTGAAATACCCGTTTTAAAGTATGGATTATAAATAAACTTTAAAATAGCACGTGCTTCTGCTGTATAACATTCAGTCTCTAATATTTCCTGTTTTTCAAGAGTACTACTGGTCTGTCGAATTGATAGCAGACTCAAGGCTGTATCCAACATTTATAAGCTCCTTTTTAATTAAGTTCTTTACTTGGCTAATTGTTTGCGACACATAAGATTGACTACAGCCTACTTCATCTGCAATTGCTGTGGCACTCATCTTGCTACTTACCCAGGTAATTGCTATTTGTCTCTTTTTACCTTTTAGCTTTTTTAGTGCTTCATCTACTGCTTCTTGCACGATCAAGTATTGTTCCGTAGGCTCGGGCTTCTCTATTTCAGCGTCGCCGCGCCCAAGCTCATGTTGTAAGTCTTCTAAGAATACTTCATTATCTGATACCTCCTTTTGTGCCCTAAACATATCCCAAATAGCATTTCTAATACACGCTACAGCGTAAGTGCTAAACTTTACATTTTTAGACTCGTCAAAAGTCTCAATAGCACGCCATAAAGCCTCATATCCTACTGAAATAGCTTCATCAGAGTACTTACAATTTAACAAATCTAGCGTATAGTATACAAGGCCTTCATTTTTGATAATAAGTTGTTCAGTAGTATCTTGCTTCATCACATAAGTCTTCAACTTCTGCTATTGTTCTACAGATGCCGCCAACGCCTCCGTATGCTTGAACTTTTTCAATAAACTCTATTTGATGCTTAGACGGTTTGCCATCTTTATCTTTTAGTTCTGCGCATACTAAACGACCTTGTACTAAAATAAATAAGTCTGAGTATCCTCTATGGTAGCCGTCAGTAATACGAATAGGGAAGTAACCCTGTTCATAACACCAATCAATGGTGTCTTTAAGTAAAGATGCCTCATCATCATATTGTCGCATCTTATCTTTAAAAGAAAGGTTTACCTCCTGCACAAATAACGATTCTAAACTAGTCATAATCAACTGCCTTCAAATGATCGAGTATTGCATAACTTGCTTCTTGTTTGCCTATTAACACCTCCCTATATAACGGTATATCTACAGTACCTTTCGCCATCATAATATAGTATATACATTCATATGGCTGAATAGATTTATCTCCGTAGATTCTATCCATGGACTGCTTAAATAATTCGTAGCTCCAGTTTAAACTAAAATAAATGCAAATATGGCAATTTGTAAGCGTTAAACCTTTATCAGCAGATGCTGGATTAGCTACTAAATATTGTACCTTGCCTTCTTTAAAAGCTTTGATGTTCTCTATTTTTTGAGCAGCAGAAGTTTCACCGTACACTGTAACGCATGCTGCACCTAACATTAATTTAATGTACTCAAACTCTACATGATAATTAGCCCAAATAAGAACCTGCTCATCACCTATATTTTCAAGTAGTCGCCACAATTCTTGAAATCTATAGTCAGACAACATATAAACTTCTTGTTCATAAGATGATTCACCGTGTTTACGGGCAAGCTTATTATTAAAGATTGCCTCAGTATTCATAATAAAACCTGATGAAATTTGATTCAATTTATTTAACTTAGTTGCTGCACTTGGTGCCAATACAGCAACATCGCCAATTTCAGTAGCAAGCTCAGATTTCATCTTTTTATAATGCTCGCGTAGCTCTTTTGGCATTTGCATTTCATACTCAATAAATTTACGACCAGGCGTATTCAGCACATCTTCCTTATCTGTATATATTGCATAATGGCTGATAAGCTCTTCTAATTCTTCTTTCATATCTGGCCTAAGCACCAATTGCTCAAATCGAACATCTCGTGCAAGATTCAAAAAATACTTATTTTTAAATTGTGCAAAAGACTGTTGAATGCCGTAGTAGTCAATAGATTGAATTTGTCGATAATATTCATGAGCACCGTTTGGCGCAGGAGTGCCACTGAGCAAATACAATCTATCACAAGTTCTGCTAAATTCGACGATTGCTTTTGAAAATTTACTGCTCTTATTTTTCATTGAAGATGATTCATCAATTATCATACGAGTAATATCTTTAAAGTACTCTTGATAATTAACAAAACTTTCTGTATTTATTAAGTATACATTGGCTTCTTCATTAATTTTTTCAAGCCGCTTTTTCTTAGTAGTTGCATGACAAATGCTAATCTTAATATCAGGTGCAAACTTTGCAAAGTCCTCGCCCCATGCAAGTTCAAGGAGAGTAAGTGGTGCAACTACAAGCCACTTATGTTCCGGATTAGCTCGTAAATCATCTAAAATAATAGAAATACTCGTAGGTGTTTTACCGGTACGAGTATCATAATAAAAAGCAAATTTTGGGTATATTTGTGCAATCTCACGGGCAAGCTCTTGATGAGGTCGTAAAGTAAGCGAAGAAGTAATAATAGGGTTTTGTTGCGGCCCTAAAAGCTTAAGGAGGCTCATACGTTTACGCTTCTCTACGACCTCATCAAAAGCTGCTCGTACAGGAGCAGGTAAAGCATTAATATCTTTTTCAAAAACTTGAAGAACTTCTGGGAGTTTATGCCTGCTAAAATAGTATACAGTACGAGAACGATTAAAATGAAAAGGTTCTAGCATCTGTACATCTACAGGAAGACTGTCTCCCTGTAGTTCAACTTTAATGCAATCTTTACATAGGAACATTTTCATCTTCAAACAGTCCTATCGGGGCATTGACTTCTTCAAATAATGTCGTACCATTACGTTGAGCAAGCTCTTCAGCTACGCGATTAACTCTTTTAGTAGCGTCTAATAGCTTCTTCTCATCACCACGTGCCTGCGCTTTATATAACATCGATCGAGCATTTACCAACTCACGTTTTAGCTGCTCATATGTCATCTGCTCTAGCGGTATATTGGCAAGGCGAGTTTTCTTAGTCGTAGCTACTGCTGGCTGCTCTACATTGATAATAAATTTATCCCCTGCATGCAACCCATGAGGAACTTCAACTTCAACTTGAAATGTACGACCCATTAATACCTCCAAATAAATAATATTTATTATAACATAAAAATACGCCGTTGTAAATACAAAAGTTTTAGGAAACTCTTAAATATTTACAACGGCTTTTATTAGCGCGAATTACGACGTTTTTATGTATAAAGTAGTTCCAGATGTGTATATTCGAAAAGTAGTAATATCAGTAGTACCCGTACCAGAATCATAAATATGTATAGGCAAGTCAGTAGTCTCTATAGCTCTAAACGATGCTTCACCTTTTGCACTTGATGGAGAAGCAAAAAATCTTTTTGCTGTAATGCTTGAGTTACTTTGACCAGTCCCACCCTTACTAAGTGGTATAATAGGTAAATCTACATCTTCTATAGCCCTAAATGATGCTTCACCTGCGGCATTTGATGGAGAAGCAAAAAATCTTTTTGCTGTAACGCTCACATTACTTTGACCAGTACCGCCCTTACTAAGTGGTATAGTAGGTAAGTCTACATCTTCTATAGTCCTAAAATCAGCACTTCCTGTAGCATCAGAAGGAGACGCAAAAAACAATCTACGTGTCAGACTAGAACCATTACGCCCAGTACCACCTTTTGCAACGTCGATTATAGGTAAATCACTATTGCCTATTGCACGAAACTCAGCAGCACCCGTACCAGTGGATGGAGATGCAAAAAACCTATTCTTATAAATACTTGCATTGCTCTGCCCAGTACCACCTTTTGCTAATGAAATAACTGGCAAGTCGCTCAATTCTATTTTTCTAAACGATACTGGCCCCGCTGCATTAGGTGGGCTTGCAAAAAAGTTATTTTTTGAAACACTAGAATTACTTTGGCCAGTACCGCCTTTATTTAGTGGCACAATAGGTATATCAGTATCTTCTAATGGTCTAAAATATGCTGGACCTTTATCAGCAGCGGGTCCAGCAAAAACATATCCTTTTGAAATACTTGTATTATTTTGTCCTGTACCACCTTTATCTAATTCTACTATCGGTAAATCAACTGACTCTAATTTTCTAAATTCAGCAGGACCTGCTGCCTGTAGAGGCGCAGCAAAAACATAAGAAGCAGAAATATTTGTATTACTACGGCCAGTGCCGCCTTTATCTATAGGAACTATGGGTAAGTCATCATCTACAATATTTCTCCATGATGCTTCGCCCTTACTTGTTCCTGTTGCCGGGCCTGCAAAAAAGACATTAGGATTTATTTTTGTATTATCTGTTCCAGTGCCTCCACCTTGCTTAGTAGTAGTGCTACTTCCAGAAGTATTTGGCTGTTTACGTAATTGTAATGATATATTACGTAAAGTACCTGCACTAAGACAATAACATGAAATATTGAGAGTACCTATTGTAGCTGCTTGTAACGTAACTTCTACTGCGACAGAAGAGCTTCCTTTAGGAATATTAATAGTGTTATTATAAGAGACGCTAGTTTCTACATCGGTATAGTATATTTGTATAATAAAGCGCCCTCTTGTATTATCCAAATATGTACAAGATAATTTAGCTAAATCACCTATATTATAATAAACTGTGTTTCCCTCGCTATCTACAGTGGTTAAATCTAATGAATAAACAGCAAGGCCATATTTAGGGGCTGTTAAAATATTATTAGAAATAGTCGCGCCACTAGAGCATGCCCAATCAGAGTAAGAAAATACTGGAAGTATATTAGGTCCAAAAATAGCCATTACGCGATCCTTTGCAATGTAAGAGTAGTATGAACTGCTCCGGTATATGTAAAATCAATTTCAGTAATAATATACTCTCCATCTATACCATATAAGTCGCTTGTTACATGTATTTGTGCGCCGATCCAGAGACCATAGCAGCCCCGTAAAGATACTGTTATAACGAAATAATCTTTAAAAATATAAGTATTTAAGTAATTATAAATGGCCTCTGCATGTGCCATATTTGGTATGTATGCATTTTTTGATAGCTCATAAGGAGCTTTACCTATTATATTATTATATGCTTGTTCAGATAAATCTACAGTGCTACCTAATGCTTCTATGGTACTATACATTTCTGAACTAGTATAGTTCCATGTGATACTTAAACAATCAAATGAATAATCTATATTATATGCCGGATCTCCGTCATTACTTGTTTTAATTGTCTGTAATGAAAACACTCTATTTTCATTGAAATAAACCGTATCTCCATTAACAATATTTTGATTCTCTAAAAAAATAAGCGACGTTTCTTGTTTTAATGATGGAATCATTGCAAAAACATTTACTGAATCGTAAACAGCAATCGAAGATTGTGCAAACTCCCAAGACTCTACATCATCATCTGTTAATGTAATTCCTGTATTATACCATGATTGCTTAAATAAGTGAGGAATTCCATCATGCGCATAGATATATGATGCCATTAAAGATTCTATACCGTTATTTAACGTTTTAGCAATAGAGTCCTCATAAAAAGAATATGGTAATACTACTGTATCTGAAGAAGATAAATGATTTACTAATCTATCGTCATATAACCGTAGTAAATAAAGAATAAAAGTTTGCAAATCTACATTTGTAGATGGCGCTAATCCACTGGTACGATTATCGGTAGCCAATAAATCAGATGTTTCTGTTATCATGTCTACGGTTGTGATATGGCTATATGTATCGTGTGACCATTCTTGAGTAAAAAATACACCATATAACTGCTTTAAAGGACGAAGTAACTGTATTACAACGTTTTGTGTTGTATGATATTGTTTATGAGTAACCGCATATATGTGCCGTTCAAACCAATCTGAATTAACATCAAACCATTCTTTAGTTTCAAGGCCTTCATCCTCAAGTGTAAAAGTGTATGTAATACGATACGTAGCACCTGGAATAAGATATGTTTCATTTATATGAATAATACAGGCCCAAATTTCTTCATCTAAGTACCGTACTAATATAGGTTGCTCAAAAGAATCTACTATATTTGGGCCTAAGCTAGGTTCTCTATTAAGAGGACGCAACCCTAAATATAAGTCTACTTGCAAATTATCTACAAGAGTAGAATCTTTCATTGGGTTGTATCGTTGAGAATAATCTATAATATCTAAAGAAGCTGTTGCAGGTGTAGGCGGCCCGAATAAAACATGGCTATTATCAAACATTGCTATGTTAAAATTTATAGAAGAAATCTCATCATCAGATAGTAGCACATCTTCTGTTGGAAAATGAATAACCGCTTCCATAAATGGCTCAATAGCAGGCTGAGACCATTCATCCCAATCGATTTCAGGTATTGCCATATCTACCTCTCAATTAAATTAAAATTAACATCTTTCCAAATCCATGTTGAATTAGAACCAGTGCCTGCCCCAGTACGCATAAGTGTTCTAGGCATTTCACCTACATACATATATCTGGTATATTCATTGCCATCTAAGGTGTACCAAACTCTGTGAAACAACGGGACATCTTGTAAAATATCATAGATAATTTTTAACTCATAACCAGAAATAGTTGGGTACTTGAAAAATAGCTTATGCTTAACAGATAATATCTGGCCATTCATGGTACCACGAGCATTACGAATCATATCTGTAACTAGATATGTTGACTCTTGAAAATCTGCCTGTAGCGGTGGTTTTATACGTACCCCGTCAATATAGATATTTACTCTACTCATTATCGGTACCTACTTTGTTCTGTTTCTACAATGTCTAATTTCTTTTTCAATTCTCTTAAACTTTGTTTATCTGCAACTAGTGTACCCACATATATAATAGGTCTTTGATTAATATCAGAAGATTCTTGAGAAATATACGGGTTTGCTACACGCTCTTCTGTAGTAGGCGTACTTGAACTAGACTGAGATGTCGGATTTTGTGTAACTACCGGGGTATCTACCCTACCTATAGATAATTGTGGTGCTACGAAAGCTTTTTCCATTTGAGGACCAAAGCTTTGTACTTGTTTCATAACATTTTGGAACTGGCTTTGAAGACCTGTTTCTAAGCCTTCCATTATCCAATTACCTGCAGGAACAAGCAAGGCTTTATCATAAGATTCTGGTCCTTTGTGATCTGCGATCCATTGACCTATTCCACTAATCCAACCGGTAACATAAGACCATCGATCTTTTAAGCCTGACCAAAAACCAGAAATAATATTCCAACCGGCACTCCAAAGCCAGGAACTAGCGTATGTAAAAACATTCTTAATGGATGTAGGTATGTCTTTTATCCAAGAAAGTACTGTCCAAGTGCTGTTTGTCCACACGTATTTTAAGCCATCCCAAAGGCCAGTAATTGTATCCTTACCTGCTGTAAACAACCAATTAACTGCATTACTAAAGACACCTTTTATTTTTCCTGGTATTTCATTAAACCAACTAGTAATATTAGTCCACCAGCCTTTAACGCCACGCAATAAACCCTTTAAAATATTGGATCCAGCATTACTTAACCAGTCAACAGAATTACTAAACTTATCCTTTATCCAAGTAGGAATTGCGCTAAATCTCTCTTTTAAAGTGCTATACCATTCTTTTATGCCGCTCCAAAGACCGGATAAAATATGCTTACCAGCAGAGAATAGCCAATTAGAAGCATTTTCAAATTTACCCTTAATCCAATCAGGTACTTTAGTAAATTTTTCTTTTAATGTACCAAACCAATCGCTGATACCACTCCAAAGACCAGACAAAATCTGACGACCTCGTGTAAACAGCCAATCTTTTGCAGTACTAAACTTATCTTTAATCCAAGTAGGAATTGTAGTAACTTTTTCTTTTAATGTACCAAACCAATCTTTAATACCACTCCATAAACCAGATAAAATCTGACTACCTCGTGTGAACAACCAATCTTTTGCAGTACTAAACTTATCTTTAATCCAAGTAGGAATAGCTACAAATTTTTCCTTTAATGTACTAAACCAATCTTTAATACCATTCCATAAACCAGATAAAATTTGGCCGCCTCTAGTAACTAACCAGTCTTTTGCAGTACTAAACTTATCTTTAATCCATGTAGGAATCGCTGTAAATTTTTCTTTTAATGTACCAAACCAATCTTTAATGCCACTCCATAAACCAGATAAGATTTGACCACCTCTAGTGCCTAGCCAATCTTTTGCAGTACTAAACGTATCTTTAATCCAAGTAGGGATAGCTACAAATTTATCCTTTAATGTACTAAACCAATCTTTGATACCATTCCATAAACCAGATAAAATTTGACCGCCGTTAGTAACTAACCAGTCTTTTGCGGTACTAAATTTATCTTTAATCCAAGTAGGAATAGCTACAAATTTATCCTTTAATGTGCCAAACCAATCTTTAATACCATCCCAAAGGCCTATTAAAATGTCCTTACCAGAAGTAACTAGCCATGTAGAAGCCTTAATAAAGAACTTTATAATGTTAGTGCCTATATTTTTAAACCAATTAGATACAGATGTCCATACTGCTTTAATGCCTTTTGACAACCCATCTAAAATATCTTTGCCTGTTTGGTATAGCCAGGTAGATGCATTAACAAAAAATTTAACAATTTTACCTGGAAGCTCTTGCAACCAAGGTACTGCAGTATTGTTCCACCATTCTGACACAGCGCTCCAGTTATCTGTTAAAAAGCCCGCTAAAGCACCAATAATTGCGCCGGCAATTGCACCAATTGAAGTACCAACAACTGGAAAAATAGAGCCAATAGTAGCACCAACACCCGCACCAGCTAAAGCGCCACCTACAGCACCGTCTATACTGTCTAATAAATCAGCCGTATGAGTATCTCCGCTATCGCGCAGATTTTGTATAATGGACCCAAATATTACATCAGAAATAGCACTTCCTATAGCACCTACCCAGCCAATAGGCCCGGCGGCGCCGCCACCCGTACCAAGCCTTGCAGCAATCTTAGGCGCCAGTTTATTAAGCACTACACCAAGACTACCTACAGACTGGTTTATAAAGCTACTCCAATCACCATTCTCCAGACCTTTACCAAGATCCTCAAATAGTGCACCCCAAAGGGCACCAACAACAAACCCCCAAGGAGACTTGGTTGCAATAGCGGTACCAAAACCAGAAGCAATAATTGGACCAGCCTTATCTGCTACAACAGACGCTTCATGTAACCCATTATTGTCAAACCAATTGGATAATTCTTCAAATAACATTTCGCCAATAATGGTTATGCCCATATCTTTTAGGCCTGTTTTTAAGAATTCTCCAATTTTTGCAGGGGTAAATGTATTTTTAATTGCGCTTGTAAAAGACTTAAAAATAGATTCGCCACTTTTAGTCGTAAAACTTTTTTTAATTCCGGCAAATACCGCAGAAGGCGTAAAACTTTTACTTAATGCTTCTGAAACATTTTTTGGCACTGATTTAAAAGCATCTACAAAATTCTTTGCGAAATCTTTTGCAATTTCACCAAAAGACTTTTTATCGCCAAGGCCTTGCTCGAGTTTTTTGATAAAGTCGTCAGAAAGCTCTACACCAGCATCTGTAACGGTAACTCCTGCTGCTTTAAGTTCTTTAGCAAGCGAAACCATTGCTTTTTCAGGCGCTTTACCCTTAATAGAAGCTTTTTCAAACTCTTTATTAAGGCCATCTAACCAATTACGCGCAGATGTACGACCGCCTTCTTCCCAAGCCGTGCCGCCCTCTACTGCGTCTTTGATTATTTTGTCAAGATTTTCAGCAATTTTAAGCTCTTTAGTAGCTTCAGGCCCTAAGTACTTACTGATACTACCTGTCAGCTCTTCTGCGAGGTCTTTACCGGCTTTTGCGAATTTTACGTTTGCCTTTTCTGCTTCTGTTGCAACTTTTTCAAGCTGCTTAGAAATACCATATTTACTTGCCTTTTCAGGACCAAGCTCTTTAGCTAAATCTTCCTCTAAAGACTTCGCCAGTTTTTGCCCAGCTTCTTTCCAAGCCTTTTCACCTTTTGCAGCCTCTTTTGCTACTTTTTCGAGACGCTCCTTCAGCTTGAGCTTCTTAGCTTTTTCTGGGCCAAGCTCTTTTTCTAGCGCAGTATATAACTCATCGCCTATTTGCTTACCTACTCCTTTGAAAAGATCCCGTGATTCTTTTGCTTTTTCTGCTAAATTAATAATCTTTTCTTTAATATTAAATTTATCTAGCCTTTTACCAGCTGTATTTAATAAATCATCAATAAAGTCAGTAACAGCTTTGGAAGGCACAGTTTTAGCCATCTTTAAACCAGAGGCTATTCCATTAGCAATATACTGCCCAATCTTCCACCAAGGCTGCTCTTTAAACCAGTCAAGAATTCCATTAATATCTGGGAATAAATCATGAGGGTCTAATGGCTCAACTTCTGGCAGCTCAATAGCGCCCCAGTCTCCTGGTTCAAAGACATCACTAGATGCCTCATCACTTTTACCTGTTGGATCTGTATCATTACGTTCAGGAAGCTTAAAAACCTCATCAAAAGATAAAAGACCTTCAAGTTTCTTTTTAGTTTTATCTAACTCACCATTTGCATCATCTATGGCATCTCCAGCATCTTCAAAAGGTTTCTTAAATTTTTCTGCATCACCTGTGGCTTGCTTAATTCCTTCAAAGAATTTCTTAAAGTCTACACCAGACATATCCGCTAAGGCATCTGTAGTTTGACCTAACATAGCACGAAGCCCAGCAACTGCAGCAATTAAGGAAAGAATAATTGTCAATGCCATAATAATAGGATTGACATTTAATGTTTTAGTAAAATACTTCCACGCCGCAGCGGCACCGTATGCTCCTTGAGCTGCCCCAGCCTCTGCACCAGTAAGAATAGTTAAAGCACCGGAGGCAGCAGATGCTACAGATATGACCCCGGCTAAGGCTTTACTCATTAAAGCAAACGAATTAGTAAGCAATGATGCAAACCCGCCAACCATCTTAATAACTACAAGGCCCATAAGAGCCGACTGCAACATACGAGCTCCAGCAGTCGTACTTAAGAAGGAATTAAGTAGAGCTGCGAATAATTCTACGATAGGGCCAAATACTCTAATAAGTGACCCAAGTACTGTTAAAAATGTTTGACCATACATACCAACAATTCTAAAAGCAGGAGCCAATACCTGGTACAATACATTACCAAGATACTGACAAATAGCAAGAAATTGTTGTATTCTATTTAGAGATTCTGCTCCAAAGACTTTTTCAATTGCAGATGCGAGACCTTCAGTAGAAAAAGCTGTCTGGAAATCATCAAGGCCTATTTGAATCCATTTGAGGACCCTCTGTAACTTTTCATATGCAGGTTGAAATACCGCTGAAGAAACACTAAGTAATACATCCTTAGTATTCGCTAACATGCCGCGCATCGTAGTATTTGCAGCATCCATAGCTCCTGCGTAAGTATCATTTAGTACTTCTACAATGGTATTAAGGGCAGTTGCAGCATCAATGTTTGCTTTGCCTACATCGCCAGCTTCTATACCAAGACGCGCATACACTTCTTTAACATTAAGGCCTGCCTCAGCAAGTTGCCTCATCTCTTCTGCAGATAATTTGCCTTTAGAATAAATTTGGCCCATTGCGCGAGAAACGGTTTCGAATGTTTGAGGATCACCGGTAACAGCAGAAAGATTGCCGATACCCTCCATAACATACATAAGATTCTTAGCTTGCACACCATAAGCAGATAATTGACGCGCACCTTTTTCAATATCTGTAAAATCAAAAGGCGAGCGAGCTGCGTACTGCTGCAAAACAGCCACAAACTCCTCGCCTAATGATGCATCACGGAATAAATTACTGAAAGTTACCTGTGCATAATTCAAGGCATCTGTGTACTCATAAACAGCGCTAGTAAGCTGCTTAAATAACTGAAGTCCAGAATAAAAAGACTGTGCTAAAACAATACCTTGAATAATTTGCTTAAAGTCACGGCTCATGCCTTGGATAGATTCTTGAACAGGCGCAAAATAGTCTTTCTTGCCTATTTTAGACATATCTGCTGCAAAAATATTTGCTTGCCCAAGAGCCTTACTAAGATTTCTAGAAAAATCATTAATCCTAGCTTTTACATCTACAGATAACTCTCCAACACTTGCCATTGTTACCAACCTAACTGATCGATATAACCCGTGACTTGACCAGTCTCTTGTTTGGTGGTTCGACTTGATTTACCACCCCACTTTTGATTTTCAAGATCGACATGGACTGATACTAATTCTTGCCATTTACGCGGCGTTAATCGCCAAACTTCTGCTTCTGAGTAACCTAGCCAGTTCATCCCTGTGTATAGGATAAAAGGCCAATCCCAGGTATCTCTAGGATTGACCTTATCTGAAAATCCTACCAGGTCTGGCTCACCGAGTTTTTTTCAGCCATCTCCGTAATACCAGGCATAGCCTCTTCCATATAATCCATAACAGAAGTCATTAAATCATTTAAATTACGAAGATTAATTAAGCGACCAATTTCTCGCTCTGAAATCTCTTGCTCGCCATTATTAAGTAGGCACCAAAGCAAAAATCGAATAGCACTAATATTATCTTCTTGAATCTTCTTAAAAGCGTGCTCGATTGTACCATACTTATCTTCTAAGTCGGCCATGGCATTGAGCGAGAACTCAATCTCTCGCTCAACGCCGTCACCGAGGTCGATAGTGTGTTTTACAGGCCTTACAGCTTGTATATTCGCCATTTCAACCTCCAATAACGAATAAAAATTACTAACCAGTAGTACCAAAGACAGGCATGACAACAGAACTGAACCAACCACTGATGGTAGTAGCATCCGCTGTCTCGTCATCCTCATCCATCTCGTACTTCCAAGGACGGATAGTCTTACCGCCGCTGGTGTACTCATACATAAGCTTAACAAAGTTACCGGTAATAGTATCGGACTGCCAGTTAATGCTGTCACCCTTGGTCTCATTGTTGTCCTCAGGGTCGCTAAACTTGCCCTTATAGAGCCAAATATAACGATACTTACCATTGGACTTAAGAGACTTAAAGCCAATAGCAACCCAAGGCGGAATATCCGTGTCAGACGAAACAATACCACCCTTAGAGTCTACAGTCTTACCAAGCAGGTCAACCTTATTCTCAGTGGACAAGGCATTCTTCTGAATTTCGACCTCAATTTGACCATTAGTAGCTGCCGTCTCAAACGGGCCGTCATCAGCAAACAGCGTATCAATACTAGCATTAGGATTGATATTTGCAGACATCAGACCAGGCGCGCTCTTAGGCGTTGCATACGTAGGCAGCGTAGTAAGAGTCTCCTCGGCGGTCATTTTAGCGTAGTGAAAATTACTAACACCAATTCGCGTAGAAGCCATTGCTTACCTCCTTAAGAATCTCTAGAAGTTGTTATTCCCATGTTAAAACCGAATTGTACACGGTTCAAGTCATCTTCGTCAATTTTGAAGGGAGTCTGGCGTAGAGTAGTCTGAGTAAATCGACCATTAAAATCGATTCGCCCAGTCTCATCTAGACGTGTGACGATAAATTCATGAACCCTTTCCGCATCGATTTTAGCCAAACTTGCCGAGGAATTTCTACAGACAACTTGCACACTACGATGTACAGCATCTTCATAGGGAACCTCGGGTAACCCAGTATATTCATAAACTGCGATACAACGATCTGGACTAGCCGGCATTTTATCCCAAAATGCATCCAACCCCATACCATTATAAAGCTCGTTATCTACAAACTCCGTTAAAATATCTTCAAGTAATAGACTCATTACCAGCGTCGTTTCTCTTCTTTTTCTTTCTCGCGTTCTTTACGCTTTTCAGCAGCCTCATCAAACATATGCTCCATGTACTCATCAAGCGCAGTCTCATGTGCAAGCTCGCTAATAAATTTGGTACGTTTTACACTTTTCTTATTAGCAGTAGTTCTAGCGCCTTTTACACTCTTTGATGTTTTACTTTGTTTTGTAGAAACTTTTGTTGCTTCAGTCTTCTGAGATGTTCTACGCTTAGTTTTACGCTTGGTTTTCTTTTTTGGAACCACTCGTTCTCTAGTATACCGGTGAATCTCACTTGACCTAATGCTTCGTTCAGTTTTTTTAGTACTTTTTCCTACTTTACCAGACCGAGCTTGCTTATCGGCTTTTTTATATTTTTCACGGTTAAGCCACCAACGACCACCTTTACGATAAACCAAACCCTGAGGTACTGGAAAAGGAAGAATTTTTCCATCAACCTGCTCAGTAAAGCTTTCTTGATACCTAGTGGCTATTATACCCTGCCGCGTGGCATCGCCTTTGCCTTCTTCCTCTTCACCATCAAACTCACCAACTACAACCTTTGATAAGTACCTACTGATGTGCTTACCGGTAAAAGTTTCAAGTTCATCTTCATGTAGATATAAGGCTTGCTCAAAGAATTTAGCTTGGCCATTTTCGTGTTGACGAATTTGCTCATGTACTATCCCAGCATAGTCACTAGCACGCTTACCTGTTCGGCGATTAACGGGGTTACGCTTTAAAATACCATAACCCATTCTTGCCGTATAACCTTTTTTAGAACTGCCCCTAATCTGATAATCTGCACTTGTAGCTAATGCACCAGTATCAATAGGCACAAGCTGAGTAGCGTCTAATAATACTTCTTCACAAAAATCAATTAAGCCGTCTTTTGTAGCACCAGCAACGCCGCGACCAGCAATATCTACCTTATTTTTAAATGAGCGTAGCGTTCTAGCATCAACTTGAAACCGTATTTCACTATTGGCGGCCATTACAAATAAGCTATCTTAATACTACTAGACCCATAATTGCCATCCATATAATTGGTTATTTGAATAATATCCTTTTCAAAACCATCTACAAGAATTTTGTCTTGCGGATTAATTGTATGAACAGATGGGTCAAAATAAACTTGAGAAGAACTAACTACATCATCACCAGTCGCATCAGTAACGACCTCAACATTACCAACAAAGTATCCAATCATATCTTCCGGCTCAGACCATAATGCATCTGCAGAAGGAGTATAACCTTCAAAGTGCTTAACCTGAAAAGGACACGTCATCCATTCTTTTAAACTATCGAACAAAACGAGGCTCCCTAGGTTTAGGCGGATTATCCTGCATACCACGGAAAAATTGTTTTGGCGCTTGGTACTTAGGCAAAGATAGTCCCTTTACCTGTAGTTTAGCTTTTAGCTCTTCAGCTCGCGCTTTAAAGAAATTTAATCTACTAGTTGGGTCTTCTGACTGTGGGCCAAGAGACCGTTTAATGCCATATGCAAACTTAGTTGCTGCTTGCATAAATAGCTGGTACTCAAGCATATCTTCATTGGTACCATAAGTGTCTAAAAGATACTGTAGCTCTTCATCAGAGAAAAGAGGCTTATTTTCATCTACATCCATAATAAGAAACCGCAAACGATCAATATCTGATGTAGCGGGGTCTCCTGAATATGAAAACGTCATTTTAAACCTTTTTCTCTGATAAAGAGATGCATTACTCTTTGTATATCCTTGTATGGAGCAATCCCTAGCACTTACCTTAGTAAGTACTAGGGAAGGTTTCACACACTTTTTACACAATGAATCTTACCAAGACTCATTCTCTTCACTAGAGGCCGGCTCTAGCTCTTCTGACTCAGCAGAGGGGATAGTCTGGTCATTAGAAGAACCATCCTCAGTAACTACAGGCTCCTCAACTTCTGGCTGGGCGTCAAGGTACTCAGCCAATACAGTACTGAGGTCAATGCCATGGCGATTCTTGAAGTACGTAACCCACTCATCCAAGTTTCGCTCGTCAACATCTACGATATGACGCTGCTGTAACCGCGAGCGGAAAGTCTTAACAGAGGTGGGATCTACAATGGACCCCACCTCAAACACGCCATTAGCATCACGGAATGTGCGCGTTACAATATACATTAGGCCCCAACAGCATCCTTGAAGAAGACGCCCATTTCGCCAGAAATCTTCTTCATGTCGAACGCCATCTCGCCCTCAATACGCTCAGTACCGAGACCAAGCAGATCCATCGGAATACGCACAATACGGTTGCCATACGCTCCAGCACCCTCAAGGCCGGTCCACGCAAAGATATAACCAGCAGCAGGTTGACGCAGACCAGGAGTCTTCGGCGTGTAGCACAGAAGCGCGTTTGCGCCATAGATGAAGTCAACATTGTCCGCGGCGCCCTGGTCAGCAGAATTCACAATAGACCAAGCGACGTACACATTGTCAACCTCAAAGAGGGTAGCGAGCAGATCCGTAGTAACGATGCCCTTCTCCGTGTACTTGATGCGGTCAAGAATATCATAATGATTCTTGAGAGCATAGAAGACATACGGCGAAAGAACCAGCGTATTAGGACGATAGCCCGTACGAGCCGCCATACCTACAGACTGCTTAGTAATATCCGTAATCGGGTCAGAACCAGTCTTGTCCCACTGCAAGAACTGACCAGTACTGGGGCTAGAAGCAGCACCAGTCACTTCAGTATTCCAAACACCAGTCTTAAAGAACGTAGACGCCCAAGCCATCTCACGACGAATAAGCATCTTCTGCGTCACGAACGTAACGGCATCCTTATCAGCATCCAGAGGCTCATCATAATTGAGCTTCTCCTCCGGCGCAACATCCTTATGGAAGGCATGCTTACGGCAGAAATACGGATCCTGGGCCTCAACGCCGTAGTCGCCACCAGCAGACTCACTGAAGGCTGCGCGTTGCTTCGCTTCATCGCGAAGGAAGTCGCCACTGTTATACTGGTAGTAAATATCAGATTGGCGGCTCACAGGAATAATCGGAAAAACCTTGTCAGCAATGAAATTAGATTCATCCTGGAACATAGCCACCGAGAATTGAGTCATTGCGCGATCAATATGCGCATCAGACATACGAGGCATAATCTACGACCTCCTTTCGTTTTTAATTAAGCTTAACAGTGATAAGGTTATCTGCACCAGAGCCAGTCAGCGCGATAAAGTTGGACGTACCAGTCGCAACCTTAGCAGCCTTGCCACCAGTCGTCGGCTCAACAAAATCACCAGCAGCAATGGTCTCACTAGCCTCAACCATCGCAATGCCGTGACCAACAATAGAGATAGGCGTATCCGCATGCTGTGCTTCAGTGTACGAAATGCCTACAATCGGATCAGTCCCAGCCGTCGCATACGCGGCCTTACCGTTAGCATTCACCTTAATGAAGCGACGGAAGTCCAGCGGAGCGGCGACATCAAGCGAAAACTGCCCGCCAGGAATTTCCCAAGCATTAGCCATTAGTTAGCGCCTCCTTCCAGGTATTCACGATAGAGCTCAGGGAACTCATCAATAGCCGCGGACATACCCTTAGCTTTAGTAATGCCGCGTTCCTTAGCAATCTCTGCAGCCTTCTCTTCAAGCTTTGCCCACGCATCACCAGAAGACTTAGAGAACGAACCAGAGTCATTAGAACCGGTTTCAGTCAAAACAGTAGAATCAATAGCCTTAGCAATTGCCGACAGCATATCTACAGTCTCTTCATTAGACTTCTCAATAAACTCTACAAGCTCATTCGTTGCGATAGGCAGGGCCTTAAGGTCATTTGCCTTAGCAACAGCCTCAGCATGGCGCTCACGAGCAATAGCCGCCTTAGCGACTTCCTCTGCAGCCTCCTTTTGCTGACGCATCTTTGCAACAAAGCTCTGCAGCTCTTCGGGAAGTGACTTCAACAGAGTCTCATCCTCATCGAAAGACGTAGTGCCCTCAGTCTTAGTGTCTGACTTATCAACAGGCTTATCATCGGAATCATCATCACAAACGCAAGGATTCTTACCGCACTTAGGACAGACATCTGCCTTAGCACACTCAGACTTTTTAGCCTTTTCAGCTTCTGCCTTAGCCTCTTCAGCCTCTGCCTCAGCGTCCTCTTTTTCTTTAAGAACTTCTGCGAACTTAGCCTTAATAACTTCAGCATGCTCGGGCTTCATCTTCTCGAGAATCTCCTCATATTCCATCGACTTACCCTCCTTTCCTTTATACAGAGTTACAAACGCCGCCGAATTAGCGCCTTCCGGTACCAAATCGACTCGATTAATCTTCAGACTCTTCAGTTTCGTAGCCACTAATTCACAACTCCCTTCACAAAGTCTAGACTGCGTTTAGAGGGTCATTTTCGCCCTCCATAATTATTATACGAAAGTCTAGAGCTCTTTTTTGACAACTAATTCAGCGCTTCTCG
>AUXO015994599.1_pt1 | contig 31434 bp, 23 predicted proteins | sample 768731 | NCBI WGS metagenome assembly AUXO01 (sample SAMN02715735, study PRJNA202380) | gut metagenome | biome: sheep rumen | host: Ovis aries | place: New Zealand: Palmerston North
ATTATTAACCTGTCAACTTGGTTCAGTCGTAAGGCTCAAAAGTGACAACCAAAATCAGCAAATCACAAGGGGTTGGCAAGTATATGGCAAGTATATGGCAAGTATATGGCAAGTATATGGCAAGTATATGGCAAGCTCAACCAAGGCTTTGGACTTGGCAAATTCTTGGCAACTACTGTATGACTACTTGCCTGATACTTGGGTAAGAGGGTCGAGCGCTTTGCCCGAAACTTTGATGCGGCGGTGAGGGATGTCACCCCTTCGGCCAAAAGCGCCCCGTCCGCCGGCAATATTCCTCGTACTTCGCGCCGAAGTCCCGAAGAAGGCGCTTCTCTTCGCTGCGGACCTGCAAAAGCATGATGGCGATGAAGGCCACGAAGACCAACAAGGCCTGCCAGGTCCAAAAACAGACGCACACGCCGGCATAGTAGACGAAACTGCCCGTCAACATGGGGTTGCGGCTCAGACGGTAAGGACCGTCGGTCATCAGATGGCGGGTGCGGGGCGCGACCTCGTGTCCGAAGGCATCCATTGGGTTGCCGTCGCCTTTGTGCCGCATATAGACGATGGACCAGACACTTAGCGCGATGCCTAGTACCGCAAGCACTGCGGCTATCACTATCCGCCAGACAGGAATCCCCCAAAAATCGGGTCTGCCAGAGGCCAGCCACATCACGGTCGGAATCAACAGCACGAACATCAAACCGCCGAGCACGTAGCCGGTTATTTCTCTCATTTTCTTCATATTGCGTAATTATTTCGTTTCTCTGATTTATTTTTCTTTCGCGTCAATAGCCGTCCGATGCGGTTCTTGCCGTTCAGCTCCGCCACCAAGATGATGCCGAAGGCGATGGCGACGGTGGCCTTCAAGGCGACGAATCCGCTCTGCAGGGCCAGTCCTATATGGTTGGCGACGATGTTGTAGGTGGTCCAGAAGATGCCCGCGCCCGGCACCAACGGGAAGATACCGCAGATGAGATAGACCGTGATGGGGCATTTGCGGGTGATGGCCATCGACATGGCCGTGAAGGTGACTAACGTCGTGGCGAAAAAGACCACCATCGTGGCGGACATCTCCGTGTGGTGCATGAGTATCAGATAAAGCAGCCAGCCGAGCGTACCGCACAAACCGCTGTCCAAGTAGTATTTTCGGGGTACGCCGAAGAGTACGGCGAAGGCCACCGTTCCTACGTATGCCGCCACAAGCTGCACGAACATCCCGGCTGTTTCGGGCGCGGCGGTGAGTGCTTCAAGATGCTGCAACTCCCCGTGAATGGCCGCGTCCAACAAAAATGCCAACGCCACCCCCATGGAGATGCAGAAGAAGGTGAGCAATGCGTCCAACAGCCGCGTGACACCGGCAATGTAGTCCTCGTGTGCCAGGTCGCGGATGCCGTTGGTGAAGGGTACTCCGGGAATCAGCGGAATGATGGCCCCGATGATCATGTTGCTGAGATGCGTGCCTACGCCAAATCTGAACATCACCACGCAGAGTACGGTGGCCAACAGACCGCCCGTGATGTTGGCGGCGATGCGCGACAGATGCCGGTAGCCGACAAAGAGCATATAGACCCAAAGGGCCAGTCCGGCCACGAATGCTGCCACACTGTCCATATAACCGCCCCCGAAGATGATGCAGAATGCTGCGCTGCCGAATGCGGAGGCAGCCACCTGCTCCCATACGGGTTTCGCCTCCATGCTGCGGATCTGCCGAAGCCGCCGTTCCAACTGATTGAGGTCGCACTTGCCCTCGGCGACTTCGCGGGATAGCTGGTTCACCGCCACCACCTTGTCGAGGCTTGCCCCCTTGATGGGGATGAACTTGGTGCGCGCGAACCCCTTTGCCGAGGCCATGATGCCGTTGCTGAGCACGAAGAAACTCTCGTCCTCCACGCCATAGTGGCCGGCGATGCGCCGCATGGTCTCATCGACCCGCGAGATCTCCGCCCCGTTTTCGAGGAGGATGCTGCCGGCTTCGTAGGCCAGGTCCATGATCTTGCTGCTGTCATTCATTATTCTCATTTTTTGCGATTCGTCCCTTTCGGGGAAACAGTGGTTCCTATGGTACAAGAATGCAAAATTATCGTTTCGCTACTTCTTCTATGAATTCCGTCATGATTTTTGGCATGGGATAGTCGGTGAGTTGGGAAAAGGAAACCACAATTTGGTTGTCGATGGGGTTCGGAAGCGTCCCGACGGGTTTGATGTGAAAATCCGCATGGATAATCTGATGGGTCAGAGCTTCTCGGAAGCGGAAGTCCGGCACACCGAAAGCACCATTATCCCCGTTAGTTTCAACGAGCGGGAATTGGTACATGTTCTTCCAGATGTCAGAATCAGTGCGGCGGTGTATAATTGTTTTATTGTCAGATATATAGACGATATAATGAAAGTAACGATGCTTTTGTCCCGCTTTTTTTCTCTTGACGGGCAGTGTGTCAGCGAGTTGATTGTCGAATGCATAGCATTTTAGTTGAAAAGGGCATTCACGGCATTTCGGATTTTTTGGGGTGCACTGCATGGCGCCGAAATCCATGGCGGCCTGGTTGAAAACCCCAGGTTGTTCGCGGTCAATATGCTTGTTGCAGATTTCCGTGATTCGCTTTACGGTGGCAGGTTGTGCCACGTCATCGCAAATACCGAAAAGGCGACTGACGACCCGTATCACATTGCCGTCAACAGCAGGGTAGGGCAGATGGAAGGCGATGGAGGCGATGGCTGCTGCGGTATATTTGCCGATTCCTTTGAGAGCCAAGATCTTGTCGTATTCTTGCGGGAATTGTCCGTGGTGTTTTGTCATGATATCGCGGGCAGCGGCGTGCATATTGCGGGCGCGGGAGTAGTAACCGAGTCCTTGCCACACTTTCAATACGCGCTCTTCGTCGGACTCTGCCAGTGCCTTGACGTCCGGGAAATTGTCAATAAAGCGCAAGTAGTATTCCCACCCTTGCTGTACTCGTGTCTGTTGTAGGATAATTTCAGAGACCCAGATTTTGTAGGGGTCTGTTTCGCCGCGCCAGGGGAGGTCACGTTTGTGGACCTCATACCAGGCGATGAGCGTGTCGGCGAAAGCCATGGTTCAGTTGTTTTGGATCAATTGGAACAGCTGGTCCAAGTTAGGGGTGAGGATGATTTCAGTTCGTCGGTTTTTGGCACGTGCTTCAGGCGTATTGTTCTCATCAAGAGGAAGATATTCACTACGGCCAGAGGCTGACAAACGTGTGGGTTCGATATTGCCGCTTTGGAGCAATGCTTTTACGACGGAAGTGGCGCGCATCACGCTGAGGTCCCAATTGTCCTTGATTTGGCCGCTGCCTTTGTAGGGGACATTGTCGGTGTGGCCCTCTATAAGTACTGATATATCTTTTTCATTTTCAAGAACTTGAGCAAGGTTTCTGATTGCTTTGAGACCTTGTTCATTGATAGTCCAGCTGCCGGAGGCGAACAGCAGCTTGTCATCCATGGAGACGTAGACTTTTCCGTCTTTTTCGTGCACTTTGAGGCCGCTGCCTTCAAAGCCTTTGAGTGCATTGCTGACTTTTTCTTTCAGGGCTTTGACTTCCGCGTCTTTCTGTGCCAAGATATTCTGCATCTCATTGATGCGCTGTTCTTTCAAGGATAGTTCCATGCGGGCTTTCGCCAGTGAATCCTGTTGCATGCTCAACAGTTTTTCTTTCACACCCATCTCGTCCCTGTATTTGTCGAGGTTTCCGAGCAAGTCGTTGATGGTACTCTGGTTGTTGGAGGAGATGTCGGTGAAGTTCTGGAGCAGCTCGTCATAGTCTTTCTTAGCCTTTTCATATTCCCTTTCGGCGTTTCGAGCCTGACGGTAGAGGCGCAGGGTGTCGGCGCGGAGTTGTTCTGTCTGGGTGGTCAGATCCGCCAGTTGGGAACTTAAGTTTTTTCGGGTTTCCTGACAATTCTGGTTCTCCGAAGACATGAATGTCAATTCGTCCTGAAGACGTTTACACTTCAAGTCCAGTTCATTGTATTTTTGTTTGGTCACACAACTCGAAAACAGTGCGGTGACAATCAGCAATAACACCGCCTTTTGGCCTATTCTTTTCATTATATCTGATATGGTGATAAATTCCTGCAAAAGTAAAGTATATTCCGATGTTTTTCTTTCCGTTGTGAAAAAGATATAAACAATGTACTTTGGATAACTCAAAGGGCGGTGACTTCGGTCATGGGTATTTTGCGTAGTGATTCGGTGATACGGTCAGCGTCACGCTGGCGTACGGAAATGGTGTAGGTACAACGCATGTCGCTTTGTCGATCAAGAACTTGAAGGCCAGGTTCTTTCAGTATTTGCATGATGTCGTTCATCTTGACATATTCGAACGTCACGCGGTAGGTTTCCTGAATAGTTTGTTCTTCAATGGCGGCGTTATCTAACGCTTCCCGAGCAGCAACTTTGTAGGCATTCTGTAATCCACTGACACCCAGTTTTATGCCGCCAAAATAACGGACGACAATCACTAATGTGTTGGTAAGGTCTTTGGAGAGGAGCTGTCCGTAGATGGGGCGGCCTGCGGTCCCGGATGGTTCGCCGTTGTCGTTGAGTCGGTAGGCATCTTTGTGTGGGCCGAGGATATATGCGTAGCAGTGGTGTCGTGCGTCCCAGTGTTTCTTCTGGATTTCGGCAAGACGTTGCTTCACCTCCTGTTCGCTTTGTACAGGAAAGGCGTAGGCCAGGAATTTGCTGCGTTTCTCGCTGTAGCTTCCTTCCGATGGCTTTGCGATAGTTCTATAGATATCTTCGAACATATATCAGCTGATTGTCGTCAATGTTTACCGTTTTTTCAATGATTCCGGTCACTTCCGGTGCCGGAAGCCCTTTTTCCCAAATCTGGTTGCCAATTAAAATCCGGGCTTCATCCCATAAGGATGTTTTAAGGTATTTCTCCAGTGTTTGTTTTCCTCCTTCGATGATAACAGACTGAATATTAAGATGATAAAGTGTATCGACAGCTTCATGGGCATCATCGGGCAACGCTTGGCAGGGGAGGGGGGAGTCTACTTCCGTACCGCGTTGCATCACAAAGCGCCGAGGGCTTTTCCCAGGATACTCGCGGGTGGTGAGCAGAGGTTGGTCGTTCTGCATCGTGCGGTATCCCACCACGATGGCATCCTCTTCGCTCCGCCATTTGTGGGAAAGCACTTTTAAGGCCGGATTCGTTATCCAGTAGGGACATGCGTTTCCGCTCCCGCGTTCAATGTCCATGAAACCGTTGCGGGTCTTGGCCCATTTCAATATAATATATGGACGATGTTGCCGGTGGAAAGTGAAGAACCGTTTGTTGAGTTCTTCGCACGCTTCGCGGCAGACGTTTTCTGTGACTTCGATGTTTGCTTCGCGCAGTTTTCTGACTCCGGCTCCGTTCACTTTGTCGTGGTAGTCGATGGACCCGATGACCACTTTTGGGATACCATGCCGGATAATGGCGTCGGCGCACGGGGGTGTTTTTCCAAAATGGGAACAGGGCTCCAAGTTGACATACAAGGTGCTCTCTTTCAGCAATGTTTTGTCTTTTACGGAGTTGATGGCATTAATCTCTGCATGAGCTTGTCCGCATTGATGATGGTAGCCTTCGCCAATAATGGTTCCATGGTACACGATGACGGCGCCCACCATCGGGTTGGGGCTCGTCTTGCCTAAGCCGAGTGCAGCCAGTTGCAGGCAGCGCTGCATGTAGGTTTCGTCGCTCATGCTGTTTTATTTCGGCTGCTGTTTCAGGTAGAAGGAGAGTGGCTGCAGTTGACGGTCGAAATGGTAGTACTGGCACTGCAGCAGGTTTTTGGTATTCCCGTTGAGCACGGCATAGAACTTGTCGCGGTTGTAGGGCTCTTCCTCCGCGCGTTCCATTCCTCCGACTATGGCGTCTAAGTAGAAAGGATCGATTTCCATCTTTCGGAAGAGGTCAAGGGTGTTTTTTTGTCCGTCAACATCTGTTAATGTGATGGTTTTGAAGTGGTTGAACCTGATTATGGAGTCTTTTGCGCTGTCGGAGATATTGGTGATGAATTGTTCGTAATTTTTGTCGCGGTATTCTGCCAGCATGTCAAGCAGTTTCACAGTATCGTAATCAGGAATAAGCTCATTATGGGCATTGTACAGGCTAAAAAAGCGGGGTCCGGACTTTTCCACGTAGAAAGACTCTTCCGGATTTTCAAAATCTTCCACCAACAGGGACTGGATTCGGGTGATTTTGGTGCTGAAAAGGTCGCAGTTATACCATTCCACGGGTCTGAATGCATAAAATGGGGTCAGGAAGCCCCGGAAACCGGGAGCGTAGACAATACAGGGTTCGTCAAATCCGTCCAAGATGGCGAAGTTAGCCATGTTGTCCATGGTGGCAGGTCCCATATAGTAGGTTTTCACGTTTCGTTCCTTGGTGAAGAAGGGGATTCCGAAAATTTTGAATTTCGGGGCATTCTGGTAAATTTCCACCTTGACTGCGTTCACGGACATCATCTTGTTGATGTTAGACTGGGCAGTTTTGGCCACGGTCTGTTGCAGTGTGATGTTGTGGATGGTGGCGAGCAGGTCATTCACTTTTGCCGGCATGGCCTTCACGGAGTCCTGGACGTACCAGCCGTCCTCGTGACGTACCAGCAAGGAGTGCTCCCCGTTCATGTCCGCAATGAAGATTTTAGTGATGTTGTTCGTGTCTTTGACGGCGAAAAGGGTCGATGAGATTTGCTTTTTGATGCGAATGACACCGGTTTGAGTGAGAATTAAAAACAGACAACCGATGACGGCAACCGATGCCAAAATGATGCAAATGTTTTTTTTCTTCATACGTGACTCGTAAATTTTTCAGGCCGCAAAAGTACAAAAATAATTCGTGTTAAATCATCCGCTTTCATGATTCATCCGCTATCTGACAATTAAAAATCCGCTGTTTATAAGTAATTCGTCAAGCAATAAACAGCCTCTTTGAAAGTTGTATCTTTGTTCGTTTGTAAAATAGGTTATATTTCATGAAATATATGAAGAATATCAAGCTTTGCCTGTTGCTGCTTTTGACAGGTTTTTCCACTTTCCTGACGGCCACTGCACAGCGTACGGAGAACTTTAAATCGCCGTTGTACGAGTACCAGACGGCGGTGGATTTGTTTAACAAGGAAAAGTACGGGTCCGCCCAGCAGTATTTCAAATTTGTATATGAAAGTACGGAAGACAGACAACACGACTTGCGTACCAATTCGCTCTTTTACCAGGGCGTCTGTGCGGCCAAGCTCGACAACCAAGATGCCGGCTACCTGCTGCAGACCTTCATAGACCGTTATCCGGTGCACACGTCAGTGCCCGAGGCCCGCTACTATCTGGGTCGGTTCTATTTCGCACGCAAAGACTACAAGAAGGCCATTGCGCAGTTCGACCAGATCTATGAAGCTGAAATACAACCCGAAAACGTGCAGGAATACAATTTCAAAAAAGGGTATTCCTGCTTTATGTTGAAAGACAACGATAATGCCAAACTCTTTTTTCGGAAAGCCAGAGAGATGGAAGGCCCCTACCGGGAGCGCAGCATCTACTATCTTGCCTATATGGAATACCAGGCAGAACATTACGATGCGGCTTTGGAGGATTTCCTGCTGCTGAGAGACAATCCCGATTTCAAGTCCGAGGTACCCTATTTCCTGACCCAAATCTATTTCAAGGATCAGCAGTATGAGAAGGTGTTGCAGGTGGCGCCGGAAGTCAGCAAGCCAAAAGACAAAAACCAAGCGCAGGTGGTGCGTTGTCTTGCCCTCGCCCACTATAACTTGAACCAATATGAGGAAGCTGCGGGAGAATTTGCCAAATTGCAGGATGACAAGCAGATAAAGCTTGATCGCAATGACTGGTTCGCTATGGGCTTCACCGATTATCGGGTGCAACGCTACTCCGAGGCCATTACGGAATTCTCCCGTGCCGCCAATGACAAGGACCCCGACCTCATGACCCAGCAATGCTATTTCCTTATCGCCGATTGCTACATGAAGACCGGCCAGCGCACGCTTGCGGCGCAAAGCTTCAAGGAAGCGTCCAAATATGATTTCGACAGCCGTATCAAGGAGGAATCCATGTTCAATTACGCGAAACTGCAGTGTGAGACTTCCGCGAGCCCGTTCAACACCGGCATCGAGGCGTTGCAGGATTACCTCAACCAATTTCCACATGCGCAACATAGCGAAGAGGCGGCCGACTATCTCTCACGCATCTATTTCTCGACCAAAAACTATCAGGCTGCCATCGCCTCCATCGAAAAGTTAAAGACCAAGAGTCCTGCTATCCTGAAGGCGTACCAGCGTTGTACCTATAACCGTGCGTTGGAATTAATCAACAACAAGAATTACAAAGAGGCTATTTTGCTGCTGAACAAAACGTTGTCCGCCCCGTCTGACAAAAACACCCATCTTGACGCACTTTACTGGAAAGCGGAGGCGCAATACCGCAATGAACAGTATAAAGACTCTTACTACTCTTTTCAGACTTATCAAAATGCCGACAAGGCTTCCACCAGCCAATTTTATGTCAGTTCATACTATTCATTAGGCTATGCCGCCTTGAAAATGAAGCGATACAAAGACGCCGCTAATCATTTCAAGACCTATTTGAACAAGAGTAAGAAATCGGATGATCTTGACATACAGGCGGATGCGTCATCAAGACTGGCCGACTGCTACTTCATGCAGCTGGATCTGCCGAATGCTATCAGGTATTACGACCAGTGCGAGCGGTTAGGGCAGGCCAACGCTGACTATGCCGTGTATCAGTTGGCCAAATGTTATGGTTACCAGAAGAATAACAGCAAGAAAATCCAAACGTTGGAACGTTTGCTGAACACCTATGCTTCGTCCAGCTACCGTGACGATGCGGAATTTGACCTGGCGGTGACTTACCATACACAGAACGAATATGCCAGCGCCATTTCATCCTACAAGGCTTTTATCAAGAACCATCCGAAGAGCCAGCACATCCGGCAGGCGAATACCCGTTTGGCTCAGGCTTACTTGAACAGCGACAATCCTCAGATGGCCATTTCCACGTACAAGTATGTGGTGGAGACTTTTCCCGGTTCACAGGAAGCCAAGGACGCACTTGCCAATTTGGAGACCATCTATACGGAAAACGGAAACACCAGCGAGTTTTTCGACTATGTGCGTTCCAAAAACATGAATATTTCCGCCGACAGGAAAGATTCTATTGCTTTCAAGGCAGCGGAGACCAAATACAACCGTGGCGACTGTGAAGCTTCTATCGCGGCTTGCCAAGACTACCTCCGTCAGTTCCCGAACGGTTCATTTGTAGCCAAGGCTCATTTTTACAAGGGAGAATGCGAATATGGCATGAGGCGCTATGACGATGCCTTGGCGGATTATGAGGCCATCATCAGGAAATTCAAAACCGAATACAATGTGACAGCCCTTCACAAGGCCGCGTCTATATTATATAATGACAAGAAATATGCCAAGGCACTCACATATTTCAACAAGTTGATGGAGAACACCACGGCGGAGGATGAGGTGGTTTACGCTAACAACGGCGCCATGCGCTGCGCCTACTTCCTGAAAGACTACCGCTCAGCGTTGACAAGTGCCGAGAATATCATCCGGTCTGCCCAATCCGACCAAGACCTGCTCTCAGAAGCGTTGCTGATAGCCGGTAATTCCGCAATGGAGCTCCACGAGGTGGCCACGGCGAAAGACTATTATGGCCGGCTGATGCCGAAAGGCAGTAATGACCTCTGTGCAGAAGCCGCCTACCATTTGGCTGACATTGCCCTCAACTACGACAAAAACCTCGCTGACTGCGAAGCCCGTATCAAGGCTATCCTCGGCAGCGACTACTCCTCCGAATACTGGTACGCCCGCACCTTTATCCTATATGGCGACCTCTACAAGGCCAAAGGCAACTATTTCCAGGCACGGCACACCTACCAGAGCATTGTCGATAACTATGCTGGCGAGGATTTGGTGAAACTGGCAAAACAAAAAATTGCCGAAGTTGACGCGTTGGAGGATTAGGCTGACGACTTGGAAGTTCAGAATAGAGATTACAAGCAAAAAAACAGAATAAAATGAAAAAGATAACACTCTTATTGGCTATATTGTCTTTTGCCATAGGATTGAAGGCGCAAGTGGTGGATTCGGCGCAGCTGCTGATCAATTATGTGCCTAAATTGACCAATTCCAACAAGATTAACCAACAGGCGGTGTTGAAAGACACGGTGGTGACCGAACCGATGGAGTTCAACTATGTGGTGGCACCCGACAAGCCAAAGCTTGAGTTCGCAGCCGGTGAAATGCAGGTGGGAAAACTAAATCCCGAGATAAAGGAACGCTATTACAGAAACTATATCAAGCTGGGTTTCGGCTATCCTATTACGCCATTGGCCGAGTTGTCGATGCACAATTGCCAGAATCCGGACTACTCGTACGGTTTGAATTTCCATCATTTCTCCTCATGGGCAGGCCCTATCGGGAAAGAGCAGAAAAAGTATGCTTATGCACCCACGAGCGACACCCGAATCTCCCTTTTCTTCAACCGTATCTTCAAAAACCACACCCTCTACTCCTCAGTGGGCTACAATCATGAAATGGCCAACCTCTACGGCTATTCCACAGATTGGGTGCGCCCTGAACTCTACCCAAACCCTGAACAATACTATTCCAAAGAGTACCGTGACAGTATCCACAACAACTTCAACCACGTTCGCGCCGAAGTGGGATTCCGTTCCAACTACACCGCTGACGACAAAGATCACCCGTTCAAGGAGGATGTACGCCTGAATTACGATTTCCTGCACACGAATTGGAAAAACATAGAGCATGGTGTCGGACTGCGCGGCAAGATAGCCTACGATGCCAAGTTCCTGAAAATCTCCGGATACCAGCATTACGAGTTGGATCTTGGGCTGGAATACTTCAATAACACTTGGAGTGACAGCGTGCCTATGGGTACCGATAACAGCCTGATGCGGCGCCGTGCCGATAACAGTTTCATGTTCGAGCTTAAACCGACAATGAGTTTCAGTATCCGGGAGTATCACTTCATGGTTGGCGTCGGAGTCCCTATCCTCAACCAATACAACAAGACCCGCTGTCCTGTTTATCCTGTCGCCGAATTGCAGATGGGACTCATCCGCGAAGTCCTGAACCTGTATGTCGGGGTGGACGGACGGAGTGAATATACATCGTTGAAAAAATTGCTGTATGAGAATCCCTATCTGAAAGCCGACATCGACACACTGCGGTTCACCAAAAGCCAGATCAGTATCTTTGGTGGCGTAAAAGGAAAAATCACCGACAAGTTGAACTACCATGTTTCGGCCCGCTACTCTTATCGCCGCGACCTGCCGTTCTTTATGCTGGACACCGCCAGTTTGTTGAAAAACCAGTTCGATGTGGTTTATGCCGACAAGGGTACCGAACTGGATGTGACCGCCAACTTGAGCTGGGAAGCCATCAACCATTTGTATCTGAACCTGACAGGCCGTTACCATGATTTCTTTTTCCTGGAAGGCTACAATTGGTTCGGATCCGATGGCATCACCGGCGGCAAACCACTCTATACCCCGCGCTGGGAAATCGGGTTCGAAGGCAAGTATATCTGGCGTAACCGATTCATCTTCACTGCAAACGCCAGAGTGGGTCTCGACCGTTGGGCAGTGGTGCCGAAAATGACCACAATGAAAGACGAAAACGGCATGGCGGTTGTGGATGAGCAGGGAAACCCGTTGCACCAGCTGACCTATGTGTTGGAAAACGACATACGGAAGAATCCTGACGGCTCGAAGTCTTCCGTAAAACCTGTCCTTAACTTTGGTATTGGATTTGAGTATCTGATTTCCAAACAGTTCACAGCATTTGCACAAGTCAACAACATTGGGCATCAATTCGCCACGAACTATTACGGCTTCAACAACTTCGGCATCAATGCCATTGTGGGAATCACCTATTCGTTTGGGAATGAAGCAATCAAGCCGTTGAAGAAAAAATCCAACACATCAGTCAGATAAATTCTTATGACATATCGTCTTTTCTCTTTGATTCTGATAGGGACAATGCTATGCCAATCGTGTAAGAACACGTATCATCCATCTATCCCATATCGGAAAGTGGATTTCACCATCTATCCGAATGATGTCATGTACTATAAGCTGAACACATACGGCGGATATGAATATTTTACGGGAGGGGTGAACGGCATCGTGGTGTTCCGGCTGGATGAATGGCAGTTTATGGCATTCGATCGTGCCTGCCCCTACGACTGGGAAGAGCATGAGTCCTGGTTGTGGATGCACCCGAACGGCATCATGTTGGTTGATTCGCTATGCGGGTCTGTCTATAACATTTTAGACGGCACGGTTATCTCAGGTCCGTCGGTATGGCCGTTGCGACAGTATTATACACATTACGACGGCATGACTTTGCGCGTGTATAGCTGAGCCTGATCAATGCATGATATGAGCATATGAGAATGGGTATTATATATAGTATATATATTATAGATTTATAAGCCTTTATATTGTGGCAATAGGAGAGAGAGATTTTTTTGGGATAAATAATCGGCGGAGTCGAATCTGTATTGAAAAATTTTATATTTTTGCAAGCTTGTTATAGAGTGGATAATAGTTTAATGTTTAATATAAATTAGTGGCTATGATTAAAAAATTACTCGCAACTTTAGGAGTAATCATCCTTTTCACAGGTGCGGCATTTTCACAGAGCCGAATTCAAGGTAAAGTGGTGGACCAAACGAAGTCACCTCTGGCATTCACCAGAGTGTTTCTGAAAGTTGGTGACCGTGTTGTAAACATGGCAAATGCTGACCAAAATGGTGATTACCAGATGTTCAACATCGAAGCCGGAACATATGATCTGGTGGCGGATGCGCAGATGACTTGTAAGAAGTCTCTCACGAAAACCAACATTGAGGTGCCGTCCAATCAGGTCCTGTTCATTGATTTCGAGATTGACTGTACGTCAGATGTCGCCGAGGTCGTGATTGTGTACGAACCCCCGGTGTTCCAGGCTGACAACACGACATCCGCCAGCCGCCTGTCGGGTGAAAACATCCGTACGACTCCTGGTCGTTCCGTGACAAGCGCCTTGGCCAATCTGGAAGGTGTCTCCTCCGTGGATGGCAACATGACCAGTGTCCGTGGTAACCGTTCCGACGGACAGCAGACCATCGTCGATGGTATGCGCGTCCGCGGCGGCACAGGCGTCTCCATGTCAACCATCGAAGAGGTGCAACTCATCCAAGGTGGTGTACCCGCTGAGTACGGTGATGGTACCTCCTTCACGGTGATTACCACCAAACAGGCTCCGAAGGACTTCCACGGCTCTGTGGAACTTCGCGGATCCATCGATGGCTACAACAACTTCCTGGCTGCCGTCTCCGTGAGCGGCCCCTTGTTGAAGGGCAAAAAACCGAACGACCCGACTCGCATCGGCTTCTTGTTCAGCGGTGAGGTGAGCTATACACACGACGGCTCCCCGGCCCGCGGCGGTACATGGGTCGCCAACGATGACGTCATCGATGCACTTATCGCAAAACCGCTCCGTTACAGTAACTCTGAGTTCGGTGTTTACTATCAGGAAGGCAGTTACCTCACCAGCGAGTCCTTCCATAAGGAACGCGTGAGAAAGAACGCCGGCTCCTGGGATTACCTCGGCCAATTGAAATTCGACTTTATGCTCGGTAAGCATCATAATGCGAAACTGACCCTCAGCGGATCATACGAGTATGGCAAGGGTAAATCCTGGGGTTCCACCGCCGCTCTTTTCAACGGTGACAACAACCCTATTTCCACATCCAGCAATGCTCGTGTGAGTGCCCGCTTTAACCACCGCGTGGTGAATGACACCACAGGCACAGCCACCCTCAAGAACCTGATGTATGACATTAACGCTTCCTACACACATGTCAACAGCATGTCTTATGCAGCCAACCACAAAGACCGAATCTTTGAATATGGCTACATCGGCCAGTTCCAAACCTATAAGGCAAAAGGTTATGAGTTCCAAAATGAGTTGACGCTTACCGACTCCCTCGGTCACGAAATCACCCTCTATGACGTGAATGAGTTCGCCGGTTGGTATGACTCCCTCGTCACGTTCCAAGTCAACCCCAAACACAACGCCAACCCGATTCTGGCCCAATACACTCTGAATTTCGTGGACCAATTCCCGGTGGAAACCATCAATGAATATCTGGGACTCCCTTACGACCTCACCCTCTATCAGAGATTCGGTGCCTTGCTGAACGGTGAGTCTCCTGACATGATCTACTCCATGTATTATTCCCCCGGTACCGTGATGAGCGGTTACAACAAGTCCACGATGGACCAAATCGGCTTGAAAGCCAGTGTCTCCATGAACATCGAGAAGCATGAGCTGAAGTTCGGTTTCGACTTTGAAAAGCTGACTTACCGCGGCTATGGTCTGGCCCCTATCACTTTGTGGACACTCATGCGCAACGAGGCTAACTCCCATATCACCGAGTTGGATAAGGACAACCCCATTATCTACGACAACGGCGATCAACTCTATGTTGACTACAATCGTTTGGTCAGCCTTAACGACCAAAGCGTGTTCGACAGAAACCTTCGTGAACACCTTGGCCTTAATCCCGATGGTGATGATTGGTTGGATATCGACAATATGTCTCCCAACACTTTTGACATCAGCATGTTCTCTGCTGAAGAACTGTTGATGGGAACCTCTTCCGGTGTCAATCCGCTGGTAAGCTACTACGGTTATGACTACACTGGTAAGAAATATAACAAGAAAACTACCATCGAAGATTTCTTCAATAATGTGGAAAACGGACAGAAGACTTACAACATCGGTGCTTATGAACCTATCTACATGGCTTTCTATATCCAGGATAAGTTCGCCATCAACTCCTTGCTGTTCAACGTTGGCTTGCGTGTTGACCGTTTCGATGCTAACCAATCTGTCTTGAAGGATCCTTACCTGTTCCGCGAAGCCTATACGGTTGGTGACTTGAAAAACATCAATCCCTCCCTTAGCGACAAGTTCGCCTCCAACGCGACCGACAACTGGGTGGTTTATTATTCAGGCAATGATGTCTATTTGAGCGAAGCTGACATTGCCGGTGACAACCAAATGTATACCTCTATCGTTGGTTATCGTAACGGTGATACTTGGTACAATGCCAACGGCGGTGAGGTGACTGACCCTGAGACCGCGCTTTCCCTGAACGTGAACGGTCCTATCCTCAAGAACCCCATCGACCAGGAAAATTCCATCACGAAAGTGGAGGCTGGTGCATTCACCGACTATAAAGCACAGTGGTCTGTGATGCCCCGTATCTCTTTCTCCTTCCCTGTGAACGACAACTCCCTGTTCTATGCTCACTATAACATTATCACCTCCCGTCCTACCAACTTGCAGATCTCTCCCGTTGATTATCTGTTCATCTCCAAACGTAATGGTTCCAATGACATTATCAACAACCCGAACATGAAACCGCAACAGAGTATCGACTACGAAATCGGTTTCCGTCAGAAGATCGGCGCCCGTTCCGCTATCAGTATCAGTGCATACTATTCCGAGAAACGTAACCAGATTCAAGCCTACCGTTTCTCCGGTGCATATCCGAACACTTATTATTCTTACCAGAACATCGACTTCGGTACCGTCCAAGGTTTCACATTCTCTTACAGAATGAACAGAACCAAGAACATGACGCTCTCCGCGAACTACACGCTGCAATTTGCAAAGGGTACAGGTTCAAGCACCACGTCCCAGCTTTCCATTCTTGCTGCCGGCCAACCTAACCTGAGAACTCTGACGAACCTCTCCTTCGACCAGCGTCACAGAATCGGTGTCAACTTCGATTATCGTTTCGAGAGTGGTATCAATTACAAGCAAGACGGCGGTCCTATCACTGAGAAAGTGAAGATTGTGGATGGCAAGGAAGTCGTCAAGGAGATTGAATGGTTGGCAAACACCGGTTTCTCCATCCTGTTCTCCGCAGCTTCAGGTACTCCTTACACTCGTTCGAGCACTCCTTACTCCACTATCGTGGCCGGTACCAACTCCACTCTGGCCGGTTCCATCAACGGCTCCAACATGCCGTGGCAGTATCAGGCCGACCTCCGTATCGACAAGACTTTCATGTTCAACTTCAACAAGAACAAGAAAGATGAGAACGGAAAGACCAAAGCCGCTAAGATGGGCTACCTGACAGTGTATCTTGATATCCAGAACCTCTTCAATTTCAAGAATATCATTTCCGTGTATGACTACACGGGCAACCCTGATGACGACGGTTACCTCTCAGCTGCTGCCTATCAACAGCAAATCAACAGCCAAATCTATGTGCCTTCTTACATTTGGTACTATCAGATGAGAGTGCAGAACCCCTATAACTACAGTCGTCCGTTCCGTGCAAGTTTAGGTATTCAATTCGGCTTTTAATCATTAGAAAAAAATAATAGTTATATGAAAAATATTAGACAAATTTTCTGCTTGACACTTCTTATGGTGTTCGTGATGACAGGGTCATTGCGAGCCGAAAAAGTCAAAGGAGTGGTTAGAAGTTCTTCCTCACCGAAAGCTGAATCCGCCACTTGTCTTCCGGCAAGTAGCTCCAATGAGTTAACGGTGAACAATGTACGTGCCTATATCGAGACGGGTGGTACGATGTGGTTCAAGGAAGTTGCTGAATATGAGGTTCCGGTAGGTTCCGGCAAGACTTCCATGTTCTGTGCAGCCCTATGGATCGGCGGACGTGACGCCAACGGAATGTTGAAACTGGCCGCTGTCCGTTTCAGACAAGTCGGTGACGACTTTTACACTGGTCCGCTGAAGATGACAGGCGCCGGAACGACCCAGGCTATGTGTATCAAGTTCGACAAGCACTTCAAGATTACGCGTGCCGAAGTTGACGAGCACATTTCCAGTTATAACACCTCCGGTTATGTCATGCCTGCAAGCATCGCCAACTGGCCTGCACACGGCGACGAGGGTTATTCCTATTATCTCGCCCCTTTCAAGGATGTGAACGACAACGGTATCTACGATCCCGAAAACGGTGATTATCCTTACTATGACATTAACAATGACCTTTGTCCCTGGACGGAAGACAATATCGCGCGCGCCGCTGCCCACCAACTCCCCAGAACACCTGAGGATTTGTGGACCGAGTATCAGAACTATGGCGGCGGTTCCGGCAACTATGAACCTAACTGGACCCGTTCCAACGGTATGATTTACGCCGACCATGTCCTGAAAGGTGATGAAACCCTTTTCTGGATTTTCAATGATAACGGAGGCCCCCACACTGAAACCCAGGGTAGCCCCATTGGTCTTGAAATCCGTGGACAAGCTTTTGGTTTCGCAACCAACGACGAACTTAACAACATGACTTTCTACTCCTATGAGATTATCAACCGTTCCACCTATACTTTGACAAACACCTTCTTCTCCCAGTGGGTTGACCCTGATTTGGGTTATGCCAACGACGACTATGTGGGCTGCGACGTTAACCGTGGTCTGGGTTATTGCTATAACGGTTCCAATGTGGACGGTTCCGGTCAAGCTTGGGCCTATGGCGACCAACCGCCTGCGGTAGGTGTTGACTTCTTCCAGGGACCGTACATGGATCCCGATGGACGTGACAACCCTAAATTCTATTCCGACAGCGCTTCTGAGATCGGCTATTGTGAAAGATTCCTCAATAGTTCGTATGAACTCGACCAGATGGCCATCAATGGCGTTAACTTCGGCGATAGCATCGAAGACAACGAGCGTTTCGGTATGAGAAGGTTTGTCTATCACAACAATGACAACAGTGTGACCGGCGACCCGAGAATTGCTATCGACTATTACAACATGCTGCAAGGTATTTGGCGTGATAACTCAAGAATGCGCTACGGTGCCAATGCCCATACTTCCAATGGTGCCAATGGCCCTGAGTGTGATTTCATGTTCCCTGCCATGACTGATGTCTGTAACTGGGGTACTCGCGGTGTTGACCCCAACCCTTCTCAATATGGTGCTGACGGTTGGACCGAGGCCAATGTGGGCAACGCTCCCTATGACCGTCGTTTCATGCAGTCTGCAGGTCCTTTCACCCTGAAGCCGGGTTCTGTCAACTACATCACCGTCGGTATTCCGTGGGCACGTGCCGCACAAGGTGGCGCTCAAGCTTCTGTTGAACTTCTGAAACGTGCTGACGACAAGTGTCAGTCCCTCTTCGAGAACTGCTTCAAGACTCTTGACGGTCCTGATGCTCCCGATGTCACTATCCGCGAACTGGAGAATGAACTCATTCTCTACATCTCCAATAATGATCCTCGTAAGAACAATTATCACGAAACCTATACTGAAGTCGATCCTCAGATTCCGAGAACACTTGAGACTTCAAAGCTTGTTGAGTATATCGATTCTGTCCACACCCATACTTCGACGGGTGCAGACACTACGATTGCCGTTCACTCTTACCAAACGGTGACGGCTATTGACACGCTTTCCCAAGATCAACGTTCTTATGTCTTTGAAGGTTATATGATTTATCAATTGGCAAATTCTTCTGTCAGTGTGACTGACCTTGATGATGCCAACAAGGCACTCCTCGTTGCCCAATGTGATATTCAGAACGGTGTCGGACAGTTGATCAACTGGGTCTACAATGATGCAATCGGAACGGCTGTCGCTACTGAAATGGTGAACGGCTCCGACCTTGGCATTTCCCACTCTTTCCGAATCACGGAAGACAAGTTCGCGACTGGTACGAACAGAAAGCTCGTCAACCATAAGGAGTATTACTTCCTTGTACTGGCTTACGGTTATAATGAGTATAAGAAATTCAGCCTCAATGCCGACAATCTTGACGGTCAGCAAGCCCCTTATCTGGCTGGCCGCCGGAACATCAAGGTCACGACCGGTATTCCGCACAAACCTGTTGAAACAATCCTCAACTCCAAATACGGTGACGTTCCTATGATTACCCGTATTGAGGGTCAGGGTAATGGTGGTTTCTTCCTTGACATGACTGATGAATCCCGTGAGTTGGTTCTCGCCAATAATGTGTACAACAATATTCAGTATAAGAACAACTATGGTCCTCTGAACATTCAGGTTATTGACCCCTTGAAAGTGAAACCTTGGGATTATACGGTCAAGTTCCTCCCGAACGATGTTTCCGCAGATGTCAACGACAGCACAATGTGGCAGTTGATTATCTCTGATGAGGTTTCTGACAGAGAGCTGATAGACAACGGAATCTTCACGATTGAAGAAGGCGACACGGTTGCTGCCCGTAGCAGCACAGCTGCAATGCCTATCAGCATGACAAATGAACAATTATTCCTTGATTTGGGTATCTCCATCTCCATCAAGAATGCTGACTTCAAGATATATCAGCAGAATCTTGACAAATATGTGAACGATAACGGTGGATATAACTACCGAAACAAAACCTGGTATGCACAACCTGACGTCATCGGTTCCAGCATCACTTACAGTGGCGATGTCATGTGGCTTTCCGGTCTTGTGGATGGTGAAGGAGAAAATCCCTCCAACTGGATTCGCGCCGGTCAGCAAACCGCTTCCAGCAAGTGGGATTGTAACTCCGTCCAAGAGGATCAGGCACAGTGCGACTACATGAAGTGGCGTGCTGAGGACTTCTTCAATCTTGTCACCATGCCAACCAATGAGTCTTCTGAACCTGTTCGTGGATTCATGGATCCTAACCAACAGTTCGAGGGTCTTGTGTCGGGTACTTGGGCTCCTTACGTAATGAGTTCGCCTTATGACGGTGGTCCCAAGGCCAATTATCTGATTAAAGATGTTGTTACAAGTAAAACCTGCCCTCAACCCCGTTATTATGATTTCGAGTATCCCGTTGCTTTGACGAATCTTGCTTCCTACAACCAGACGTTGACCAACCTCTATTCCGTTGACATCGTCCTGACTCCTGACAAGAGCCTCTGGACCCGCGCCCTCGTCCTCGAAGCAGGTTCCGCTGATGTTGACGGTGATTTCACTGTGACACAAGAGTTCAATGGTACCACTTACCATAATATTCGTCATGAGCCCAAGACCTGTCCTTCTGTTGACAAGGATGGTAATATCGATAATTCAGGTACTACCGGTTTTGGTTGGTTCCCTGGTTATGCTATCAACGTGGAGACGGGTGAGCGTTTGAACATCATGTTTGCAGAAAACTCTGAGGATACCTACAATAATGGTAATGACATGATTTTCAACCCGACGAATGTTTACGCTTTCGCTCGCGACTATGATGCGGACACTTTGATTTTGGATGAGGAGACTGGTAAACCCATCCCGATTTCAGAAGCTGCTTTCAATCAGTACCGTTCATATTATGGAATTGAATTCGGCGAACCCTTGTATGGCGGACGTCACTATGTCTACGTCGTCGGAAGTTCCGGTAACACCTCTTCAGTATATTACCGTTTCGCCAACAGAGACGCTCGTAACTATAACGACGGTTATCAGACAGTTAGCGCCCAGGGTGTCACCTACGGCAATACCTTTACCGGTTCTGACGGAGTTGTCTATCCTTATTATGAATGTGGTCCGTATGACGATTGCCGCTGGTTGAGTGAAAAGTTCAAAACCGTAGTTGCAGAATCGACAATGAGCAGTGCGGCCCGTAAGGCAAAGAAGATGCAAATCTTCAACAATGTGATGTGGACAAGTATCCCGATGCCGGCCCAAATGCAGGAAAGCGAGTGGTTGTCCTCTGATGCTACTATCAAGCTGCGCGTTTCCCGTCCTTACCAGAGATACTCCTCTCGTTGGTATGACAATGTCGCCGATGCACCAAACGCTTCCCAGAACGGTGGTTATCCTATGTATGAGTTCACGACGAAGAACATTGCCCCTGAAAAGGTCGAGCAAGTGGCCGATGTTCAGGAACTGTTGCAAGAAATCAACATTGTTCCGAATCCTTATTACGGCTTCTCCAATTATGAGCATAATGCTCTTGAGAATTATGTCCGTATTGTGAATCTTCCTGCATCATGTACGATTTCCATCTACACAGTGAATGGTACGTTGATCAGAACGCTGACCCACGGTACCGACGCTAACTCTTATGTGCAATGGGATCTTAAGAACCATGCCAATATTCCGATAGCTAGCGGTGTTTACATTATTCATATCAATGCACCGGGTATTGGCGAACGTACGTTGAAATTCTTCTGCAATATGCGTCCTACAGACTTGAATGGTTTCTAAAATGATTAATCTTAAAAAAAAGAGAATATGAAAAATCTATATAAATCATTAATTATTTGTACAATTATCGCGCTCTTATCTGCAAGTACCTCTATGGTATTTGCAGGTAACAGAGACCGTTCAGGTCAAGCGGGTGCATCACACCTGTTGATTGACCCGTGGGCACGTACAAGCGGTCTGGCAGGCGCCGGAGTCGCAGAGGTTCGCGGTTTGGAGTCTGTCTTCACCAATGTTGCTGGTTTGACTTCAGTCCGCAAAACTGAACTCAGCTTCAACAGGACCCAGTATCTTGTGGGTTCCAATGCCGGAATTGCGCTTAACTCTTTCGGAATTGCTCAGCACCTTGGCAAGAATAAGGATTTCGGTGTCATTGCCGTCTCTTTCTTCTCGCAAAGTTTTGGCGATATTCAGATCACCACAACCGAGCAACCCGAAGGCGGTCTGGGTACCTTTAGTCCCACCCTTACCTATATTGGATTGCATTATGCGAAGTCTTTTAACAACTTCATCAAGGGTGGTGTGAGTATCAAGATTATCAATGAACGTATCTCAGACTCTCGTGCAACAGGCTTTGCAATCGACGCTGGTGTCCAGTATGTGACCGGCAAGTTCGAGAATTTCAAGATTGGTGTCACGTTGAAGAACATCGGTCTGCCGATGAGCTACAAAGGTGACGGACTTTCCGCACACGCAACTCTCTTCGGTCAGGATTATGAGCAAACCGTAGAGATGCGTTCTGCCGAGTTTGAGATGCCTTCACTGCTCTCTATCGGCGTTTCCTATGACTTGCTGTTCTTCGGTGCTGAATACGCTGAATTCAGCAAGGAGGATCTCGCTGCCGAAGGCCTCACACGTGATAATGCCGAACATAGAATCACGTTTGCCGGTGCTTTTACCGCAAATTCCTACTCCCGTGATATCTTCTCCATCGGTTTGGAATACGGATTCAGGAACATCTTTATGGTTCGTGCCGGTTATGGTCTGGAAAGCGTTGGTCGCGGAGCCAAAGCTAACGTGAACGAGACCGCTGCACTCCTTTTCAATAGCGATTCTTTCTTCGCCGGTCCTTCTGTTGGCGCTTCTGTCTGCATTCCTTTCACCAAGGAGCGCAAGAACAAGACTATCGGTCCGAGAATGTACTTGGATTATGGTTACAGATTCACCAACAAGTGGAGAGGCAATCACTACATGGGTATTAAGATAAGCTTATAATTTAAGTTTTTTTATTGCATTTCAAAATAGAAGAGACTCCTGAAGTCTCTTCTATTTTGTGTAAATTTATCAGGCAAATTATGGAAGATGTAAAGTATTACACACAAGAAGGCTTAGATGCTCTCAAGCGCGAGCTAAGCCAACTGGAGGCTGTGGAACGCCCTAAAATCTCACAAGCCATCGCTGAAGCAAGAGATAAGGGTGACCTTTCCGAAAATGCGGAATATGACGCTGCTAAGGAAGCACAAGGCCTTCTCGAGCTGAAAATTGCCAATCTTCGGAATCTCATTGCCAAGGCCAGGGTATTGGACGAATCCAAGATTGATGTCTCCAAGGTTCTGATTTATTCTATCGTGAAAATTAAGAACATGAAGAATAATGCGGAAATGACCTATACGATTGTCCCTGAGTCGGAATCTGATTTGAAGGCAGGTAAAATTTCTGTTTCCAGTCCGATTGCCAAGGCACTCATCGGCAATTCCAAAGGCGACATTGTTTCCGTTCAGGCCCCTGCCGGAGTTATGGATTTTCAAATTTTGGATATTTCACGTTAATCACCTCATCATGGAAGAGACTATTTTCACAAAAATCGTAAACGGGGATATTCCCTGCTATAAAATCGCCGAAGATGACCGTTTCTTCGCATTCCTTGATATTTCTCCTTTAGCAAAAGGCCACACTCTTGTTATCACAAAACTGCAAAACGACTATATTTTTGATTTGGATGACAAGATGCTGGCAGACATGATGGTCTTTGCCAAGAAGGTCGCTGTTGCTATGAAGAAAGTGCTTCCTTGTAAACGTATCGGTGTCGCAGTGATAGGCATCGATGTCCCCCATAACCATATCCATCTGGTGCCGATTAACGGGATAGGGGATTTGGATTTCAAGGCCCCTCGCGTACAACTCAGCCAGGAGGAGTTCCAAGACATAGCGGCAAAGATTTCCGCTGCCATCCAATAACAATTTGTGGTTCAGGTGGCGCATTCGTGTGCCACCTTTTCGTATTATCTTTGTTATGAAAATTATAGGTATAACAGGTACATTGGGTGCTGGCAAGGGTACTATTGTGGACTACCTGGCCCTGCATTACGGTTTCAGGCACTATTCCGTGCGTGGTTTTCTCATGGAAGAGGCAAAGCGGCGGGGTCTCGAGCTTAATCGCGATACTTATGTGGTTGTCGCAAACGATCTGAGAGCCTCCCACACTCCATCCTATATTGTTGATCAACTGTATCTTCAAGCCGCTGAAAACGGTGAGAATGCCGTAATTGAGAGCGTGAGGACACCTGGGGAGGTGATGTCTTTGCGACGGCATGAGAACTTCCTGCTCTTTGGCGTAGATGCCGACCCGCGCATCCGCTATGAACGTGTCGTTGAACGCGCTTCCGAAACCGACCAGATTACTTTTGAGACTTTCCTTGACAATGAACAACGTGAAATGTCTTCCACTGACCCTAACCATCAAAACATCGGCCGCTGTATGCAGATGGCTGATTATGTCTTTAACAACAACGGAAATTTCGAAGCTTTGTACTTCCAGGTCAAACAAGTCTTGCAAAATATATGATGCGTTAAAGAAATAACAAAGGGGTGCCGGATTTTATTGAGTAATTGCCAAATTAAAAAGGTGGGAAAAATTGATAATGTGTAAAATAAAGGTGGGACTTACCGGCATCCCTTTGTTCTTTGTCTTACGACGTGCAAATATACAAAATTTTTGATTCAAATATTAATGTTGATATAATTTTGTTATAATATAAATTTTACAAATAACTCTTAAAATTAAGACGTACAACTTCAAGGGCAAAATGACGCAAAAAGACACAATTTTATCAGAACTCAACGAACAACAAAAGGTTGCCGTGACCCAAACCGAAGGTCCGGTGATGGTTTTGGCCGGTGCCGGCTCAGGTAAGACTCGCGTATTGACCTACAGAATTGCCTACATGTTGGCTGTTAATAACATCAGCCCGTACCGGATTTTGGCGCTGACTTTCACCAACAAAGCCGCAGCCGAGATGCGAGAAAGGATTATACAACTCGTGGGTGGTGAGTTGGCGAAAGCAGTGACCATGGGGACCTTCCACTCTGTCTTTTATCGCATCCTTCGTGTCGAAGCCGAAAAAATAGGTTTCAGCAATAACATCACAATCTACGATACGGATGATGCCAAATCATTAATCAAAAGCATCGTCAAGGAGATGGGGCTCGACCCTAAACAATACACTCCCGGGTTCATCCTTTCCAGAATATCCATGGCTAAGTCAAGCCTGCTTTCTGCGCAAGAATATGCTGACAATCCGGAAATTGCCGCCGCCGACCGCATGTCGAACAAACCTATGATTGCGCAAATCTTCGCCAAATATAACGACCGACTGCACAAGTCCAATGCGATGGATTTCGATGATTTGCTATATTTCATGAATGTGCTGCTTCGCGATTCGCCAGAAGCCGTTTTCAAATACCAAAACCGTTTCAACTATATCCTCATAGACGAGTATCAAGACACTAACTATGCTCAATATTTGATTATCAAGCGATTGGCAGCTCTTAACCAGAATATTTGTGTGGTTGGAGACGATGCGCAGAGCATCTATGGGTTTCGCGGCGCCGACATCCAGAATATCCTCAATTTCAAGCGCGACTATCCTGACACCCGTATCTTCAAGTTGGAGCAGAACTATCGCTCCACCAAAAACATCGTGAACGCCGCCAATGCTGTCATTAGCCATAACAAAGACCGTATGCCGAAGGAGGTTTGGACGGAAAACGATGAGGGTCCTAAGATCGAAGTGATCAGGGCGGTGTCCGATCTGGAGGAGGCCAACGAGATTGCAAACAAAATTTTCGAGACCCAAATGCGCAACCATGTTGAAAACAGACAGTTTGCCATTCTTTATCGTACCAATACCCAGTCGCGGTCAATAGAGGAGGCAATGGTGAAACGGCACATTCCGTACAAGATATTTGGCAGCATATCCTTCTATAACAGAAAGGAAATCAAAACGTTATTGGCATATTTCCGACTTGTTATCAATCATTATGACGAGGAGTCGTTGCGCCGTGTCATTAATTTCCCGATGCGTGGAATCGGTGACACCACGGTGGCGAGAGTGTCCGCAGTGGCGCAAGAGGCACATGTGCAGATGTGGGATGTAGTGGCTCAACCCGAAAATTTCAATACCGGACTGAACAATGGTATCATGGCCAAAATGCGAGACTTTGCCACGATGATAAGCGGCTTCTCCGCGCAATTGACCACAAAAAATGCTTATGAATTGGGAATGCAGATCCTTACGAAATCAGGTTTTGCACAAGCTTTGAGTGAAAATGTGGAGGAAAAGGAACGAATGGACCATGTCACGGAACTCTTTAACGCCATACAGTCTTTTATCGAGCGAGAACCCGATAATGTCCTCAACGAAGAGACGGGAGAGATGTTGGAGACCTATTTCCCCTCTTTGGACCAGTATATGCAATCTGTTTCTTTGCTGGATGACAGGGACTTGAACAAGGGAGATGAAAAGGCCGAAGACAATGTGGTGCGTTTGATGACCATCCATTCCGCCAAAGGTTTGGAGTTTGACTATGTGTTCATCACCGGGATGGAGGAGAACCTTTTTCCGTCGTCGTTGAGTCTGGATTCCCGCCACGAGATGGAGGAGGAACGGAGATTGTTCTATGTGGCTCTCACAAGGGCGCGTAAGCAAGTGTTTCTTACCATGGCGATGTCGCGATTCCAATACGGGCAGCGTCGCCCTTGCGAGGAAAGCCGTTTTTTGGAGGAAATTCCGGTTCGATTTTTGAATATCACCCAAAAAGCTTCTGTAGAAAACGATAGCTTTGGATTTTCAAAGTCCGAGAGACAAAGCTCTTTCCGATTCAATGCGGGAACGCGCTCTACACCAACTGGATACAGCCGAGAAATCCGAAAAGCACCCGATCAAGCGCCGAAGCCAGTGGTGAAAACCTCCTCAGAAGTCCGTCTCGACCAAATTGGCGAATTAGCGGCCCCCGAAGCCATCTTGCCTGGAGTGAGAGTCTATCATAGCAAGTTTGGTTTCGGACGAGTGGATTCCGTGTCGGGTGCTGGCCCTGACTCACGTGCCGTCGTCCTCTTTGACACAGTTGGTTCCAAAACATTAGTCCTTAAATATGCTAAGTTATTGATACCAAAACAATAAAATATGCAATTCAGAACGATAATACCTGCTCCGCAATACCCTTTTCATATTCAGGAAGAGGATACGGTCATGTTGGTAGGGTCCTGCTTTTCTGACCATATGGGCCACTATTTCGACACTCACCGTTTCAATGTCTGTTCCAATCCTTTCGGAGTGCTCTTCAATCCGGTTTCCATCGACCGTGCTATCCGTTTCATGCTGGAGCCAGATCTTCTCGACCGGAACCGCTACTTCTATAAACATCGCGACCTGTGGGTGAGTTTCGCCCATCACGGACGATTCTCGAAGGAAAATTTTGAAGAATTTGAAGCGAACATTGACCATCATTTGGAACGCAGCGCCGAATTTCTGCATAAAACGCATTATCTCTTTGTCACTTTTGGCACAGCGTTTTGTTATAAATTTATTCCCAGAGACTTGATAGTCTCCAACTGTCATAAGATTCCGAATCATCAGTTTGACCGTATTCGTTTGGATGTGAAAAAAATTGTCACCCAGTGGAATGGAACGCTCACTTTGCTGAAGAATGCCTGTCCGGACATGAAGGTGATTTTCACGGTAAGCCCGGTAAGGCATCTCGGTGACGGGGCTCATGAGAACACCCTAAGCAAATCGGTGTTGCTTCTTGCTGTGGAAAAGTTGGTTGACAATGAGTTCACCCACTATTTCCCTGCCTATGAGTACGTGATCGACGATTTGCGGGACTACCGGTTTTATGCTAAAGATTTATGTCATCCTAATGATATGGCAATCAGTTATATGGAAGAAAAACTTGCCGAATCTTTCTTCACGCCGGAGACGAGTGCTCACATGCTCGAAATTGAGAAGGAGAACCGGTTTTTGAATCATCGGAAGTTTCGGTAGGGCAAAACTGTGGGACAGAAATAAGTGAGGATAGGAATCGTCCTTTATTTTTATTATTTTTGCAGGCTATAATATTGAATCTGAAAAAATGAGAAATTTCATATTCAAAGCAGGTTTTTTTGCACTGGTTGTTCTCGTTTCCGGTTGCCGGCATGAAGAGAAGTATTCGGTAGTTCCTCATATTGAATTCGTCTCTTTGGAAAAAATCGACAATGGAACCGGAGTTGACAGCCAGGCGGAATTGACCATCTCTTTTCAAGACGGGGATGGAGACATTGGGCTAAACGAAACTGATCGGAATCCTGTTTTTAACGTCGATTCGCCCTATTATTACAACTTTTTCATCTATTTGTATGAAAAGATTGATGGAGAGTGGGTGCTGATGGAACTTCCTACGCCACTTCACGCGCGCGTGCCACATCTTAGCGAAGAAGTTCCCGAGTCCATTGAGGGAAAGCTTTCCATCCAAACATACATCAACAATCCCTATTCCCCGCATGACACGGTGCGTCTCTCCTGCTATCTTGTTGACAGGGCCTTGCACCATAGCGATACCATTTTCACCCCAGAAATAGTAGTGAGCAAATGAAAATAACAGAACAAGTTAAAAGTTTGATAGCGTTAACATTGCGTGAAGATATTGGTAATGGTGACCATTCATCGCGTTGTTGTATTCCCGAAGAAGCCCACGGAGAGATGAAGTTGCTCATCAAACAAGATGGCATACTGGCTGGCGTTGACGTGGCCCGTGAGGTGCTGCGTCAGGTGGATGAGAGGATTAGTATGGAATTGTTCCTCTCTGACGGAACGGAGGTGCACAAGGGCGACATCGCCTTCACGTTGCGCGGTTCCTCCCGAAACATGCTGACGGCTGAGCGTACCCTGCTTAATTTCATGCAACGCATGAGCGGTATTGCCACCACAACCCGCGAATATGTGGAATTAGTGAAAGACACGGGTGTCACCCTGTTGGACACGAGAAAGACAACCCCAAACATGCGTATCTTTGAGAAATACGCAGTCACGGTCGGCGGGGCGCAGAACCATAGATTCGGCCTCTACGACATGATGATGTTGAAGGACAACCATATCGATTTTGCCGGAGGCATTGAGAAAGCTATTGAGGCTGCAAACGATTATCTTAAAGACAACAATATGCAGTTGTCTATAGAAATTGAGACCCGTAGTCTGGACGATGTGGCGCGGGTATTGAAACATGGCGGGGTGCAGCGGATTATGTTTGACAATTTCACGCCGGACCAGATCCGCGAGGGCGTGAAAATGGTGAATCACCGCATGGAGACCGAGGCCTCTGGCGGCATTGTGAAAGAGACGCTTCACGACTATGCTGTCACTGGTGTGGATTTTATCTCCATAGGCGCGTTTACCCATCAGATCAAAAGCTTGGATATGAGTCTGAAGGCGATGTAACCTGGCGTTTAGAACTTAGATTGAGGGCAACATGAGACGGTTTTTCCGATATGCAAAGTTGAAAGTCCGGCAATGGCGCGATGATTTGGAGCGCGTACCCGGAATCGGGAGAATCGTGGCCAAATCGAAAAAGATGACGCTTCCCGGCTTGATGAAAGTCCCGCTGTACGATGTGATGCGGTTTTTCGGGAAAGCCCTGAAAGAAGGGGTTGTCTTCCAACGGGCGGCAGCCATCACCTACCGCATTTTCGTTGCCATCATCCCCATCATCATTGCACTGTTTTCGGCTATCGCGTTCCTCGGCGAAGACTTCCAAAACACCATCATCTCCCTCTTGGAGTCCATTGTGCCGCCGTACGTTTGGCCAGCCGTCTCGGGCATGATCACCGACGTGGTGATGCGCCAGAACGGCACCCTGTCGTCGTTTATGTTTGTGATCGGCATCTACTTTACTGTTGTCTGCATCAACGGCGTCCTGGTAGCCATGACTTCGTCCTATTACACAGAAGAGAAGCGCAATGTCGTGAAACAAATCATTCTGAGTGCGAAACTGATGATGCTCACTTTCGTCATCATTGTGGCGGTGGCGTTCTTCTTCATCCTCGCGTCACTTGCGGTGCGATATGTGCATACCAATTTTGTCAACAATCCGATCCTCTACTCCTTTGTCATCCACGGCCTGAAATGGCTATTGGTATATGCGGCGGTCTATTTCCTGATTAGCATTTTCTACTATTTGGCACCGGTTAGGCGCGGTAACTACCGATTTTTCTCCGCTGGTTCCTCCACATGTACTATCCTCCTGGTGATTCTGATGTGGATTCTCAACCTCTATTTCTCCAACTTCGACAACTATAACCTCATCTACGGCTCCTTGGGCGCCATTTTCGCCATCTTGCTGTGGATTAACTGGAGCGCAGCCGTCTTCCTTATCTGCTACGACCTCAACGTCTGCATCGCAAAAGCCAAGAGCGAGAACAAAAAACTGACTGAACAAATGGAACTGGAAAATTCAGATTCAAATAATAACAACGAATAAGACAACCTTATGGATTTCGACTTAGTATTATATATTGTGCTCATTGCCGGCAGCATTTTATGGTCTGTCTTGCAGACTTTGAAAAAGGACAAGACTGTGAAAAAAACTATGAAAGGGGCCACGGTGCAGAAAGGACCCGTTATGGTGGAAACCTCAGAAGAGCCCGCAGAGGGAAAATCTGTCCGAAAGAAGAAAAAAGTTGTGGAAACGAAGTCCCCGGAAGACGAGTATTTCACCTACGAGACCATGAGCGAGCGCGATTTCCAACAAGATTTCGACCAGAATGTGGAAGAACACGTGAGTGGTTCTGTCACGCCGGAATCTGCGCTTCAGCTTGACATGGATGAGGACGAGGTGTTCAAAGGGGTGGTATGGTCGGAAATTCTGAAACGGAAATATTGAAACGTAAAGGCGAAAAATATTCGCCTTTGCACAGCTGTATCCTAAACAAAAAAGGAAGTCCACGATTGGGCTTCCTTTTTATTGTTCGCATTGACAAAAGGTGAATTATTGTCTGAAAGTGACGGGCACTTGGTAGAAGCAGCGGACGGGTTTACCCATGTTCTTACCGGGTTTCCATTTCGGCATGGCCATGACGCCGCGGACAGCCTCTTTGTCGCACTCAGGGAACAAGGGGACTTTGACTTTGGCGTTGCTGACGCGGCCGTCTTTCTCGACGACGAACTCAATCAGCACGGTGCCGGTGATGCCGTTGTTACGAGCTACCTCGGGGTATTGGATCTCACGGGTCAGGAAAGCGTTGAGGGCCTCGGGACCGCCAGGATATTCCGGCATCTCTTCGGTGAACATCATCGGAGGCTCCTCCGTAGTCTCTTCGACAACCAATTCCACCTCTTCATCGCCAAAGTCGGTAATGGCTTCTTCTTCGTTGAACTCCACATCGAATGTCAAGTCAGTGCTGACTTGGATGTTGTTTTCCACGATGTTCAGCATCACTTCCTGGGTTTGTTGTTGGGGTTCTGGAGGAGGGGGAGGGGTTTGGTCGGTGGCGATTACGTCATCATCCACAACGGTGATGAATTCGTCGTCTTCCATGACAAATGCGGGTGCCTTGTCCTCGCTGGCGAAAAGCTCGAATCCAGCATAAACAAGACCTAAAACCACGGCAAATCCGACAAGAAGGAACAAGCCGCGCTTGTTTTCCAAATTTCCTTTGTCTGTTTTCTTTGCGATCATAACTCTATGTTTTTAACGTTAAAATACAATCTGATTCGGTCTGCAAAAATACTCTTTTTTTTGATATGAACGTTTGGTGTTGAAAAATATTATGTGAAAGGAATTTTTTTCGATTTGCGCTGTCGAATTTTTCTCTGCTGGGGCTGCCCGAGGGAAATAGTTTTTATAATATTGCGGTTGAAAGATCCTTATTCTTCATTATTCCAGCGAATACGGTTTTTCCGTGAACCATTTCTTGTTCGGTTTGCTGCCCATCGTGAAGAC
>AUXO010727275.1_pt1 | contig 31419 bp, 28 predicted proteins | sample 768731 | NCBI WGS metagenome assembly AUXO01 (sample SAMN02715735, study PRJNA202380) | gut metagenome | biome: sheep rumen | host: Ovis aries | place: New Zealand: Palmerston North
ACTACTAGAGGTAGCCTAAATCCTTCAGTAAATACTTATAGTAGGGCAGGAACTGCCCGAACCTATACGCTTGTGGACACTGTGTAAGACTAGCCTAGACCTTTGGTTTTAGCCTAGCAGTTGTGGTTGAAGCAAGAAGCTCGGTAACTTGTTGCCGAGTAGTTCACAGCACTAAAGCACATTGATAAGAATATATTGGCGTAGAGCTCATTCACCTGTAGGTAAATGGGGGGCTACGCCATTCGCATTTTTTCAACTAAATACTAGAGTGAGCAACTAGACAACGTGAGACAGGCTCAGTAAAAAACCTCGGTCGTGGTGTGGGAAGCCTAAATAGTAAATATCCTCGGACATTGCATTAACTCTTCTAAATGCAACTTGCTCGACATTGGAATATGGACTACGCACAATCCAAATAAATAAAATTCGGTAGGGAATGGTCGTTCGGGTAAGGGAATAGTAATCGTTAGGAATGCGCTTGAAGATACGGACGAACGAGTATCAAGATTACTAGATATGCTGAAATGCCTATCAAGTCAAGAAGAGTCTGACGGAAGTAACCTCAAGGGTAACCTCGCTCACTGTAGACGGCAGACACCGACTTTTCTCCTGTAATCAGATTTCGTGAATACTTCACATGAAATTTGATGATTTACAGGGAAAAGTCTGTCTTCAAGAATGTTCCTAAGTATTCCTGCTTCTGTAGATATTGTCTTATAGGCGTAACGCCTTAAAAATCTAAAATCTTACGAACAGGATTTTAGTTCGTAAGATTTTAGTACACCGATAGGTGTAATTCTTTAATCTCTTTACTTCTCAATCAATTTATCCCTTTAAGCATAATTATGCCCATTTTTACATGTGCTCATTGTATAATCATATTGTAACCATAGGTTTTAAGATTAGACTAATTGAGAGGATTTTTATATGCAGTGTCGTAATGTTTTAATTGTTAAGAGTACAAGATGTTATGGTGAACGTGGTGAGATGAGAGGGCAGGAACGATATGTTATCGTTGACCGTAATACTCTCAATATCATAGATAATAATAAGAGAAAGGGCTATCCCGATTTTGAGACGGCTTTTAAGAAGTATGGAGATTATAAGCACAAGGATGCTTATAAATACCGTACAGCAGAACAAACAGCGGTAGATGAGGCTCTTGATAAGTTTATTGAAGAAAAAGTAAACGGTGGACAATTAGTTACTACAGGTAAGGGTGAGGCTAATGTCCTTAAACTCGGCAATAAACATGGAGATGAAGAAAAAGGCTCTTGATGACGAGGGATTTTGATTAAGAGGACAAAAGTTAAATGCAGAATTTACTAATTGATGAAGAGTTAGAAGGATTGACCGAGGAAGAACGCTCTGAGGTACTAAAGATACTTTCAGAGTATGCTTCCTGCGGTCAATCACAGTCTTATGACACACTGATATATGATGACTATGCTGAAATACCTGTAGATATAGAGACTTTCTTGCATAACCCGATTTACCTCGGAAATGGTCTTACAGACGATGAGGGCAGGTTTACTGTGTTCCCTTATTGGGAAGAAATGCTTCACAAACTCTTTCCTACAAATGTAGATACTGCATATAACACATTGGTCTTGACGGGTGCTATCGGTCTTGGTAAATCCTTTATTGCGGTAATAGCCCTTCTGTATATGATGTATCGTATGCTGTGTCTTAAAGACCCATATAAGCATTACGGGTTACAGCCTATTGACTTAATCACGTTCAGTTTCATCAATATCACCAAAGATGCGGCACAGGGTGTTGCATGGAATAAGTGCCAACAGTTAGTTCAGTCCAGCCCGTGGTTTATGTCACATGGTACGTTGAACAAAGCAGACGAACCTGTTTGGCAACCAAACGGCGGAATAGAGTTAATATACGGTTCACAGCCTAGACATATAATCGGACGTGCTGTATTTTGTTTAGACGGAGATACGAAGATACTTACCACAAAAGGTGAGTTTACTATAAAGTCGCTCGTTGGAAAGTCCATTAAAGTGTACTCGGAGAGCAGTTTGGGTCAGTTGGCTGTGAGCGATGATTGCACCGTTGTGCCTACTGTTAAGACAGACACAGAGTGCGTGGTTGAGTTAACAGATGGGACAGAGATTAGGTGTACGGTTAACCACAGGTTCTTGCTAACTACGGGGCGGTACAAGGAAGCACAGCATCTTACCTCATCGGATGTTCTCGTAGCACGTAATTTTGGAATGACTTTACGTACTCAGCACATACATAAGATAACCATAAACAAGTTGGGAGAGCCAAAGCAATTTTATGACGTAGTGGAAGCCGCTCCCGCACATAATTTTTTTATCAGATGTAAGGATGGCTATGTTGTATCTCATAACTGTGATTTCGACGATGAGGTCAGTTTCCAATTAAATCAAGACATTGAGAAGCAGAAGGAAAAGGCAAAAGCCCTAATCAGTTCGGTTGATGCTCGTATGCAGTCACGTTTTATGAAGGGCGAGTTCCTGCCTACGCTTCATATCCTTGCTTCATCCAAACGTACCGAGCAGTCATTCCTTGAAACTTATATAGATAAAAAGAAACAGAACGAGTCCAAAACGACTTTAATCATAGATGAACCTCAGTGGGTAATCCGTAATGATAAGGACAGCCCGAGGAAGTTTAAGGTTGCTGTAGGTAACAAATTCCTTGACAGTGAGGTTTTACCGCTTGACGTAAGCGAAGAAGAGATTCAGATATACCGAGACAAGGGATATATGATTCTCGATGTCCCTATGGGATATTATGAGCAGTTCGTTGATGACCTTGATATTGCACTGACTGATATTGCAGGTATCTCAACCACGAACAGCATGAACTATATCAATGGTGTCCGTTGGGCAAGATGCCGCAAAGAGGGCAGAGTAAATCCGTTTACCAAAGAGGTTATCGTAGTTGGAAATGCTCCCGACGATTTAGTTCAGTATAAAGACTTTTTCGACTTAGACAGGGTTGACCCGAACATGAAGTACAAACCACTATACGTGCATCTTGATATGTCACTAAGTGGTGATAAGACAGGTATTGGCGGTGTGTGGATTTTGGGCAAGAAACCACATCAAGAGGGAGTACCCGATTCCAAGGAACTATATTACGGTCTTGCCTTTCACGTGTCGGTAAAAGCCCCGAAGGGTCATCAAGTTTCCTTTGAGAAGAACCGACAATTCCTCTATTGGCTTCGTGAGAATGGATTTAATGTAAGGGGAGTGTCCTACGATACTTACCAAAGTGCGGATTTAGCACAGACCTTATCAGCGCATAATTTTAACTGTTCCACGATTTCCGTGGATAGGTTGCAGGATAGGATATGTATACCGTACCTCACCTTTAAGAACGCCATATACGAAGAACGTATAGAGACATATGCATCTAAACTGCTCACGGATGAGATTATCGGTCTTGTTCGTGATAGCAATGGTAAGATTGACCACAGCCCTTCGGGTATTAACTCAAAGGACTCTTCGGATGCGGTGTGTGGTGCTTTGTACAATGCTTCACTTCATGCCGCTGAGTTCGCATTTGATTATGGTGAAGATATGCAGGAAGCTGTTAAGATGAACACCGACCCGACAGGAGAGTCAATCAGACAGCAGATAATCATGGACTTTGAAGAGGAACTTAAAGCCGCTCACGCCAATGCTGTACCAAAGAGCGCAACGATGTCTACTAATGGGTTTAACCCTTATATAAGTCAAGGAATAATTGTGTTCTGACATTGTATGTACTAATTGAGGTGATAGACTATGAGGTTTAGGCTTGTTGAAGCACTTGCCTATCTTGACAAAGACAGGGATATTGTTGATTGGGGCACGGGCAAAGCCTCGGGTACAGATATTTTTGCAGACACTACAGGAACTTCCTTTTACGACCAACTTTTCACCAACAAAGACTATATGTTGGAGAAGGAGAATATGGTAGGCACAGTCGAGTATATGACACCTCGACAATATTTTGAGGAATGTGCAAAGGTGTTCACGGAACATTCTGACCATGCCGTCACGATGGATGACCTCACACAACAACGCGGACGGGACAAGCGGATAATAGACGAGCTTTCCGATATCGTGACCAAGTACCACACTAAGCTGTTCATGCCGTACATTAACTATGCTGAGGGGCAACAGGAAGGTCTTCATCGTATGCTTATGGCGGCGAACATGTTTGGTTGGGATGATGAGAAGTTCCCCGTACTTGTTATCCGTTGGGCGGATGAAGATTTACACAAGCGTCAAGTAGATGAGAAGTACCGTAACCGCATGATGCATGAAATCGATACGGCTATCACCAATGCTCTATCCTACAGGTATCCTACGGATGAGCGTAAGTGCCGAGAGTACCTCATTGACCAGATTCAGTTTGACCTTGACCGAGCACAGCGGTACATGTCTGACGAGGATTTGGAGAAGGCAAAATCGTCCATTGATTTTACTTTAGATAATGATAATATCATTTTTAATGTAAACGGAATGCAGTTTCCTCACGAACGTATTGAACTTGTGCAGGAAGACGATGAAGACGATGCTGATATGGATGCCATAGACTTAGATGATATTGACCTCAGTGACCTTGGAGATATATCAGATTTCTTTGTTAAATAAGGATTAAATTTATGAGAGAAGATATTAACGATAAAACAAATGAGCAGGAAGTCAGTCAAGACGCGTATGATAAGCCGATAAAGGCTGTTCCGAAAGCTGAGACGAATATTGGCATTGACACCAAGAGTACATTGCTCAACGACATTCTTGCAAGTTCAGCAGGTACAAATGGTAGCACAATCAACATGTCGGATATTAACAACTTTTCACGTATATCCGATAGGCGTGATATGTTGTACACCATGCTTGATGCCATGGCTGAGGACTCTACGGTTAATGCTGTTATTGAGACTTACGCGGAAGACGCAACAGAGGCAAACGAAGAGGGGCGTATTGTTTGGTGTGAGTCTACTGACCCTAATATTGCCAAGTTTGTTACATATCTGCTCGATGTATCAAATGTTGATAAGTTCGTCTATAAATGGGCACGTTCCCTTATAATCTATGGAGATGTGTACTTGCGTCTGTACCGTCAGTCTGAAATGCAGGATGATTTGTTCAACTCTGCTGAGATTGATAAATTAGACGCGGTTAAGGATATTGTGGCAGGACGCAAAGCCCTCACAGAAGATATCAAATTGAACAAGTTCAATAAGAACGACCACTATACTCACTACATGGAAGCCGTTCCTAATCCCGCCGAAATGTATGAGTTGACCAAGTTCGGTAAGACCGTGGGATATATCCGTGCTGACGTAGCACAATCAAGAGAGGCTACTGCTACATCTGATAACTACTATTATACAGGCATAAACAATTCATACACATTCAACCGAAAGGATGTTAATGTGTATGAGGCAACGGAGTTTGTTCATATCTCGCTTGATGATAGTACGAGCAGATACCCCGAGACAGTTAATATATCGAGCACTCCGTCAGACGATGACCCCAAGTACACATATACAGTTAAGCGTGGACAGTCCCTGCTCTACCCTGTATACAGGCTGTGGCGTGAACTTACCCTGCTTGAAAATTCGATGCTGTTGAACCGACTGACTAAATCCTCAATCGTAAGAATGATTAACGTTGAGGTTGGCGACATGCCCAAGGAAAATGTCGGACCGCATTTACAGAGCATCAAAAATCTCGTTGAGCAGAAGACCGCACTTAACACAGGGGCAAGTATGGAAGAGTATACAAACCCCGGACCTGTTGAGAATAACGTGTATGTTCCTACTAGACAGGGTATTGGTGCTATCTCGACACAGCAGATAGGCGGAGATATTGATGTTAAGGGAATTACTGATATAGATTATTATCAAGATAAATTGTTCGGTGCATTCCGTGCTCCCAAACAGTATTTTGGTATCGTGGATGATGCCGCAGGATTTAGTGGTGGACAGTCGCTCTCCATTATCTCATCCCGTTATGCTAAGGCAGTTAAGCGTGTTCAGTCTTGTCTCGTACAGGGCGTGACTGACGGAATTAATCTTATGCTGTTGGATAAGGGGCTTGAAAGCTATATCAATAAGTTTGTTATTAAGATGCAGTCTCCTACCACACAGGAAGAGATTGACCGTCGTGATAATACTGCTCAAAAGGTACAGCTTGTCAGCGACATTATGAACATGCTTCAAGACATACCCGAACCGAAGGAGCGTTTGCGTATCCTTTCTATCCTGCTTCGACCCATTCTGTCAGACCAAGAGATTTTTGATATTCTTGATGAGCAGATTGCACAGATGACCGAGGACGAACAACAGGGCGGTGGCGAGGACACCAACGATGAAGGTTTTGGGTCTGACTTCGGTGGGGGTTCTATGAGCCATTCGTTCAATGACTCTAGTTCAGATATGATGGATAAGTCCGATTTGGATGCAGGTGATTCTGATTTTGACGTTGAAACCGAGACATCCGAAGAGGGTGGTGAAGAGTATGCAGGCGGGGATGAACTCCCCTCAGCAGATGACTTAGGAATAGATTTTACAAGTTACGAAGAAACTTGATGCCAGTTGGTAATAACCAAAGGAAAGGATGATAAACTCAATGTTTACTAAAACTGATTGTTTAACAATTCTCACGGAACTCGATGACAGACAACAGATTGAGAACTTACTTAAGAACGGTATAACTCCCGACATCGTTAAGTTCATATCTGACCGCAAGCCGCTTGATATCAATAGTTTTTATATCAAGTTGAGAAAATCCTACAACGCCAAGAAGAGTCAGTTGTATGGGAACATCGTAAAAGAGAAGGACGACCCCGATACGGTGCTTACTACTCTTGCTTCGCTACAGTTGCAGATTTTGCTTTTCGTCAAAACAGTTACAGACCGTAACAGTTTTTTACGACATGCTCGATTAGATGAAATAAGTTATTGTATATATAATTATAGCAAGACTGCGGATTTAATCCCGTGCATTAAGATTTTGCATTTGGTAAAAGCAGATTGTAAGTTTTTTGAACACATTAACAAGATGTGACAGGAGAGACAATTATGTTACAGTCAATCGCTACTCAATTTACATATAAAAAGTTGACCGAGGAAGAGCAAAAATCTCGTGGCATTCTCGGTAGACTTGTTGGTGTAATTGCAGACTTTACAAAACCGACAAGAAATGGTAGACTATATGGCGAAAGGTTATGGGAGAAGGTATTCACCGACCCGATTATGGAAGAGAAGATTGAGACTAAATCTTGCTTTGGTGAATTAGACCATCCCGCTGACCGTGAGGAAACCGATTCTGAGCGTATTGCAATCTGTCTTGCGGAGAAGCCTAAGAAGGGTGCAGACGGAAAGTTGTACGGAGTATTTGATATTCTTGATACCCCGTTGGGACGCATATTAAAGACTATGTGTGACTACGGAACAAAGGTTGGTGTATCAAGCCGTGGCTCGGGTGATGTGTTCATTAACGACGATGGAATAGAAGAAGTTGACGCTGATTCTTATTCCTGTGAGGGTTGGGATGCAGTATTGCTTCCCGCAGTTAAGAGTGCACGTCCTACGTTTGTAACCGAGTCGTTGCATAAGAACGTTCCCCTTACGGAAGCTCTTAAAAAGGTTGTTGCCGAAGCAGGTGAAGACTCTCGTAGAGTTATGCTTGAATTTTTAGGTAACAATGAAGTAGATTTGGACGATTATTCTTTATCGAAGGATAATTTAACCATAAATGAGAACAGACAGAAGAAATCAGTCCCTAATAGAGAAGATGACTTTGTGGATGAACTCAAAAAGACACTACAAGAGAATAAAAAACTTGTAGAGCAGGTTACTCAGTTACAGGAGAAACTATCTGCTTGCTATGCAAAGGAAGTCAGCCTTAATGAGAACCTCGCACAACAGAAAGCGTCAATCGTAAAATTGACGGAAGAAGTAAAGAGATTACAGGCAAGTGCTACTACGAGTCAACAGCATGAACAGAAGTTGAAGGAAAGCCTTGCCAACAAAGAGCGTTCTAACTCTGGTTATGAAACACAGTTGGCTGAGCTACAGGGTAAAGTACGTCAGTTTTCAATGAAAAAGACCGCATTACAGGAAAAACTCACAAAGACAGAGACGGATTTAAGTACGGCTAATGAGAAGGTTAAGACCTTGCTCACAGAGAACGCACAGTACAAGCAGACCGTTGAAAGCCTTAAGACTAAGTACGATGACAACGTAAAGAGTCTTGAGAAGAACTCAGAGTTAAAGCAAAAGGAATACACCTCGAAGTTGTCAGAGTCTAACAAACTCGTGGAGAAGTATAAGCGAATTGCTAACAATGCCGTATCGCACTTCATTGAGTCACAGGCTCGTATGCTTGGATGCTCCAAGCAGTCAATTATAGAGAAACTTCCGTCTAATTATTCCTTTGACGATATTGAGCGCATTTGCGAAGATTTGCGGGACTACAGAACGTCTATGAGTAAACTTCCATTTACTGTGGGTGAAACGTCTGTTCCCAAAATCAGTATCTCTAATCCGCAGAGTCTGCCTACGGGAGACAATGCAGATGACAGTATTGATTCGTTATTGACATTGGTGAATAACCTTGGTTAATAATTTGTAAAAAACGTTGTATATACATATAGTAACATAAAACCATAAGGAGACACAACACAATGAATCTTTTAGAGCAGTATTCGAAGAGAATTGCCGTGTCTGAGGCTTTTTACAAAAAGGCTAACAAGATTGGTACAGCAATGGACACCAACCGTAAGTTGGCTGTTGCAAAGTGCCTTGACAATACGGCTAAATACTTAAACGAAGCATTTGCTTCTTCGTCAGCAGTTCAGAGGTCTGATATCGGTGCTTTCAAGAAGTTCTGTCTTGACCTTGTAACTCTTGCAGTTCCCAACCTTATCGCACATGAACTTGTTATCGTTCATCCCATGTCGAGCATGAGCGGTTTCGTAAGTTATATCAACTACACCAAGGGTACTACCAAGGGTGCGTCTACACAGGGTGACCTTGTTAACAATCCTTTCAAGTTGGGTAACGTTGATGTTAACTACACCTCACAGAAGGTTGTAGAGGCAAAGGCGGCTATCGAGGCTTCCGAAATTACCGCTAAGAGAGTTGAGCGTACACTTTCTTGGAAGGCTGTAGTTCCCGGGTATGTTCAGATTATCAACGGCTCTCTCGTAATCGTTGATAAGGGTGATGGTAAACTCTACAAGGGTCTTACCGCAGACTACACTCCTAAGACAGATTCAAACGGCAACGTAACCAACATTACCTACACAGGTACAGGTACAGAAGTTGGTACTATCGATTATGCTACAGGTGCAATCGTTCTCGGTGATGGCACTGCAATCGATGCCGCTATTACTGCGACGGCTGTAACCGTAAACTATGTTTACGATAACGTAACCGTTCCTCAGAACGAACTTCCTACCATCAACGCACACATCGAGAGCATTCCTCTGTTCGCAAAGGCACGTAGAATTGCTATCTACTACTCACAGCTTGCTGAGTTCCAGTTCAAGAGTGAGTATGGACAGGATTTGAACAAGAACCTTTCCGAGCAGGCACTTGGACAGTTAGCATACGAGATTGATACTGAGATTACTCAGATGCTTATCGATAACGCTGTTGTTGATAGCGACCTTACATTCAGCAAGGCTGTTCCGCAGGGTGTTTACGCTTCTAAGCAGGAGCACTACGCATTCTTCGCTGAGAAGATTGAGATTGGTAAGCAGAAGATTTACGATGCAACCAAGAGGTTTGCACCTAACTACATGCTTATTGCATCTGATATTCTTCCCGTACTTGCGTTCGTTCCGGGCTTCCAAGCCGCTACTGTTGGACAGATGAACGGTCCGTACTACGCAGGCTCACTCAACGGATTGAAGGTATTCGTAACACCCAACATTACCCCTGGCAAGTTTGTCATCGGTGTAAATGGTGCTGATATGATGTCTTCTGCCGCTGTATATGCACCTTACCTGCCTGTTATCCCTACTCAGTTGATTCAGTTCGCTGACGGCATGACTTCCGAAGGTTTCAGTACCCTGTATGATTGCAAGATGCTTAACAAAGACCTGCTTATCTCGGGTGCAGTTACCGACTGATGATGGTGTTCGGGTGGTTGCATAACCATTAAACGGTATATAGAGGACTTGCTTTTTGCAAGTCCTCTTACTGTATTTATTGTTTTTTGTCGCAGAACATTGTATAATCATAATGTAAGTATCGTATGTTCACATTGAGGTGATTCTATGGATTTGACTCAACTCAGAGATGATGTAAAAACCGAGGTTGACGGAAGTATCCTTACCCTAGAGATACCCGATGAAACGGTAGATAAACTCATCTACAGGTCTTTGCGAGAATTGAATAGATATTATGATAGTTTCAAGACAATTACTGTGCCATACTCGTCTTGCATTGATTTATCTGCATATAAGGTAAATTCCGTGTTGCGAGTATTGCGGGCACAGGCTATCTCTACCGATATTCAAGGCGGACGAACGTTTGACCCGTTGCTTGCTACACAGTGGCAGTTATTGTCGGGATACGGTAACATGAATCAGTTTCGAGATTTTGCCTCGAATTATGGAGCATGGAACACGCTGTTACAAATCCGCAATACAACGTCTACAGATATGTCAAAATTCTTTGACAAGGACTCGCAGAAGTTATATATTAACGTTAGTTCTAATACCCCTGCGTCTGTTACTATAATCTTTGTTCCCGTTCTCATGAACGTTGAACAGGTTACATCCGAATATTGGCAGGACATTCTTTTGCGTCTGTCCATTGCCCATGTGAAGATAGTATTAGGCAGGGTGCGTAGCCGTTTTAAACAACCCAATGCGTTGTGGGAACAGGATGGTGATACCATGCTGAACGAGGGCAATCAAGAACTTGCCGACTTGCGAACATCATTACAGGCTAACTCCTATCTTAATATTGCTATAGATTAAGATGGTTAGATTGTATTAGATTGTAGATGTACATGCATTATTGTAAAGGAGACTTAAACAATGAATTATTTGACAGAAGCATTTGTTAGTTTGGATGATGTCGATAACGAGGGCATTGCCACTCAGTTCGACACAACCCCCGAAGGTCTTGCAGGGCTTAAGGACGCTATCGACGATGTTCCTGCGGAGTTGGTTGACGTTATTGACCCCGAAGTTACCTCAGTAGATGATTTGCAGGTTTCTTATGTGGGACAGGGTGTGCTTGAGTGCCCCGTATGCAAGTCCAAGATTTTTAAGCCTATGGATGCTATTCGTGTAGACGAAGAGACAGGATTGGCTAACGCTGATGAGGAATGTCCTTACTGCTTTATGTCGGGTGGCTTCAACATTCTTGGTAAGATTGCTCCGTTCTCGGAAGAGACCACAGAGGATGTCACGGTCGAGGGCGAGACACCTGTTGAAGACACCACTGAGACTGAGGAAGTAACCGTAGAGACTTCCGATAGCGATGAGATTATTAAGCCCCTTGATAGCGAAGAAGAGTCCACTATCAAGACCGAATCTGATACCGACGAAGGTGACGAAAAGGGTGATACCGACAAGGACAAAGACGAAGAGCGCGATGTAGACCTCGATGAGGTTGACGATGACATGGATGATATGGTTGAGTCATATCTTCGTGAGTCTTACGGCGATGTTAAGTCTTACAAGACACGTAAAGCCATTAAGAAACCCGACTGCATTATGCTTGAGGGTGTAATCACCTACACTAACGGTAAGAGAGTAAATACCACCTTTAAGTTTACTCCCGATACTATCACTCCCGATGGAAAGGTCACTCTTCTTGGAGAGAACTTATCTATCACCCGTTGCAAGAAGCCTTTTGTACTTGTTGGTGCAGTTGATGGCAAGAAACTCGTATGCGAGTCACTGTCTTACAGGTATGTGGTTATCGGAAAGAACGGACACGGCATGGTAAAGGGTACAGTGCTCAAAGAGTCACTTAAGCAGAAATCCCCTATCCGCAAGTCCAAGTGTATCAATGAGAACTTACGCAGACGTAAGACTATCCATAAGCCCATCAGTCGTAGATAAGGGGGTGTTCGTGCATGAGGCTCGAAAGCGATTTGGAGCGCAAGAAAGACCCCCGTACTCACACTCTCATAGAGACTGAGGATAATGACACACTAACGTCTTTTCCCGACAGGATTTTCATCGAGTTGTTTCCTAGTACCCACAAGGGATATGTATACACAAAGGATTATGAGCATGAGAACGGTGGTTGCTATTATCGCTCGAAAGAGAATGACAACCCTGTAACGGGAGCGTTTGTTAGTCTGTATCCCGATGGACATCTTACATATCTGTGGGACGGTACGGAACATCCCTTAAGGCGCGATTGGCACGAAGCATGATTGGAGACAGTATGGACTACGGAGTTTTATTAAACGAACAGAACATAAAACTTAATAGGACTTACTTTAACCAGATGCTCCAATTAATCGGAATTGAGGTTGTGTATCGTGCTCCAAAGGCAGGTAAGTCGTGGACTACATACGCTGAGATAGATAAGAATTATCAAGCAGGTGAACCTATTGGATGTATTTTCGAAGAACATCCTAATCAGTACACCATGAAGAAACTCGGTTGGGTTTCGGAACTGACTGAGAACGCCTGTTTGATACAAGTTCCTTATGACCTACACGATTTGCAGGTTGGTGCTCTGTTTATTATTCCAAGCGGCATTGACAAGGCACAGGGTAGGTTGTTCAAAGTGGCTCAGATGAGCAATATCATGCTTTATCCTGCGTCCATCACTTGTGCTATTGTCCCCGAGTTCGAGGACACTTACAGTAACCCTAAAGAGAATTATAAGTCCGACAGCTACAATCTGTTGAACTCAGAAGAGGATGACTACTAACTATGCAGTTGCAGGAAAGATACGCTTATCCTCGCCATGATGAGGATAAGTTAGATTTCGTGGAAGAACACGAAACAGAGTTGAGCAGGGTGGATAATATCTATGGGTTGAGCCATCTCATCAACGATTGCGCTAACTTGCCGTTTAAAGAGTATTATTACGTACTCACCCTTGCAATACTTTTGTCTGACCCTACCAATCAGATAAATGAACTAGGGTATGTTCTTGACGATATATCATTGAACAACGTGTTTTATGATGATTTGGGCAATCTGCGTCCGAGCGGTCTGACTAACCACAATGATACGACATCTATTTGGTATCAAGTGGATAATTTGTATGACCAACGGGACAGCGGAGATAACGACGGCGGGGTTGACCAACGGGTTAGTAAATTGTCTGATGATGAGGTTATTGAACAGGTTGCATCCAAGTTCAAAAACTCGTCTAGTGAAGCTCAAAAAGCGATTCGCTCTTACTTTGATACCCGTCAAATGGATGAATTGCTCCCCAATGTAGCCGACTTGCTCAACGCACAAGAGCCTTATGACAAGGCTTTGTTAAAGCGAGCGCATGATTCAGTATTTACCAATGGTAAATTTTATGATGCTTTCTATTCAAGAGTGTTTAATAAGGCTGTCGACGATGACGAGCAGAACACTCGTTCGAAAGGTAAGAGGAAGTAATTATGACCTCAATCGGTTTTGAGGGTTACGAATACCCGTTCGTGCTCCACTTAAAACGACTTTGGGCACAACACTTGCAGGTGGCTTCCACTGATTCTCACTTGCAGTCTATCGACAGGTATCTTTCGGATAAGATTTTTCCCACTGGCGACGTTGATTGTCGACTCATTATAAGACAGGCTTCAACTAATCTCGTTATAGAGTCGTTTTCAAGTATCTTGAAGATTACAGTTGACCCTAATGTGAAAGTAGGTAAATATAAACTTATTACTTTGTGTAAGTTAATCAACGATGGTAACATCGATATAAAAGGTTATCCAATATTTACCCAGACTGCACAGACTCTTATTGATACTCTTGATGGTCTGTATTACACGTGGAAGGAGCAGACATGTCTGTAGCTTTTTATGACAACGCTCTGTTGGATAAACTAAAGAATTGGACGAATGACACAAACATGCATGTGTACGGGCAGGATGATACCCGTAGACTGTTTGAGGTAGTGGCTGAGGAAAAGAGAGACCATCCGATTACCTTACCAATATTGTGTCTTCGTCGAGTGGGTGGGTATGAGATTATCAACCCCAATAAGACCGTTCTGTCGTTTGACGCTATAACAGCGGATAAATCGACTAAACGTACTTTGAGATTAAATGCAATTCCCATAAACATTGAGTATCAGTTAGATATTTATTCCAAGTTTAAGGAAGAGGCTGACGAATACGCACGAGAAATTGTATTTAATGTTATAAACAGTCCGTCGTTCAAGGTTGAAGTACCTTACAATGACCTAAACTTTGTTCATAATGCCACATTACGAATAAGTACGGACGTTGAGGATAATTCTGATATTCCCGAACGACTGATGGTTGGGCAATTTACTCGGTTTACGTTGCACATCTATGTTGACGACGCATATTTGTGGGATGTTAAGAGTAGGACGAATAAATCTCTTGATTCCATATATGTTAAGCCACAGGATAGTGACACTGAGTTAGCATTCAAAATTGACAAAGGAGAATAAAGATGCCTAGTATTGTAATCAACGAAATCGATTTGTCGGCAGGAAATCCCGTGTTAAGCGATTCCGACATAGTGTACGTGCCCGGGTTGGTAACTAACGTAGCGGGTAAATTTTCCCCCGACACCGTGATTAGTCAGCACACACCTATACTGCTGACAACGATTGAAGAGTTTGAGGCGGCTTGTGGCACTGAACCTTATCTTTTCACTGCCGCACAGGATTATCCCGATGGCTTTGCTATTGCGGCTACACCTACAAGCGGTTCGATGTACGAAGAGGGAGCACCCGACCCTGCCTATGTATACGCAAGAGAACTTATAAACGCAGGTCTCCCTGTGCTCTATGAGCGACTGAATGATGCGGCTACTACTGTTACGGTTCTGTTCATTTATAATGAGCTTTGCGGTAACATGTGGGAGAAGTTGAAGGACAAGTCGGAATATCAGTTCAAGTACATCACGACAGGTGGTTACCCGAACTTTGAGTATTCCGCTGATGTGTCAACCCCTGGGTCTACCATCGCGGCAAAGATGATTGACCTTGCGAACGCTCGCGGTGACGCGTGTGCTCTCATCGACCATACCAACAATTCAGAGCGTAGTATGGTGGCTTCGGCAAACACCTCGGTATATTACTCTATCACTAACACGGAAAGCCCGTACAAGATTGATAGTGAGTACGCTTCCATGTTTACTCCTTGGTTCTCATGTACTCAGCCTAGTGCAGGCAGAGCACTTGACATGCCCGGGTCATACCTGTACCTTATGTCACTTGCCAAGTCGATGAGAGATGGAAACGCAAACTTCCTTGCTGTTGCAGGTGTAAATCGTGGTGTTGTTCCGAATGTAGTTCTTCCTCAGACATATACTCCACTCACCATGTCTATTGCGGACAGTTATCAGCCTAAGTCGGGCATTTGTATAAATGCTATCGCCAATGTTAAGCCTTACGGCTACACCATTTGGGGTAACAGAACACTGATGACTGTAGGACTTGCAGGTACAGTAGCCAAGAATTTCTTGAACGTCCGTAACATGCTCAGCGACATTAAGAAGGTCATTTATGTAAGTGCTCTTCGTCTGATGTTCGAGCCTAACAGTGATGTGCTTAAGATGAACTTTAATGCGGCTATCGCTCCTACACTTGACCAAATGGTTAGCGGTGGAGCATTGACCGATTGGAGCATTAAGTACAATCCTACTTCGGATAAGACCAAGTTGTCTGCTACGGTTAATGTAGTTCCTATTTACCCTGTGGAAGATTTCGAGATTGGTATTACTATTACCAACGAGGAAGTTACAGTATCTTGATTAGAAGGAGATAAAAATTATGTCGATTAGAATTGGCGGGGTAGACAGAAACTCTACTCTTGATGAAAAGACCTCTAAGCCGATGAGTACCTATCATTTGGCAGACAATCCCAACCTCTACGAGATACAGCGTAAGAATAACTTTGAGTGGATTGTCACAGATATTGATGGTATCGCACTCCCCGGGGGTGCAAGTATACCTAATGCGCAGGAAGTTCTCCGTGTGTCCGTTTCTTCCGCCGCTGTTCCTCATTTTGCACAAGAGGCAATTGCGTTAAAGCGCGGTAACAACACTATTAAGTATGCAGGTGTTCCCGAGTTCTCGGATACCTCATTTACATTCAGAGACTTCATCGGTGCATCCGCTAAAGATGTTCTTATGGCTTGGCAGTCCAAGAGTTATAATACCAAGACTCAGAAGGTTGGTCTTGTAGAGGACTATAAGAAGGACGCTTTCCTCTGCGAATACACCCCCGACTATCAACTTGTACGCAAGTGGAAGATGCATGGTTGTTGGATTGGTGAATTAACTGAGGGTGAGTACAGTGCTGATGATAATGATAAGCAGGAAATCACCGCTAAGGTTCATTACGATTGGGCGGAGATTGACAACAACTAAATCGTTTTGTTAGACACTACTGCCGATGTGGGAAGTTCCTACGTCGGCAGTTTCTTTTGCATTTTTGTAATAAAAAATGTATAATATAGTATGTAGTGTAGGATTATGCAAGACAGGAGAGATGTTCATGCGGATGTTGTTAGAAGCCAACAGACAGGCACTGCTTGCTAAAAGCAGAGCGTCTAAAAAGGGTAGAGAACGATATAATAGACGTAAGCGGTCAACGGTACTGAACTCGACCAGAGAAATAAATAACATCAATATGAATGAGTTGTTTAAGGATGACATCTTGACCGTATCTATTGTCGTAAGAGGTGAGACTGATACCTATGAGGTAAAGGTTAAGTTCGGCGGCTTTTTGAAGAAACTCCGTTCTCTTGCAGATACCGAGGATGAAGTTGATATTCGTAACATTACGAGAGCATTAGTTCATGCTTTTAATAGTGACGACGCATATGTTCACTGTTCGTGTCCAGACTACACGTTTCGTTATAATTACTGGAACTCGCGTAATAACGTGGACTCTGGACCATTACAGAGAGATAACGGCAAGTGGATACGAAACCCCGACGATTCTTTGGGGAGCGGCTGTAAGCACGTATTACTTGTAATATCCAATGAACGTTGGTTACAGACTGTTGCACGTGTTATATTTAACTACATACAGTACATTAAGAAGCATAGGGAAGCCCTTTACGCTCGTATCATCTATCCTGCGATATTTAACAAGAAATACGAAGAGCCTACTCAGATGGATATGTTCGATACTGATGACACGTTAGATAAGGCTGAGATTAAGACCGCTAACGATGAACGTAGGGACAGCACCAAGTTTAAGAAGGGTAATCAATCGGGTGTTCAGTTCGCTTCTGATAAGATGGATAAAGCACAGCTTGACCTGTTTGACGAAGAGAATCCCGAAGAAGATAATGACTAACAATTTTTTTAAGAAAGGACTTTTAAGATGGAAGATTACACTATCAAGGAAACGTACACGTTGCCTAGTCTTGGTAAACTTTATGGCGGCTCAGTCCCGACTAAAGAGACTTTACGTAGTATGACTACTGCGGATGAGATGGCACGGTTGAACAATCAGCACAGCGGATATAAAGCCATGTGTGATTTGATTGATTCATGCAGGGTAGACAGGAACAAGAGCATTTCTTGTTACGATATGTGCATTGGTGATTATGTATTCCTGTTACATAAACTCCGTGTGGTTACTTATGGAAGTTCATACAAACTCGCTTGTACCTGTCCTGTGTGCAGGGTAACTTCTAGTGAGACTATTGACCTCGACAGTATTGTGTCGCACGAATATACCGACGAAGTGCTCAAGTATTTCCACAGAGACCTGCCTGTAAGCAAGAAGTCGGTTACACTGAACTATCAGACCCCTCATATGCTTGATGATATTGAAGACCGTATCAAAGAGATAAAAGGCAAGTCTGCTAGTCATGTAGACAGAGGGCTTGCAATTACGTTGCAGTTCCTTATTAAGGAAATTGATGGTAAAGCTCCGAATGTAATTGAACTTGAGGAGTTTTGTCAAAATATGCCCATGCGTGACGCTAACGAGATATTGAAGTGTACAGAGAAAATCAACAACTCAATCGGTTTGGACATGGACATTGAGGTGGATTGTGAGGTATGCGGTAATAACTACCGCACCATGTTTCGCCAAACAACAGAATTTTTTGGACCCAGTATTGACTTCTGATGGCAAGCCGTTTGCCCCTATACGCTTTAAGGAGATTGCAAACGAGAAATACCTTGTCACGAAGTTTTGCAATACGTCTTATTCTGACGTAGCAAAGATGCCCCCGAAAGAGCGTGAGTATCTGCTTGGATTTATCTTGCAGGATTTACAGAGGGAGCAGGAAGCGCGTCAACGTCACACTTAGGAGAAGTAAGATATGCAGACCAATAACAACGGCAGTTTTAACTCTCGGAGTAATCCCGATAATCCCAACAGATATTCAGCCGCAAACTCGGCTAATAATGGTGGGAACGGGACTTTTAACTCTTATCGCAATGCTTATAGAGCCTTTGTCGCTTTTGAGAATAACAAGACGAAGTATTTTGCCGCTGAACAGCATAAGAGAGACGAGTTATTGAGAAAGTCGCTTGAGCGCAATGCTGTATATCAGAAGACCTTGGAGAAGCAAGAGGAAGCACGTAAAGCCCTTAAAGCGGCTAAACGTGCAAAGGCGGAAGCAACTACAATCCATAAGTTAGAGGCTGAATTTACCCGCTTGAGCAATCTTGGTGATGCAATATCTACTCAGATAGAGGGGCGTATAGTCAAGGCACTGCATTATTCTGAACTTTTAAATAAGACACACGCTGAGCAGGCGGATTATTATGATTCGGTAATCAACGGAATGTCTAAGACTATTCAGTTGCTCAACCAAGATATAAGTGACACCACGGATAGACTCAATGATATTCAAGCCCACAACGATGCAATACTTAAGGCACGGCAGGAATACAAAGCCGCTATAGCCCGTGGTGAGGATGCTGTCGCTCCAAAAGAGAGACTTAACAATAAGGGTGTGTTTGAAGCCCAAAGGGAACTTGCTTCTCTTCAAAGCCAATTAGCGGAACAGCAGACTGCTTACAATAATATCTACGAAACAGGCATCCGTATGAGACTTCTTGCCGAGGAAGATGCCTATAATGAAAAATTAAAGGAGTACGCTCGTGAACAGGCTTTACAGCATCGGTTGTACGAAGAGCGCACTCAGTTACGCCGTGGTGAGAAGGATGAGCAGGGGCGTGATACTGTAGAAGAGTATCAGCAACAGGTTACCTTTGAGCAGAAGCGTCATGAATTGGCTGTCGCCAACATGAAGTTAGAGCATCAGCAGAAATTAGACTCCCTTAAACGAGACCATGAACTGCGAATGGAAGAACTCCGCGAGGAACTTAAGGAGTCTGTCCATCCTTTGCGCAGACAGAGTGCTGTAGATGCCGTAAATGAACAGCGAATGCAGACATTTGCCAAGAATACGGCTCTTATTGCGACTAATAACGATATATTGAGTGACCAAGGGCGGTATCTTACCATGACCGAGAAATGGAATTTGCTTAATGAAAGTGATACCGCACGAAGAGAAAATAATCGCATATTTAAGAACACCTATGGTAAACAACGTAAGGATGCTTACGAACAATTAAGCGTAAAGTCGGGCAAATCTGTTGAAGATATAAAGAAAATGTTTAAAGAGGGTCTTACCGCTGAATTTGAAGACAGGGATGGAGACCTCGTTAAGATAATCAAGGACGCTAATGCCGCTGAACAAGCAATGCAGGAAGCGGGCGGAAGTCTCACAGACGGTCTTTTGAACTCTTTCGTGAGTGGCGGTGTAGGCGGATTCTTTAAACAATTGTTCTCTAATCTTCTTGGTAAAGTTGCTGGCACAGTAGCCAACGCTTTGTCTAAGGTGTCAGAGTTCCTTACTCAGAAGATTGACCCGTATCTCAGCACCTACTATCAGTATCAGTCTAAACTGATGACAAGACTTAACGGTGCTGACCATACCTATGATTCTATCTATAAGTTGGTCAAGTCCAACATCGGTATGTCACCTATCGTAACCCAAACAAAGGTTATGGAGAAGGTGGCAGACCTTGTAGAGCAGGGTATCGTTCAGAACCTTGAAGAGCGTGCATTGCTCATGGCTATTGGTGATAAGTTAGTTACTACCTTTGAGGCTGATAACGAAAACCTGCTTCGCTTGATTAGGTTACAGCAGAAAGACAGCACTAATCAGTATATGGGCATGGAAGGCATACTGAACAAGCTGTTAAATCAGTGGTTCAAGGACACTTCATATTTGTCTACCGAGTTCGACAATATTGAGGGACTTTTAATGGACTTGGACAGCACCATGACCGATTCGGTAGGGATTAACTTTGCTATTCAGAAATGGATGGCGGCACTAAGCTCTATGGGTGCTTCGAGTTCTACTCTCGAACGGTTGACACAAGGACTTGTTTATCTTGGCACAGGCGATGTGAATGCTCTTGCAGGGGCACAGGATTTGCAGTCGCTGTTCGCATTAGTTGCTAATAAACAGAATCTCGATTACGCAAAATTGCTCAATGAGGGTGTTAGAGAAGCGGACATCAATACTTTGATGCGTGGCGTTGTAAAGTATATTGACGAAATAAACACTTCCTCAACTAACATTATAAAGGCACAGTACCAAGACCTATTCAATATGACACGTGCTGATTTTGAGGCTATCTCGAACTTGGCACAAAGCTCCAAATTTAGTGCCGTGTACAGTGCTTACGCTACAAGTGCTTCATCAAAGATGTGGGTTGACGACCAAGTCAACTCAATCACAGACCGTATGCATTTGTCCGAGAGAATAGACAATCTTGTAGAGAACATGTTTACGTCTATCGCTACGGGTATCTCAGACAGTACAGGTAAATACGTGGCATATAGATTACAAGGTGCACTTGCGGACGCTGGCATTCCTGTATTATCACAGGTAGCGCAGATTGCTCAGTTAGTTCCTATTGCCACAAGTATTGTCGGTGCTATTGGTACTGTATCTTCTGCGGTATCAAATCCGTTTAGATTAAATCTTAAGAGTTGGGAGCAGTCTAATTTTGAAAGCAGGGGCAGAGCATCAGCGGCTACTTCTGCACCGAGTGGAGCGTCAACCGCTACAAGTGCAAGTTATTCTTCGTCAATTAACAGCGGCGTAGCGTCTAATGTGTTCAGTCGGAGCACTGAGTTTGTTGGTTCATCGGCTAATCTGTCCGAGCAGATTGATTCCGTAGCGAGCAGTATGGACAGTTATGGCAAGACGTTTGCGAATTATAACGAAGAGTTAAATTCCGCACTGTCCTACTCGTCCTCATCCTTGCGGAGTACAAGTTCGCTAACCACAGCTAATGCTATCTCGGCTGTATCAACAGCAAGTGCAGAGACCGCCAAGCAGACCGATACACTCGGTGAGTTGTATAGAGATTTGTTCAAGAAGAATATCCACGTTATTCCCGATTCGGGTACATGGTCAAGTTTGCTTAGTAATGCGAGTGTTAATATATCTACAGCAAGCGTTGAGAACATCTCTAAAACCTTATCGTCTGTAAATAAGATAATGAACAGCTCAAGTACATCAATTGATGTACGAGTGACTAACAGCGAGATAAAAACCATGTCTACTGTCAGTGAGGTTTCAGATAAGGCACAGACACTGCTTACCACGCTTATCATGAATGCGCTAATTAAGGCTAAAGCACAGGAGACCAACGACAGAGCAAGGGATGCATCTACTAATGATAAATTGACGTTAGAGGATTTGATAACTAAGATAGTGAATGGCGACGTAAATGTCAACGTGACCAATCCGAACTTTGACACAGCAGTATCAAGATACTTGATGGAGAGTTAAATCATGCATAAGTTTTATGAGAACACCATTGAGAGCCACATGCTTTCCCGCTTGGTATCGAGTATATCTTACCCTATATTCGATACCGTGCGACGCGGTGACTTTATCGTAGAGGGATTTCGTTACATTTACTCTACTTATGTTATTCTGTGTACCAAGACAGGCTATTTGACCGATTACTCTGAACAGGTTGTTGTGTCCGAGCATACGATTGCGAGCGATACTCTGTATATTGGTTACGAGTATGCTTTATACGAGGTGGTGTCAGACTATTTCCTGTTTGACTTCAACCTGTATGTAGATGAGTATAAATACCTTAGCACGGATGACTACTCTACAGATGTGCACCTTCAACTCGGTAAATATCTGAGATGCTACAGAGACTTGTACGATATTAACTTGATGCCGTTCTACAATTGCTTTGGACTGCAATACGCAGATGTTAATGTTACAGATATTACAGCAAAGACACAAAGTAACAGGATAACCGTTATTGTTCCTATTCGATTGAACACGGACTACACCGTTTACATGGACACCTCTGCTCCTGTTAAGATGAGAACTATCTTTTATGACACGAATACGAAGCAGTTGTTGAAATTTGCAGACGGCACGTATATCACGAATGCACTTGATGAGCATGTCACTACGGTTACAAATATATCATTTGCGAACCCTACGGTATACAATGTCTATTGTGCTCGGGCAGATATTTACAAGTATCGTGCTTCGGCATACTTGGCAATCGAAGTTCCTTCATCGTTCCACTCGTCGCTTGTAGTGCTTGAGGGTGACTATGTACAGCGTAATCTGCTTATAAGTGCAGAAAACATAAGTTCTACCCGTCCAAGCATCATTGACCAAGCACTACTAACCAAGCCTGCGTTGACACTGATTAACGACAGTAAGTCATACCCTTACTCAGACAAGTTGTTAGAGTATCTTAGTGGTCATGCGGTTACATCACAGGAAACAATTTATAATAACGTGAAGAGATTCCAACAGAAAATATCCTATGTGGGTGGAACTCCCGATGTATGGGATTTAGATTTGAGATACAAACTATTTTACGATTATGTAGATAAACAATCGGGCAGTGTTGATATCGCAGGATATGGTGATAAACAGATAGAGTATACTACATAAGGGGTGATTTATCATGGCTTTGTCCTTATACTACGGGCACACCAATATCAGAACTTTTAAGAATATTGACAACTTCATCTACTTCCACCATCTTGATTCGCTGATGATTTTGCCTACTTATCCCGACAGCATTACAGACTCGATGAGCACTAGCTTCGTTTCCTCAACGCCATTAGGCAGGTCTGCTCCTATTCAGTCTTATGCAGGGTCGGGACCACGTGTAGTCCGAGTGGATTTCAAACTGCACAGAGATATGATGAAGCAGATTAACTACGGCAACTCTAACCTCGGTGGGGGCGGAGCGTCAGACGATTTGGTTGACGTTTTTGCTAAACGTATACAGGCGGCGGCATTGCCCGAGTATGCCTCTTCTGCAAAAATGGTTAATCCCCCAATTATATCGGTTAAGTTCGGTAACGATGTGTTTTGTAAGGGAGTGGTCACAGGAGCGGTAAGTGTGACTTATGACCTGCCTATTCTTGAAAATGGAAAGTATGCCAATGTCGGTATTAGCTTTGATTTGACTGAGATTAACCCGTTTGATGCAAGTTCGGTTTGGTCAAGTGGCGGATTCAGAGGTGTTGATGCTGATTTGGAAAGAAACATTTACACGGTTTAAGGAGATTAGCCATGCCCGATGTATTAACGTCAAAATCATATAAGTCATATAACAAGCTGAGTAGGTATGCTTACTTCCCGTATTATTATAATACGAGGGATGAAAAGTATGTGTACGGTATCACGGCAAATCTTAAGACTGACACTGCCTATTCTGACTATGTAGTCAAAGCGGGGGACACGTTAGACTTGATTGCCTTGAATAGTTATAATGACCCTACACGTTATTGGATTATAGCCGATTTCAATCGTATCCTTGACCCGTTTGAAAAACTGACTGTAGGACAGAAGTTAAAGATACCCGTATTGAGTAATATTGAATTTATTGAGGATTGAGTATGGCAAATGCGGAATTAACTACCTCTTCATCATTTGTTGAAGCCCCGTTTGTAATCGTGACTATCGGAAGTTTGGTCATGGGTGATTGCTCCAAGACAAAGTACCCTAATTTCATAAAAGGGATTAGGGTAGTTCGCATGAATGGAACAGTCAATACGTACACGATAACGTTGGAATATCAGATTACTTTGGGAGACGACCCTAACCTTATCGATAAAGCTTTGAGCAGTATATCTGACAAGCGTAGAATAACCCTTAGCTATGGTGATTGGGCATACCCGTCAAGCATTTATAAGGATGAGACAGCGATAGTAACAGCGGTTAAAAATGACTTTGACTTCAACAGCAGTAAGATTACTTACATTATTACTGCTGTCAGTGAAGCACAAGACCTTAACTCCAAGTGTTACAACTTTGCAGGTACAACGGCTAAGCCTAGCGATGTTATAAAGAGTATGGTAAAAAATCAGTCTTACGGTATTAGCAAGGTGCTTCCGGGGCTTAACACTTCAACAATGAACTCGCTTATTGCAGGTAATGATAAAGCAGTTCCGATTGAACCTAAAAATAACATTACGCCGTTCAACTATATCAACTACCTTACTTCCTGCATGACCCCTCAAGACGGGTCTACAGGTGTCTACAAGATGGCTGTAAGCGATGAGAAAACCAATACAGGGGCAGGAGCGTCATTAAGTGTAGTACAGATGAGTGCGGCTATGGCGGAGAGTAGTGATACCTTTGTTATTGATGTTGGATACCCTACGGATAAGTTTGTGACAGGGTTTAATGTTCTGACCGATAATCAATGGTCAATCTTGTTCAAGGGGTCAGAGACACCTACGCAAGTAGATTATAATTACCGTATAGGCGATGACGGTAAACTGATTGTTACTTCTGCTCCGACACTCACAAAATCCAAGACTACTATGAAGTCAGAAGCATCCAAGAGTCAATGGTGGACGGAGATGACTGAGTTTCCTATTACTGCACAGGTAACATTAAAGGGATTGACCAAGACCACAATGCTCATGTCTTACATTAGACTTAACGTAGTGTTCTATGGTCAACAACATATTACCTCGGGGCTGTACTGTATACAGAAGGATGAGATGCAGATAGACCGTTCGGGATTTAGAACCATACTTACCCTCGTAAGAGTTAAGGAGAGTTAAATGATTACCAAAGCGTATATCGAAGAGATTATTGATGCCTATCACTATAGAGTGCGTATGCCGATTTTCGACCAAATAAAAAGCTCTAGTACGGCTACTCCAAAGGCTATGTTGCCCATAGCAACCGTTTGTGGTATGGCGGGTACTTTCTATAACTTTAAAGTCGATGACGTGGTATATGTGGCTGTAGAGAACGGTGAGCGGGATAATATAGTTATACTAGGTTCATTTCTATATGATGGTTCGGAGACTACTCCCCCCGATGTGGCGTTTAGCCATTTAACGGTCAATAAGAGCCTTAAATTGGGTAACCTAGAGATTCTATCGGGCAATGATAGTGAACGGGGTAAACGGGCATTCTCAGCCCCTACAAAGGTATTTGAAGCAGGTGTTATTCCCCCTGTTGACACTAATCTTTTTTGGGTGGACACTGCACATGGTAATGCACTCAAATTTTATGACGGAACTACGTGGCAGTCTGTATCTATAGAAGTGAATAACTAATGTTCAGTTAGCGTGGGCACAAAAGGTGCACACGCATACTGTTTTGTTAGCAATTATTGTATAATCTAATGATAAGGAGCGGCTTGATATGTATTCTTTGAGTTTTCCAAACATGATAAAAAACAATCAAGTGCAATTGGTCAAGGACACAGATGCTACCCAATCTAATCTTGCTCTTGCACTTTTATCAAACAAGCGGGCTTTTGTTTACGACCCCGATTTTGGGTGTGCTTTGGGTAGTATGTTTTTTAATCAAAACAACGACCTAATACCCGAGCTTGTAATTGACCAAGTGTACTCATGCATAGTGACCTTTATGCCGCAGTTACAGTTGTCACGAAACGACATAACGCTCGTGCAAAGTTCCAAGGGTGTTACTATTAACATAAATACCAAAAATATTTTGACGAACGAAGCGAGCCTGTACTCTATTAAGTTGTTAAATCCCGATTAAAGAAAGAGGATATATGCGATGAATGATATTTCCAATAAATCCTATACGGATAAAGATTTTCAGACGATATTTCCCGAGTTACTTGAGTACGTCAACAATCTGACACTCAAGTGGAATCCTGTGGAAAGTAATGAGTCCGACCCCGGGGTTGTGTTGCTAAAGTGTATGGCATTGGTGGCAGACAAGCTCAATTACAACATCGATAAGAACGTGTTGGAGTGCTTCCCTGTGTCTGTTACACAGCCCAAGAACGCTAGAAATTTGTTTCAGCAGTTGGGCTACCACATGCATTGGTTGCAGTCTGCCCACGTAGATGTGTCTATTCTGTGGAAGGGAGAGTTTACTGACGAAGTTATTCAGATACCGAGGTTTACACAGGTTGCGGATTCTGAGCTTGAAACAGTGTTCACTCTCACACAGAATGCTACTTTGAGGGCTACGGCAAACAAAAACTATGTGACCGTAGATGCTATTGAAGGAGCGGTAAATCAGTTGTCTGTTTCGGGTGAGACGACAATTAACACGTCAATGCTCGATTCTCGCCGCAGGATTTTCCTGCCTACAAGCAATGTTGCTGAGAACGGAATTTTCATTAACAACTACGGGCTTGAAAATTTCTCGGAATGGGTAGCGGTTGATAACTTGTATGTGCAAGCCCCCGACACCAAATGTTACTTCGTCGGCGTAGATGCAGTATCAAATCTTGTCTATATTCAGTTTTCTGATTATATCATCAATCTTATTGGTGATGGACTTGAAATTCACTACGTAGTAAGTAACGGAGCAAACGGGAACATTAAGGCGTACACGCTTGAACAGTTTTTTGAATCTACAATCAATGGAGTAGACGTAGGTACGGACAATGTTAAGTTGACCAACTATTCTGCGGCTGTAGGCGGGCTTGATATAGAGACTATTGATGACGCATACAAGAATTACATGCGTAATGTCAATATCTGTGACTGCCTTGTTACATGGCAGGATTTTCAGAATTATCTGCGTGCTTCTAATGTAGTTTCTAATTGTGTTGTGTCTGATAGAACGAACACTCCCTATGCGTACAATTACATTTGTGAAGATGCGGATGGCAGACAGTACACGAGTTATTTTGATGCTCTTGAGGCGAGTGACCCAGAATATGCTCTCGCATATGATTTATTTGGGTGCTTTGCTCCTACTACTATAGATATTCGTGCTCTTACTCCAATCGCAAGTGATAAGAACATAACCAAGGAGTTATTTGATAAATCTTTTGCTCCATATTATGAGGCTACACCCATAATTATTCGACAGGTGCTTACGACTGTTCTACAGCCTACGGAGAATGTTAAATTGTATCTTGATGAATTAAGACACATTGGAGTGAGATATGCGAATATTTCAAGCGCGGCTGAATTTTACCCTTATATGTACGCAGACTTTAACCTTGATATAACTTTGATAACTAATAGGAAGTTGTCAAACGCAGAGCTTACTGAGGTGCGAAGCAACATTTCTACAGCTCTGTGGGAGTCCCTTAATGCCACTCAAGTTGAGTATGGGGTTGAACCCGATTACAATGCGATATATGATGTTGTGATAAAATCCGACAGCAGGATAAAGACATTGATTATCGCTCCTATTGAATATCGTTTGATAGCTCATAGCGTTGACGAGTTTGTGCACGAACTTGGTCCTACTGCCGTTCAAGATTTGGAGCTACTTCCTTTACAGGGTGTATTTGCAACAGCGTAAATAGATATATATGGTTAAGGAGATACAAAAATGCCGACAAATCCATTAACAAATATGGTGATGCGAGATTACCTTGCAGGTAAGTATCAGATATTTGATTTTGATGACACTTTTAAATATTCGTTACAACAGATGGCTGAGGCTCAGTATGATAAGGTGTTTAGTATAGACACGAATTGGCTGTTTGGGGTATTCTACGAAGACTCCCCCGATACCGCCTTGACTTATACCTTGCGCCCTAATGAGACGTTACAGTTTTTTGCTCCTAACCTCATTGATTTGCGGACGTACTCTAACTATGTCAAGTACGAGTATATTAACACACAAGATTCATCCGCGACCATTCCTGTTGATACCGATTATAAACTCGGTCCGTATGAGAATATTATTGTTTATTGGAAGACCGAAGATAGTGCGGATGTTCATTATCAGTATGCTAAATTTGGTACAGGAGCGATATTTAAGCCTACATTTACGGTTTATACGACAGAGACTACTTATGGTAGCACTCTTCCTTTGGGGCAGGGGGTAGTTCTTGATGAAGCTCTTAATGCCCATATATCAGAGGACGTAACTTCAATCCTTACAGGCAATAGACAGATTTCCAATCGTGCGATTAACCTTGTAAATCTTCAAAGTGAATTTAACTATTGCTATTGGGTAAGAAATTCCAAAACTAAGGTTGGAGACGCTTACAAATACGCATTATTTGACGATGGCAGTGACACCTACATGTTACAGTCGGGGGAATACTTCATTTACACAAACAACTCATTCTCTTCTCTGAACATAGTTGGTGCAGGTACAAAGATTGAGCGTACACGACTTGCAGGACAGAGCACTGACCCGTTGTATGTGGATGTTATTGACTATAGCGATATACTATCCGACGGACTTAACGCTATCTCATATGATACTTGGTATTCTTTCAAGGGAGCAGAGTTAAATATTACCTTAACTGAAATGCAGTTGCTTAACCTTAATGAGGGTTGTAGCGTGACATTTACCCGTACAGATACTACGAAATGGATGAGGCTTACAAATGCAGGGGTGACCGAGGGTACTGCTACTCTTGCAGATTTCACCGTGACCTACACAGTGCCCGGGGAAACAACAGTTTACAATCTGCCTGTGATTGCAGATACAAGCATTGCGTGGGATGTTAGAACATTGTTATCCCTTGATTTGTCGAGCACTAAGCCACAGACTATCTGTGGAACAGCGTTGGTATCAGATGATAATATCTCAGTACAGAGGACTACGGTACACTATCTTGACCAAGGGGAAATTGCTACGGCGACAATTCCTTCCGAAGACCCCTCAGAAGACTATGCAATTTTGTTACTTGCCAACAGAGATTTAATCAGTGCAGGATTGCACAGCATTGACACTACGTTTCTTACCGAAGATGGGAAAACGGAGTACCTTGCTTTATACGCTTATACATATTCAACCGTAAGTGTTCCCGAGCAGTTGGTCTATCTTGACGACCAATCTATTACATTTAGATTTAATAATACGATAACAGGGGATAATGCCCCCACGATTTCTTTCAGTCTTCCCGAGCTTTCTGCCTTTGCTGTAGCGGGAGTATCTATGTATGTATTAAAGATGGTAAACCCGAACACAGACTGCACGGTTAAGATATCTGAAATTAACGCAGGTGTGGCAACTGAGATAATTCCTATGTTTGAGGCAGATACGTCTCAGCGTGGTGTTTACTATTACACTATTGGGAGTGTGACTGATACAGAGTCCATAAGTATTACCCAACTTCGTATTGAGATTACTGCGAAGAGCACACCTACATGGGAGAGTATAACTATCGCGCCTGTTACGAAAGCCCATTTGAAGTTTAGCGAGTACCTTAACACTCCTGTCGGAACTCCTACGGCTGAATATGCTGTGAGGAGAGAAAAAGCAAGAATAATACACAGTGTGCTTGACGCTGTGATGAGGCAGGGGGCACAATTCCCTGGGTTTGCTCCGCTGTTTAGAGAGTCCGAAGGACAGTCGTATGACCCGTTTGATGTCCGTTCGTACTTCAACAAGTTTAATCCATATTCAAGATTTGTTATTCCGAGGTTGCGTGATATAAACATTAACATCGTAAATAAGGACTGATAAAAATGCAAACAGAATTTATCAAAACTCAGAACTTACTCCCGGGGGTATATTGCTCGGAGTCCCGTGATTTTCAGTTGTTTTGTAGGGCACTTGATGTCATTGTTAACGCTGTTAAATACGACGCAGACTCAATCCCACAGTTGAATAGTACCGATGATATCCGCGAGAATATGCTTGACTTGCTACAGACTAAACTTGGTTTTGTTCCGTCTCAAACATATTCTACGGATAAGTTAAGAATAATCTTATCGGTTATCCCTTTGCTCCGCAGGTATAAGGGGTGCAGACAGGGGATTGAGTATGCTCTTAACGCTTACTCCAAGATATATCAGTTGAAAATTCCTGTGGTTTTTCGTGTTGTTCAGATTGAACCTGTTTATTTAAGCAGTCTCAGTGAAGATGCTTGTTTGAGGGTATTAGATAATTTGTCTGCTATCTTACATCTTAATGAGGCTACCTCTGTAGAAGTACCGCAGGGCGACTCCGACGAAGAGACCGAGAGTGACACATCTACCGAACTTGCAGGCATAAAAACTGTTAACATTCTTCGTATTGGGTTGAGTGATGCGTCTGTTGATATACTTCTCCTTGACGACCTGTTGCACTATGTGCTTCCGTTCGGCTTTGTAATTCAGTATGTTGATTATCGGTCGATAGATACCGCTCATTGATTGTATAAAGAATAAGGATTAACAAGACGAGAGATACAGCACACAATCTATTTTTACACGAGGTAACTGACATGATTGATTTATCCATTTTCAATTGGGTTGACCCCGACGCGAGAAACGCACAGCCCAATCCGAGAGGACAGTTTTATTTCGACACCGCTTACATGCAATTAGACTTAGTTGAGTATGGCGGAAAACAATATATTTGTAAGAGAAGTTGCAGGGGTATTTTGCCCACAGACGAAGCATATTGGCAGTTGGTAGATGCCGAGAGCAGTACACCGCCTCAGTCATCAATCGTAGCTTGGTTGCCCCGTGTTTCTGAGGATGGAACTATTTCTTGGATAAGAAGTGAGACCACATTTCCGCCCGAGGTGCAGAATATCCGTGGACCGCAGGGTGAGCAGGGTATTCAAGGCGAGCAGGGCATCCAAGGTGTCCAAGGTGAACAGGGAGAGCGCGGTCTCCAAGGTGAGCAGGGTATCCGTGGAGAGAAGGGCGAGACAGGAGCACGCGGAGAACAGGGCGAACGTGGTGAGAAAGGCGACACGGGCGAACGAGGTGCTGATGGTGCGTCCGCTTATCAGATTGCTCGTAATCATGGATATGTTGGTACAGAAACACAGTGGCTTGCTTCCTTAAAGGGTGAGAAAGGTGACGCGGGTGCTGACGGAGCACGTGGACCGCAGGGTAT
>AUXO010688913.1_pt1 | contig 31297 bp, 46 predicted proteins | sample 768731 | NCBI WGS metagenome assembly AUXO01 (sample SAMN02715735, study PRJNA202380) | gut metagenome | biome: sheep rumen | host: Ovis aries | place: New Zealand: Palmerston North
TATTCTTCAGACCAGTCGTCTTTCCAATTGTGTCCGTGCTTGTTAGGGTTGTCTTCGACGAATCCATACTTCTTGCCGAGATTAACAGAAGCGGTGTTGTTTCTATCGGCAATCCATTCGAGTTCGTCGATAGACTTGTTTCCGTATCTGTCGGCCCATTTGATTGCTTGCTCTACATTTTTGGAGGCGTATCCTTTACCACGGTATTTAGGGTCATTTCTCGTAGCTAAGGATATTTGTCCGGTTCGGCCACCGTTTGTCCAGATTTCGATGAATGATACAGGAGTATCTCCTTCTTTCGACACAAAAGTTTTTGCTTTATTAACAAGAGTATCTCGTTCGTGTTTCTTGTCAATCCAGTCCTCGTTATCGGCTGCTCCCAAGAAGTCGCGTTCTTTCTTCGAAAGGGTGCGAACAATATCATTAACATCGTCAGTATGAGGTTTGTTTCGAGAGACATTTCTGGACTCTAACTGCCGTTGACGTCCTTCTGCAGTGAGAGTCCCATCCTTGTTTTGAAATCTCCTTACACCCCACTTCTGGCCTTTGATGCCATGATGCTCTAGAATATAATAATCCGGAGCATAAATAGTTTCATGCATATGCACCCCCCCCCATTTTATGAATCGTTTAGATCGTCGACCGACACGCTAGGATCAATTCCTTCTGATTCAGAAGGAGCCGGCGCACTACTGCTCTCATCACCAGCAGACATGTTTCGATTCTTAAGCTCGTTAGCCGCAGGATCGGTAGATGCCTTAAGTCCCAAAATACTACGGAATTCGTTAGGCGACATTACTTCGTTTCGGCTTGCCTTATCCATGAAGTCAGAAAGCTTTGAAATATCAGCCAGTCGGAATCGATCCATGTAATACTGAACTCGTTGACCCTGCGTATAACCAGTCGGCGTGATCCACTTACGAGTCATTTCTGTAGTAATTGCTGTAAGAATCGGCTCAAGCACGCGCTGCTGGTAACTAAGAATCTCATCCTCGGAAGCAGTTCCATTGAAAACATTCTCAGAAATGCCAAGCTGTGAAAAGAGCAACTTCGTAAGGTATTCAACCTGAGGTAGCAAATTGCTTTCTACCGAACGGTTAAGCTGCGTTATATGTTCGGTTGCATCGATATATCCGATTCCATACTCGGACGCTGCCAACTGATCGGTGAGCGAAGCAATGCGAGCCTCAGCTTCTTTCCTACGCTGTGGCGTTTTTATAGAATACGGCAACTGAAGAATAAGATCGAGATTTTTGCCAGCCACCTGATTGTCCGCAACATCGAGCAAGGCAAGCTTCTGTGTTAAACGAGTAAGAGTTGCATTTGGTGCATTCATTACAGAATAGAAAGGATTTTCTATAATAGCAACATCCTTCTTGGGGCACCAAATATCTTGTCGAGAACCTGTCTCCTCGTTATAAAGATGAACTAATACTGCATCCGGCGCCCATTGCAGAATGTTTCCGACACGAAGCGTTAGAATATCATAGCCAGCCGTTTGTGCTGGATTCAGATTCGTATCTACAGGAACAATAGCAATGGCTCCATCGTCCAAAAGAGACAAGACAACGTCAAGCTTGAAGTCTCTAGCATTTTGATCGATGTTAGCAGAAAGCGTCAGGCATTTGTTAAGCCCCGTGTTCATATTGCTAATGAAATGCTCATTCTCGTCTACTCGAACATGCTCCCAGTTTATTGACGCTGCATCATTCGCCACTCGGTTCACGATACTAGATACAATCGTACGAGCGTTTACAGCATTTGGCGTATGTCGTTCCTGGCGAAATGTACTGATGTAACCGTGTGACGCGAAACGATTGTTTCCAGTGTCACGAAACACATTCCAAGCGTGCATAATTCGATCTCGCATTTTCATCTATGGCGCTCACCTCCTCTCGAAAAGCGCATCACATCCTTGCAATTGAATACGAATTGCTTCCATTTTGATTTGAACTACCGGTCTGAGCACGTTTCTTTCGCTGAGCGTCCAGTATCGTATCAATGTGATTCATCGTAGTCAAACGTGTATTAACGTCACGAATTTCAGCGTCCGACATGTCATTCATTCTCTTAGATTTCAGCAAATCCAAAGAATTCTTTTCTTTCTGTCGCGCTTCTCCGCCCATATACTTTGCGAAAAGACGAGCACCTTCTGACGCATCGGGACTGTTAACGACGCTTGTTGCGGCGAGTTTTACTCCAGCGTTTGCCGAGTTTACAATCGCCGATGTAATTAGACTAGACTTAGCATTTCGAACAGCCTGCTGTCTAGCCAACTTATCTAATCGCTTTCGCTCCCGACGTTGTTTTGCTTTGTCATATACATACGCGCTCGCTGCATTAGTTGCTTCTGAACCACGCAGATTCTTCTTTAGCCGTTTTATTTCAGCTTTTTGCTGCTTAACGGCAAGTTTTTGATTCAGAACATTAATTCGTTCTTGCTGCGCTTTTTCTTTAGCCTGATATTTAGCAAGTTGCGCTTTATTCTTAGCAGAAACTCTAGCCTGATGCGACTTTTTAGCGTTTCCGAAGAATGATGCGATGGACTGGTGTCCTCTTGAGACAGCATGCCCGAGTTGTTCTGGAGTACGGCGCACGCCCCACTTCTGGCCCTTAATGCCATGATGCTCTAAATAGTCATCATAAATATAACTTTCCATTCGTATACGAACACCTCCATTCATCAGTAATAAGTGCTCAATAGTTTCGCTTTTGCCGTTTTTGTTTTCAAGTTCTTAGTACTGGTCAAAATCAACGGATAGCCAGCAACGCCGTAATCAATAGGATCGGCAATAGCGTCATATCCCATTTTAGCAGCATCCGAAACTATTTTGTTCATTGTTTCTGGAGTATTTATCTGTGCATTGTAAGAATCCACTACGTCCTGATCGTACTCTAACGCACGCTTTATACTTTTTGGCACTCGTATGCCTAAATAGCGAAGCGTTTCGTCAGTGTATTTTGCTTTTCGCATAGTCCTAATATCAAGACCTTCGTGCTTGACATATTTATCGACAATATTAGTAGAAGTATTTATGTCTGCAATTTTAAAATTTTTAGTCGTATCAATCGTTAACACGACTTTTGCTTTTGGATCTTTTTTAGGTTTATTAGTCGGAGACAGCAACCCCTGCGTATACAATTCGCCGTATGTTTCGTAATCCCAACCATCGCCCGAAATAAAATATCGTCCTACCGACTTTTTTACATTCTTAGCCTCGCTTGATGCATTATTTGTGAAACGTACTATCTTTTTATTAGCCGGAGTATATCCACCATTATTTGATTTAATAGTCTCGCTAGTCCATCTTGGGGCTGAATTAATATCATAAGCGTTTTTAAATGACTTAGAAAATTTACTGTTATAATAACGATTAAACGTTTTATTTACATCATGTCCCAATTGTTCGGGTGTACGTCTTATTCCCCACTTCTGGCCCTTAATACCATGATGCTCTAAAATATAATAGTTTGGTGGGGAGACAGAATTATTCATAGATCCTCCCTACACCATTACGTTTCCGATTTTTCTAAGCTGCTAGTTCCAGTACTTCCGAATCCGCCATCGCCTCGTTCAGTCTCGTCTAACGAAGTAACTTTACGTATCATCGTTTGCTTAACTGGCATCACTATCATTTGAGCAAGTCGATCGCCAACGGAAATATCCACTGGCTCATCCGAAATGTTTTCCAACAGCAAACTTATGACACCACGATAATCGCTGTCAATTACTCCGACTTTATTAGCCAACGATAAGCCATACCTATGCAAACTGGATCGCTCGAATATCAGACCGACGCTACCGCACGGAAGTGCAACACGAATGCCAGTTGAAATCATAGCACATTTTCCAGGCTCGATCGTCACACGTTCAGCCGACGAGAGATCATAACCCGCACTGCCCGTTGTTGCTTTACGCGGGACTGTTCCACAGAGTTCGAGACATACTTTTAAAATATCAGGTAGCTTGAAAAAAATTTGATCGTCATTCATAGAACCGTCCTAGAAGAAATCGCCTTCGTACCGCTTGTAAATAACATAAGCGTCGAGCAAAGCAGCGACAGCATCGATCTTCTCTTCGCGACGCTTCTTGTAAAGCTTTCTGTTACCGTTCGTATCCGTAATGGCAATTGCATTACCCATACAGAACTCCATTATTTCTTGGTCGAACAACAGTTGCTTATCTTCAGCATAATGTTTCAGTTCGCCAAGAGGTACAGACTCCGTCTTAGAACCTTGAATAACTTTCTCGACAGCATACGCGCCATTTTCAGCAATGTATTGATCAACGAACTCTCTAGAGTTATAAGGATCGTACCCAAAAGCAAGAATCGTATAGCTATGCTTTTCTATATACATAGTAAGATCATCGTACACTTTTGGAATTTTCAAAACGCTGTCGTCCATAATAACAAGCGAATTTTCGTTAATAAAATGCTGATACTTTACTCGTAATGCCTGCGGTAAATTATTATAGGTTCTCCGAGTTATGTAGCATCTAGTTTTTACACCAAAGCCATTCCCGCCAAGCGGAAACATAAATGTGAATGCACAAAAGTCGTCACCCTGCGAAAGGTCTGCACCCATAGCACACGGAAGTTCATTGTAGTTCTGAGGAACTTTAGTAGGCAACGTTTCCTCGTATGTGAAGTAATACGTAAAGCCTTCCATTGGAATGCCGAAACGTTTCGCCAAAATATCGTTTCGAACGTCTGGATTCTTTTCAGCACGCTCAACGTCTAACTGATACGTTTCGTACGAAACCGTAATGCCGATGTTGGGTGAAGCTTTCATCCACATAGCTGGATTACCGACTTCACGAATATCATCAAGCTTGTAATACCAAATGGACACGTGAGGGTTCCAGTAATCGCCGCGAAGAATGTCGTGCAACTCCATTTTGATTGAGTCGCCAACACCGTTTCGAACAGTTCCCTCAGACGACGTTGCTAGAATTAAGTAGTCAGGAAGCTTCGAAGCGCCCTGTTCGATTGCGCCAATGACATCTTCCTTAACATCACCTGAAAGCCACTCGTCGACATTGCTAATTCGTGGACGTGCGCCCTGAAGCTTGTCTATAGACATAGGACGAACTTCGATCAACGAATTAGTAATGAAGTTCTGAATACCCTTTTTAGTGGGAGCCATTTTGACATGATCGGCCGGACTGCCTTTTGTACTGTGCACAGAACCATCTGTCAAAAACTTGAACAGAGGACCCCTAGCTCTAGCCAAAGCCGTTCGAATAGGAGCCAGAGTTTCGTCTGCCTGACGCATCGTTGGCGCCACAACGAATTGATCCGTCGTAGAAGGGTCAACAGCACAAAAGTAAGCCTGAACCGTGGATGCGAACATTGATTTAGCCGAACCACGAGAAGTGATGATGTACTGAATGTTCCGCAAACGCTTCTTTATGGTTTTAAGCTCGTAATGGCCAGGTTGACCATTTTGACCGGGAACATATATGTTTCGTTCAGTAAAGTAATACCATCCGAAAATATCTTCGCCCCAAAGCTTAAACGTATCCAGAAGGTGCAGATCACTGCCATCGGTTAGTGTTAGCTCGTTCTCGCAAAAGTCAACCCAGCCATTAACGGCCTCGTCGTCATAGTAATAATCGGGAGATTCAATGAGCTGGTCAATAATGTTCATCTGCATTGAGATTTCACTGCACACGGGAATCGACCCGTTCAGAACTTTGTCCCTAAACTCGCCATAGTAAATCGGGACCGCAGTATTAGACAGACTCATTGAATCACCTTCTTCCTACATAACTGACATCCTAAACGAAAGCTCAGCAAGCTCATCCTTGTACGCGTTCATAACCTGAGCACTTGTCGGCGGATCAAAAGCCAGCTGTGCGTTAATGCAAATGAATTCTGGATACGGGCTAAATGGGTCAGTAAAACCCAAAGAGTCAAGCGTGCTCTCCAGCGTTACTTTCTCATCCGGTACAGTAAACGTAGAGGACGTCTGCGAAATCTTAAGGAGTGACGAGGCAAGCGATGACGAAAATATAGCGTCATACGAATCGTCTGTGGGATCTAGCCCACAGTAATTCTTGATCAGATCGTTGAACGTTTGTACCATAATATCACCTCCATGGAATTGTGTCGTTTTTAGTTCGTTCTTTATACGGCTCTGGAATATCCTCAGCATAATGTATCTTCTGATGCGTATCAAAAGACACGCATACCAAGTTGTTAGGATCAGTCAAGAGTTCCGTTCTTTGCGTAATATCATCAACCGTTATTGGCACAATGTGATGAATGTATATGCGGCCGTTTATAGGCATACCGTCAAACGCTAAGTCGTTTCCTTTGTCACGTAAAATTATCTTACGGCGCAAACGACGCCATTCGGATGAATGGTAGAACGTTTGATTAATTGATCGAAGGCCGCCGTAAGTGTACATGCCAACGGCATTCTTCGTTTGCAAATATCGAATGCGATCCTGGAAAGAATCTATCCGAATCAGCTCATTATATGACTTCATTCGTCACGACCTTGGTAATGCTTCATCGCGTTGATCGCATCCGCATACAGCTTCTCCGTATTCTTGCCAGAATCGATGGCTTGCTTCTTAGACGCAAGCAATTCGGTCTCAGTAGCTATCTTGTCCTGCTTAAAGAACCGTTCTGGGTCAGCAAACTTGGCCATAAAAATCAATTCGGCGCCAGTTGCCTTGCCATTTAGCATTCTTTCTTCTATTCGGTCCAGTGCTATGCCTGAAAGTTGCTGTAAACGGTTCTCTGGGTCCATAGCAGCAGGAGCTTTTGGTGTGGTTTTACGCTGTTTATCATTCTTACTGACACGTTTTGCCAACTCTCAGGCCTCCTTTCTTAAGTTTGGCGCACTTTTAGGTTGGTTTTTAGGCATAACCTCAGCGAATCAAGCTGGATAAGAAAAGAGTAAAAGAAACCAACACGACTCAAGCATAAGGTTATGCCTAAAAACCAACCCAGGGAGAGGGTCAAAGGGTAAAATATAAATTTTCCCACGGAATATCTTTGAAGACGGCGGCGATGCTAAGGGGGTACCGCACTTTTTGACCCTCCCCCCGGTCTGAAAAGTTTTTTATAAAAATATTATATAGAAATACAGACAAAAAGAACAGGAATTGTAGCGTTAGCGACTAATTTTCCTGTTCTTTGTAATACTAATAGCACAAGTAGTGTTGCGCAGGCAGAACGTTCTGTCTGCAAAACTTTGACAAAAGTAGAATGAAACTAATTGAAACTGAATTGAACTAATGCAAAGCTTTAACTAAACTAAAACGTTTCTGTTGTTATGTAACACAACACTAATGTATTAGACATTGTAGTCATTACGTGACACAAGCTTGTAGTTACCTGTTAGGTTGTAGTCTAGTATCTCGTCAATAGCCGCATCCATTATGTAGTCGTTGGTATAATCGTCCATCTCAGGATCAAGAGTTCCAGTAAGTCTAGCAATGTAAGCACAAGTGTTGTAGCCTTTAGCTGTGTCGAATGCATACCATTCGTTAAACTGAGTGAAAGGTGACCAAGGATTGTCAGCCGTAGTAAGCATGTAGTTGCCAGACTCTGTTGGATCCATAGTCATATCGTCAGACATTCTAATCACCATCCTTACTCATTGATCATTGCACTTACTGTAGACGTTGATACACCAAGGGCGTCTGCTATCTCAGCCAGGGTAGCCCCGTTTGCGTCCATGGCCTTGGCCCTAGCAATGTGTGCCGGGGACATTACAGTCTTCGACCTAGGCGTAGCTAAACTTTTAAGACGATCGGGATCGGTATTGTTTATGATGTTGGTAAGCTTTGTCTTAGATATAGCTCCTGCTTGTATAGCTTCCCATTCCTTATCGCTGATTACTATCTGTGTCTTTCCGCCACCCAAAGCATTACGAGCAGCCTCAAGGTATTGGCCCTTTTTTTTCTTCTTCTCATCGTCCGATGCATGGGGGTTGTCGCGAACGTATTGGGAGTACTTATACCCGGCAATGATCTGAGCTTTACGCTCCACTGGCTTATGCGCCTCTGCTATCTGAAGAGCAGCGTTGAGTCTAGCAACTTCGGGGGCGTATGCTTTTGCAGCGGCCGGAGAATATGTGTAGCCCTTTGCACCCAGGGCTGCCTTTCTAGATTCATTGGCCAGGGTCTTCATATGATTTGCATAGTCGGCGTATATGTTTTCTACTTGGCTCCCCGACGATAGAGAATATGCGTCATTCGCCCAAGCCATCTTAGTAGTCTTTATAGTAGACTTTTTAATATTGCCGTCTTTATCAGTATATGTCTTCCCCGTATAAATATAGCGTTTCTTACCTGTGGCTGGGTCTATCTTTATACGATAGTCGTCAACTCGTTTGTCACTCTTAGCCTTTGAAATAAGAGTACTAGCCCCGCCATGCGTTGATCCTTGATACTTGGCGCTAAGCTCTGCGATTCCATTGTCCTTATGCGATTGACGATAATCATAGTGATGCTTAACGCAATCGATTACAACCATCGAGTGACGGACAGCCCGTTCTATTTCACGATCGTCGGCACCCTTGATGGTCATATCCGTAATGAGATTCGAAACCTCACCCATCAACAACTCTTTACGGCGATCATTAACCATAGGGACTTTGACAGAATATGACTTTCCGTCTTTATCCTTTTTGGTTACAGTGTGGTACCAATCAGAATCTGATACAGCGTATCTGCCAGGATCAAAGTTCTTCAGACCAGACAACTCAGGCGAATTCTTTATGCCAGTTCCGCGAATAGGAATAACGGTTACAGTATCGCCGTCGAAATCAGCACCAGACAACCGTGCAGCGACTTTGGAATTTATACCAACAGCATCGTGCGTATTGCCAAGCGTCTTTCGGCATTCAGGGTTCTTGTTGTTAACCTTAACGATTGGCATCTCGAATCGACCAGCGTGCGGATATCGCACAAGCGCTACATACTCGCCATCTTTATAATCTGGTGCATAGATCTCCGTATCTTTCAGCGAAGTGAATGGCAAAATAACGTGGGTAGCTTGCCTAGGGAATGCAGCAGCCTTAAGATGTACAGCAGCAGAGTCGCAAGACTCAGCATAATCGTTTAGCATCTTAGCTTTAACAACGGGGTTGGTAAGAGAATTAAGCTCTTCAAATTCAGCATCTTTAGCAGACGCAGCTTTCCCCAATTGCTTGCGCACGACGTCAATAGGTTGCTTGGACAAGAACTGTGATGGAAGATTATGAGACCAAGTCGCCCAATCACCTTCTTCGTTCACAATATTAACAGCGCCAAGCTTGCCTTTCGGATTCTTGTCAGTAACGCCGTAATGCATCTGAGTCTTAATAGCCGCACCAAAAGGATTGAAAATATCGACAGTATCGGTGTCTTCGCCAGAGACTGGATCCTTAACCTTTTTCATCGGCTTTAAAACTTTTTCAAAAGGCGTTCCAGACTTCTTGTTGGTGTTAAAACGAATATCGATGCCATCTGGGAGGTCGTCAGAATAGACAGCCATGCCCTTCAAATATAGGTCGCCATCAACACCAATTCGAACCTGAGCATAATGATTCTTGCCAAGACTCAAGTCTTTAACACCAGGACGAATCTCGATAAGGCCGTCTCGATCGACACCACCTTCGTCGCCATACTTAATCTGGATTCGATCCTTTTTAATGCGAACCGGATCCTCAATATGACGAATGTCATTACCAAACGGATCTTCACAATATAGGCCAGGCGTCTGGATCTTTGTCTTGTTCTTAGCCACATCAGCAAACGACATGTCTTTAGGAGCAAGAACTTGGATCGTTGTCTGCTTGCCTGTTCCCATCTGATACGTCTTAATGTTATAGCAATTATAGCCTTCGGCTTCCAGCAATGCTACAGCATTCTTCTTCATCGTCTCAGTAACACCAATGCGCGCCTCTGTACCACGGCCAACATCGATCGGGCCCTGCTTCTCGACTGCCTCGCGCAAGGCATTTGCTGTATTGTTGAGCTTCTCTGAACGTTGCTTTCGTGCATCGTCCAAATATGACCGAAGCGTTGACTCGTTGACGCCAAGTTCACGAGCAGCCGCAGACTGAGAATAACCCTTGTCAATAAGATCCTGAGCCCGATTGACCTCAGCCATACGCTTCTCGTTACGAGCCAGAGTATAACGAGCACGAAGCTGCGTTGTGGTCATGTTCATAGCAGCCGCAATATCGGTTTCGGAAACGCCCTCGTCCTTCATCCGCTTGACGTGCCAATAGAAATTAGCAGCAGACTGATACGGATTCTCACCAGATCCCCACGGATATCGTCCAGAGTGACGTGGAGTTCCGTAATGCTCAAGCCATTCGTTATAATCTTTTTCAGCTATAGCAAACGTCTCTGAATATAGTTCTTTAGTTAAAATAACACTCACGATTCACTCACCTCCGTATCAAGATCGCTAAGAATAGATTCAAAGTTTACGATTGTGTCCATTATTGAGCATAGCACATCGGGATCCGCGGTTTCTTCTATAACCTCGTCGCATTGGTAAATGCGAAGAATCGTAGTAATATCGTGCGGATCGTAATTATATTCTAGAAAGAACAGACTAGCATAAATCTCAAGTTGTTCCATGTGTGCAGGAATATAGCCAGTCTTAAGATCGTGTATTCGTAGAAGATGCTTCTTCTCGTTATACTGAATGGCGTCTGCTGTTCCAAAGCAATGCGGCGAAAAATATAGCGTTTGCTCAGAACGCATACGGTAACCAATAGCGTCATTAACAAATGCATTCAGCGTGTTGTTGTTCCTAGGAAGCCTAACGCCCATGTTTATAAGATCGCTAGCTAAAGCGTGCAGCTTTGTTCCACGCTCTTTAGCCGCCTGATTCAAATATACTTGACGTAGCTTCTCGGAATCATAATTGAGCCAATGGTATCCACTAGGTGACAAGAACGAATGTTTACCGGCTAATTCCCAATGCTGATTCCATTTCATTTAGTACCCTTTCTTCATTTTCTGGAAATATGAAGCTTGCAAAAGACATGCGATTCATAAGATTAACGTAATAATCTTGATTGGGTCGATGCTTCGCATTCGACGACTTCTTGCATTCAAGCATAGCCCATCGGTCGTTCCACAGAATAAGCAAATCAGGGACTCCCTGCATGTACTCAGGATCGTTCTTCAAAATTATACAATCTGGCAAACGATTCGTGATTCGCTTTATTAAGCCTGCCTGATACTCATTTTCTGTAGACGACATGCAGGTCAGACCTCCAACTAAACGAAAAAAAGACGCTAAAAAAGAAAGAGGAAAAGTCATATTCTATTTCTCCTCTATGATAGGGCGTGTTTTTTGCGCGGAGGGGGTCTGACCTGCGGTTTTGTTGACGCGAAATGCCGTTTTTTGGAAAAAAGTCCAGTTTTCTCACGGATGACGCTTTTTTAAGCGTTCAAAGTACTCTTGTTCGTCGAGAATATTAAAGTTCTTTTTCGCTTTTATGCATGCAACTATTCGTGTATCAATTCTGGATTTCGATTCGAGCTGATAGTAATGCAAATCAGAATATGGCGTGTTAACGCGATCTATTCGTCCACAGGCTTGTTCGTATTGCTTGTACGAATATGGTAAACTGTAGAAGATCATAGAATCTGTGTCGATACAATTCCATCCCTCACTGCCAGCAGCGTACTGGACTACATAAATCCACTTCTTTGTTTTTGGTAGATTCTCATGTGCATGCCCGTTCCATTCAGCATACGAGTAACCCTTAGTATTCTTCAACAATCTAAGCAATTCAAGCTCGTAATCGAAATTGTAAAATATGATCACGCGAGAATGATCTTTCAAAAGCTTCTGTATAGCTAGCAAACGGCTAGGATCGACGTTCGTACAATATCGTTGCAAAGCACAAAACTGGCTTATGTTCTTTATCGGAATTTTGTCATACGGATTAAAACGATCGTTCACTATGCTAGAATATGTTTTTCTATCGTATGAAACCGGAACAGTATGGTAGTGCCGAGCGACGTCTCGTTTGAAATTCATCTTAACGAGTACTGCATTCCTATAAGAATATAATTTGTGCTCATTCAGATAGCAACGTATCTTTGGAAATTTGGAATGATAGTCGTACACGACATGTTCGCGTATGAACTCTGTTCTATTCCGATAAAAACCATTAGCAACAAAGACAGGAATATAATCCATCCAAGTGTCGCCCGGCGTTGCCGACAATAGAACCCATTTGTTCGTAGTTGGCTTCTTGGCAATCTTGTAAAACGATTTTACCCAAGCCCCTTTGCCGACGACACGTTGCTCGTCAAATATGAAAAAGGAATTACGAACATCGACATACTTCTTTATGTTATTCCAACTGTCAATGACAACATGCGCTTTCCCAAAAGATTTAGACGGATGCGCGGTATCGATGCCTATCTTGGCTAACTCAAGCTCCCATTCCTTCGTGTCTCGTTTTCGTGCGGTCGTAATAATATAAAGGTTTGGGAGTGTTTTCTGCTTAGGCATTACTTGTTTTTCAGCGTCGCCACCATAAACCTTGACGTAATAGGCTAACGCCGTTATAGACTTACCAGATCCGACCCCACCATTTAAGATGGAGCCGGACCTGAGTCTAGCAAGCGCATCCCGTTGATAGGGATACAGCCTCATTTAATCACCCATCATCTCATCATAGCTCGAATACTTGTTCTCGAATGGAGACTCGACCATCGTAAAATATGATCCACGGCCAAGATAGGCAGACTTACCGCTTCCGGTATTGGTCGTCCAGTTGTAGGGAACGCAAACAATATCAGCATTCGCGATCTCAGAATGATCGAGTCCCTTAACCGTATCGCTATTAAGCATGATCTGAGAATGCGACGTCACACGGAACACGTTCTCAGGGAAATTAGAAAGACCGACACGAATCTTGATGAGCGGCTGGCCAGGATCCTCAGGATCGTCAGGATTCGGCTTAAGACGCTTGACAGAATATCCATCATCCGACAGAACCTGCGCCTGCTCCTCAGTCAGGAACACGCTAAAGAACCCATTGTTGTAGCCACTCTTGCTAAAACGATCAGGAGCACCACTAAAATTACGGAAACGAATGACCGCATGCTCGATTGCAAACTGATCACGAGGAAGCATAGTAAGAACAGAATCGTTAACAGAAGACATTGTAAATTCCTTTCTGAAAAATATGTTTAAATGTTACCGTTCTTAGACTCTCTGAGAAGAATATCAGAGATGTCAAAGCCGAGCTGGCACAGTTGGTGCTTAGTTGAGAAGTGAGGACAATTGAGACACGACTCCATCTTAACGTCGCCACACGGCATCACGAATGGAATATCTTCATCTGACTTTAGATTCACGAAAGCCTCAAAGTTACCAAACTGCTCAATAGACTCGATAGCCTGATTGCAAAGCTCAGTGTAATATGACTGATCGACATATTGCATCGGATCAGTCATACCTCTAAGAATCTCAGACTCAGCCCACAAATATCCCTTAGTCTCAGCAACAGCGTCCCAGCCTTCGCCACCGTTACGCTTAGGCTTCACGAGTTCGCCAGATCCACTCACGTTCTTCTTAACTGGCGTGAACAAACCATTGCGCCCAATGTACTTTGTAGTCCCGTCTTCCTTAAGAATATAAATAGCATACGGCGACTTGACTTCTTTTGTCTCGCAGCAATCATCGAACTTGATAGGTTCATGCGTGAAGAGCGTCTTGTACACGTACGGACGCTGGAATTGCTTTCCAACAGCAACCCACTCACCAGGCGCCTGCGGCGAATCAGCGGTCTGGTGACCGATGATGACAGACTTGTTAACAAGAGCAATCTTGTCCCAGATGGCCTCGGTTTCGAAATCGTAGCCATATTCTTTGCCACGCTTGATGCAATAGTCAAGAATATCTTTCGTCGGATTGGCAATCTTGATAGAATCTGTCTTTATGTGAATGACAGTAAAGCCCTTAGCTTCAACTTCTTCCTGAAGCGTTGCCATAAACAGAGCACCGCGAAGAGCAACGATGTTGTTAACGTTTCGTGCATCACGGAACGGATTATCGAACGACGCTGAAGTAAGACCATAGACGGAATTGATGGCCGTCTTAAGCGCGTTAGAAACCGTCTTGGCATCTTCCTTGCTCTTCAAATATGGAGAAAGAGCGCCATTGAACATTTTCTTAGCAGCCTCAAAATCGCCATGCTTGATGGCAATACGAGCCTGCATAATATCACCGAATCGCTCGGTATACTTTCCGAACATGTTCATTGCCATGATGGAATGCGGATGCATGGAAGCAACGTCAAGCGTTAGAGCATTACCATATACGCCAGGATTAGCAGCCACATAACCGCCACGACCAAGATCAACAACTTTTCCATCCTTTCGGTGATACAGATTGTGCCCCTGCTTATACTCGTACTGAGCAAACTTGTTGGGGTACTTGCACTTTACGACAGTGCCATCTGCATATGTCGAGAGGCCAGTCGTAAAATCCGTATAGACGAGATCGGGCTTCTTGTCGTCACCAAATATAAACGCCTTGGTAAGCGTATTCGTGGTGTCATTAACCGTAAGACCCGTTATTGCAGCAAGCATCTCACGAGCCTCGAAGTCGCCATGAAGATACGCAAACACTGCCTCTGTAGATATAACGTCGTTGTTACAATACTCAGCAACACGAGTCCAATCCTCTTCTGGCACAGGTTTGTCCCAAGGATACTCAAGCTCATCGTGATGCAGACCCAGCTGTATCTCCCACTTCTTCAGGCTCTTCTTGTGTCCAGCGGATGCGAAATCGTAAATATCCGTGTACGACACATTCCTGGCTTCGTGGAACGAATAGTTCTGACGGCCACGATCCCCGTTGATGATCTGATTGCTCATCTGATACAGCTCTTGAATAGAATATCCAGACATTCGAGCGTACAGAATCAGATTGTCGTATCGAAGATTGTTGAAACCAATAAGCTTATGCTTACAAAGCTCCTCAATCTCATTAGCCGTAGGATTGATCATCGAAACGCAAGAAGCCTTCTTACCCTCAAATATCCACTGTGACTTGTCATCATTCCAATGCCACTCGCCATCGTTCTGATACTTCCAGTTCACGAGGAACAGATTCGGGAATATCTCAATGTCGAAGAAGACGATTCGATCATCTACGTATCGTGCTTCGCTGGCCTTTGAAATATCTTCGGACTGCCACTTGAAGTCAAGGCAAGCCTTATAGCACTCGCTCGCATGATGTGAACTCTGGCATGCAAAGTTCTCTACGTCCTGTCGCATGTCGGTTAAATCGTAATGAATACCTTGAGAATATGCGTCAGACAATACCTTACCAATCAGCTTGACAGCTGGTGCGGTTCCGCCGCCACTCTTTTCCTTCATGATCTTAATGATTGTAGAACGCAAATGTTTCTCGTTCTTAAATGTTACGCTATCAACCACCTTACTCTTCTCCTTTCTTAATGGTAAATATCCACCCGCTAGATGCGCCACCTCCTTATCGTTGCAAAAAGTCAAACGCCTGCGAAGAGACGCTTTACCTGTAAAAACCTTAACCTCTACGTTAGGCTCGATCATTCGACTAAGCAGAGCTGGGTCACCGTCGTAAATATAATGAAGGTGAACACCCTTTCCGCCTTGACTAAACTCAGTGTAGGTTTCTGGAAACATTGCAGCACGAGTAAGATTCATGAGCGCATCTTTCTCGCCATTCTTGTTCTTCAGATCCAGATCTATGACGATGAAATTCTTTGGCGGCAAGACGTAATGAAGCTTCGTTGTATCGATCTGAGAAAGCGTCGTCCTAACTTCGTCCCACTTTCGTTGAGGCGTGCCCTCTGCAGTAGCATACTGTGCTGGACAATCCTTTAAGAAAATATCCAGTTTCGATTTGTTCTCACGAAGATCAAGACGATTCTCATCGATCTTAACCTTAGCACCCTTGTACTTCTCTTGAAGCACTTTTGGAAGATTGGAGAACACGGTAGCTTCGCCAGAGTCGACAACCACCATGTCTGGATTAGCTTTCAGACGATTATACCCAGAATATAAAGAACGATACTGAACATTGTCATGATACGTCTTACTGCTGTACTTGTGGTAATACTTGTACATGCGTTCTTTGAACGTAGACATTGAGCCGATAACTCTCGGATATCCAGCGTCCTCGCAGTAGTCTTTGAACGCACGCCAAAGCTGCTTCAAAGTTACAGGATCATTCTCGGTCAAGAACTCATCGTATTCGAGTAGGAAGCCCATAAACGGATCCGTAGACTCGCGCATTGCCACTGCACGATAATCGCGATACGCATCAGCTCCACCAAGCCTGTGGAACTCATCGATGCAATGCTTTACGATTCCACCGTACTCACTCGGAATGACGGTCTGCATCAATGTCAAATATCTATCGAATTCGATCTTCTCTTCAGACGTCTCAATGTTGATCAGTCGTCTGTAGATACCGCCATCGTCACCCTCGATGCGAACGTCGTAGTTCGTGCCAACAAACATTACAGTTCTGGGAACGATAGAATATCCAGTCTTGTACTTCTGATTGATCAGAACACTCTTATGCGATGCAATCGAATTGATGAGCGTGTTTCCGTTAACATGCCTAAGATCACCGTCATCCTGAATTCCAATTATTGGGTTGCTCGAAATTGATGCCGATGCAAATGAATCTTTCGCCGGCGAAGCAAGCGCTTCCATGTTGATGGTATCCCAATATCCATCGAACATACCCTCGATCAAATCGAACACCGTAGACTTGCCTGTTCCTGGCATGCCATGGATTGCAGCAAATTTATCAATCGACATAAAGTTGTTAGAACCGATGGCGCCAATGAACCATTCCAGCTTCATTCGCTCAAGCGGAGAATATAATGTTCCAATGAGTTCGTCCCAGCCCGGCGTTGGAGCGTCACTAAGAATGTAGGGAAGTTTGAAGGTAGCATGATCCTCTCGCTTCGGCTCATCATCAGCATACAGAATTCTTTTATTCAGAATGTTTTCAGAAATATCAGTATCGCCGCGAGTCTTCTTGACATACGTATCAAAGTCTACCATGATGTGAGAACTGTAATCGGATGCACGAGCGATCCTTACTTCGTTCTCCCAATCAGATCCGTATCGATCTTCAGCATACTCTATCGTATTGCGATCAATAAGCGACGCCAACGCATCAAGGCCAGTGACCCAATATCCACTGTGCTCATCATATGCTGCTTCGAACGCATGGCCGCTTGTTATAAGATCCTTCACGTTCCCACTGATGACAAATGTTGGGTGCAAATATACAGTGTCGACGCCATCGATCTTTTTCCTCAAATTTTCGATTTTAACGAAATCGAGCATCAATTCCTCCTTTCTTAACGCGCATTTTTGAAAAATAAATGTCTTATGCCCAAAAATGGGCATCTACCTGCGAAAACGTAATCGTAGGGACAAAAACGTACATTTTCGCCCGAAAAGACTTTATATATATACTATTATTTTTATTATTTATTATATCTGGTTATAGTAAATAATAGTAAAAACGTCCCTATTAACTTCATTAGCCCAGTTAAACAGGGGTGGTGAGTCTAGTACGTTTTCGAAAATGCACTTTTAAAAACGTACCTTTAGGGACACTTTTTTCCTGAAAAATCAATCTCAGTTTTCAGGAAACTTTCAGGTTTCTGAAAGGAATCTTAAATTTTGCGATTAGGGACATTTTTGTCTTAAAAAAGTGTACCTACTATTTTGGGCACTTTTTCGCTAATATTGGTCAAAATTGGCGTATTTCATAGTGGAATAATCAACATTTTCGCCAATCCAGGCCTGCATCTGATACCAGATTTCTACGGTTCTGTAGTCCCTTTTTCGGTTCCTTTTGGTGTCCTTCATAGGGAACAAAGACCCATGACCGAGACTGTCATACTCCCTATTCAGAAGCGTCTCCATGGTGTCGTAGACGATCTGATTCCCATTAATCTTGGTGTAAATATCATCAGTGAGCGTCAGCAGATTCAGGTTGTCCAACAAACGCAGCATCCAATGAGACGGCGAATTGTCCGGAACAAAACTACGAGTCATGTCCTCCAAACGAAGGCAAATCCCAATCATGACTTCGAGCATGTTGGGATCACCAAGACCGTTTATAGCGTCGACATCCGCTTTAGTTATAGGCTTACTATGGATGTAAATATCCCTTAGTTGCAGTCCATCTCCGCCTCGGTTCGCGTCGTTTCCAACACCAGGCCTGTACCGTGTATGAAACAGGTCTTGCAGAAGAAGTGTTCGTTTTTCCATACAATAGTCTTTGTTAATGTATGTCCGGACAAGCCACTTCATGTAATCAAAGCGAACCCGCCTTTCAGTTAGAATATCATTGTTCATTTCGTATCATCCTTAAAACTCACCATAAGTCATTCCATACTGCGCATACCAATCTGCTGGATCGTCAACAAATTCCTTGCAGTAGTCAATGTACTCATCCTCAGTAAACGACTTCTCCATAGTGCGGAAGTGATAGAGGCCCTCTCGCCCCTCACGCACGTCGATCAAATATACATCTGGATCCCAAGCCCAGGTCGTTCCATCATCGGTATCGACAGCTGTCTCGACCCTCGACTCGCTCTCTGAATAGTTCTCAGTAACTAGGTCCGTGGCAAAAGTACCAATGTTGTCTGTGAGAATATCCTTCTCGGTATCAGACAGCGGCTCTGGCGAAGGCCCATCCTCTCCGTCTACGTAGAAGTTGCCAGTCGACGGCAAATATATGTAGGAGAGATCCGTCCAACCATTGAACGCTGGACGCTTCGTTATGTTATCACACCAGAAGGCACCCTGCCTCTTTGCTGTGCTAGTCTGGCAGCAGTGATAGCAATCCTCATCGATCCAGTAAATATCATTCTCGAAGAGCAGGCCATGAAGAGCCGACAGTGGATGAGGGCATGCACCCAGTGGCGTTACCTTCTTCCGTATCTTGGTATTCACGTCATCAGTGTACAGCACGCTAGAAACTGTACTAATCGGCTCGTCGTTCTTTTCAGCTACAATATCATTGTCGGTCGCATCGTCCGCATCGGTATTCGCGCTGTCGTCCAGCTTTACTTCCGTTAGCTCTTTGTCGTCGACGACCACAGGAATATCATTCTCAGGTTTGTGCGACTTGCTCTTTACCTGCTTGTAAATATACTCAGTAAGCAATGTAGCACCTACGCCAGCAACAAAGCCAACGCTTATGTTGATGAATTCGTCTTTAGTGAATAGCATTTCTCCTCTTTTCTGAACAGTAGTCCAAACATGAGAGGCCGTGTTTTTATTACGGCCTCATCAGTGTAAAATATAAGCATTAAAAGCGCTATAACAGTATTACAGGAATGCCCTTGAGAGGCTCTGAGAGCCGTTTTAAGACACGTTAATGCCTACATGCGATTAGTTCTAGCCAACTCTAAAATTCGTCACTACTCGGCCGTCTCAGCGGTGATGCCAACACGCTTGTTGACGATGGTGAGAAGCTTACCATCGAACATGGAGCGACGGCAGTTCGGCGTCAGCCACATGCTGGGCTCATACTTGATGTTTCCGTCGTTGTTCATCTCGACGAAGAGCTCGGAAAGACCGAAGTCAACAATATCACCGCGCTTCCAACCGATGGCATAAGCGATCTTGTTAACCATTGCGTTGGTCCCGTTGAAATCGTTGAGGTTGATTCCAAGATGCTTGTAGACCTCAGCAAGGCTGATCTGACCGCTGTAATCCAGGACGTTCTGAGCCCACTTCTGTGCGCACTCAAGGAAGAACTTGTTCGCCTGAGCGTCGTTGCTCCAGTTGGGATTAGACTCGTCAAAGAGGACAGAGAAAGCAGTAGGCGCAGGATTGCCAACGACAGCGTTCTTAACGACCGTCTTCTTGCCGTCAGCATCCGTCACAGTAATATCATTGACGACACCATTGTTGAGGAACGCAGTGTCCGCCTCAGAGCCAAGCGTGTTCACAACATTCTCACGGTAATTATCAAACTGCGTGCTGACAGCCTCAAGCGCGCCACCAAGCATGCTGATTCGACGGATCTGAATACCGTGACCACCGAGAATGAGACCAATGCCTGCAAGACCACAGAAGATTGCTGGAGTATAGTTCTTAGCAAGCTTCTTTGCAGTAGTGACATGCTGCTTAATCTTGGCCTGCTTGAGAATGGGGACATTCCAATCCTCGGTTGCGACGTGCTCGATATCCTCAGGATCCTCAATTGCTGCAATCATCGTGTTTGCCTTGTCCATGTGATCGGACCACTCGGCAACAATATCCTTACCCTTGTCGGACTCCTTGACGGCGAGCACTGTAGACGTCACCATAAGACCAATACCACCCACAACCATGATGGTCGGAGAAGCGTTCTTAAGGCCGATACCGATACCACGGATAGCGCCCTTTGCTGCAGAAATATCAAAGCTCATAGTAATTCCAATCCTTTCTTAAAAAGACGACTTCAGACAATTGGCATCCAGTTCTACCTTGAACGAATGCCAATATCCATTGTCGTTCTTCCAACGATACGTAAGATTTGCTAGTGCTTTCTTTGCACTGGTTGCTTGTGTTTCTGCCTTGTAGCAGTAGTCCACAATTTCGTCGTAATGCATAACCGGACCACAATACCTAAATATCTTTAATGCTTTCTTTGTGGCCATGGCTATCTCACTTCCTAAGCTTCTTTGAGATGCCATTTGCATCGAAGCGAGTCTGTGCACGGAACTGTCGCTTGACGTACCAATTATCCATTGGCTGCAGGTTGAGCGAGTCTGCACAATACAGCACATCGGCATACTCTTCAAGCAGGTTCTTCTGTGCGTTTGCAATATCAATGTCGGCAGGATTTGTCCCCCTCTTGACACGAGCAAGTTTCAGGGCCGCGTGTCCAAGTTCACAAGCCTCCTCTGCCAGATGAAGAAGCCTGTCATCTACAGACAAATACGTGGACATTGCGTTTGTGGTGGACTTATGATAATGCTTAGGTTGCATCGGTTTATTCACTTTCTTTGCATTTAACAGCATAAATATGCACTCTTTTCTTTACAGTGGAATTGCAGGCGGCATCGAGATCGTGTAAACCTGCCGACCAGCGTCATGATCGAAGTAGTCGTTTACATGCATGTTTGCGGTTGTCGTCCAGCCATAGTTGTTCTGCGCGAAGTTAGCAGAGACACCACAAATATCATAGTAACGAAGTATCGACACGCTACCATACACAGCAATGTACTCCTCCATACGCTGAATTGCGTCCATTGCTTCGTCACGCGTCTCAAATATAACTTCGTCAACCTCTATTTGACGCCTCGCAAGACTATTCTTGTACGCGTTTCCACTACCCAAGGCGTTGTAATTCACTCGCCTAGGCTGACCGATTGGCTCCCACGGCGCCGAATTGTAGTTACGAACATTCTGCGATCCAGAATATCCATTAGATCGACTGCGCGCATTGTCGTGACCGTAAAGCAGCGCATTAATTCCACTGGTAACCGCAGAGCTGATAAGAGACTTTACGCTCGGAATGATGACATCGTCAATGACGTAGTTCTTAACGGAGTCCGGACTATCGCCAAAGAACTCTTCCTTGATCTTCGTGAAAGTGCTCTTCTTGCGAATCGTTCCATGAAGCTGTGCTGGCTTCTCGTCAAGTTCTTTAGTCTCATGCTTTTCAGTGCTTGCAGGCTTTGGTGCGTTTCCTGCTTGCTTCTGTGCTGCAGCATAATCTACTTTGTGTGTATTTGCCTTCTTTTCAACATTCTTCTCATCACTCATGTGAGTACCCTTTCTTATTTCGAAACATGCTAGCCAATGTAATACTTAGGAAGCGGCATTGGCTTAAGGTCCATAATGACATACGGAATATCATCCTTGAGATCCGTCGTGAAGTTCGTGTTGATCAGACTATTGGATTCATCGTTTGGATTGTAAGCCCACCCAAGGCAATCGCCGAGAGTCGTTCCGCTGAAGCCAATTGCCTCCATGAAATCGGTGTATGAATACCAGTTTACGTCAGAACGCACGAGCTCATCATTCATCTCTATGGCCTTGCGCCTAATGACTTCCAGATCGCCATAAAAATATCTATCGCTGCATGCGTCGTAAATTAGAGTCGTGGATGACCCATCAGCTGTCTCAGGCGCATTCGCCATGTACTCCTTGCGAATATCAGCGCTCTGGTCTGCTCGATCGCCAAGCATCTTGCTGCGAAGCTCATCAAACTTCTTTGGCCCAAGTGCTGTCTTCGTATTCTTCTCTAGCTCGTCATATGCTTGCTGACACGCTGCCATGCTTGCCGTGAGAACTGCTGCTGTTTTCTTGTTATTACGATGCATAAAAAGAACAGACGCAACCGTCACGCCAACAGGAACACCAATCCTGACATATTCCTTCCAGCAAGTCTTCGCCTTTTCTACATTATACTGGGCCATCATGCGAATATCTTTGCTATTGCATTTCTCGCCCTGACACCACTGTTCGTAATTGGTATCCCACATTTCGTCGATGTTTCGCGTTGCTTTTGCGGTGCAAGCCACTGTTGAACATACACCTGCGATTGTTATTCCTGTGAGAATATCATCATAGTGTTTCGCAATGAACATTTTAACGCTCATGCTTACGTCCTTTCTTAAAGAAAAGCAAAAAGAAAAGAGCCTTGAAATATATCAAGGCTCTTCGTGGATCAACCTAAACGAGGCGCGGTATCATCCTCGTCGCGATGCTGACTCCCTTCGACGTCAAAGCATGCAGCCGCTCATAGTTCATGATCAGCAGAATCGCTGCGATTGAACCACCAGTAGCGATTACAGTATTCGGATTGATCTCCATTGATGCATTCAGTTTTAGAACTTCATTCTTTTCATGGAGTTCTTCCAACTGCATCGCATGAATGTCTTTCATCCGATTCATAACCGTGTGGTATTCATCGCTAGTCGGTTCTAGTGAATCAAGAGCATGAAGCAGGTGGATCTTTTCGGCCTGAAGGTCATTGTCGAATGCATCTCGACTTGGCACGATGCCAATCTCCTTCGGGTTGTCCATTTCGATCTCCTTCATAATAGACTCCTTTCTTTTGGCGAGAAAGACCCAGTGTCCTTCTCCTCATACAGAGCCTTGTTTTTTTCGCGAACTACTTAGTCAGATCGGCGAGATAGAACAAATGCTCCAAAATATCATCGGAGCAATGCTTCTCGATGAATGCAGCTGCCTTTTCGTCTGACATGTTGCGTGAGCTATGCTTGGTATGCTCGATCACCCAAACTTTGTGCTTTCGATTGGCGCCTATAATGTAATACGTTCCGTTGGTAGAAATATAACGTACGTTCGACACGCCGGTCTTTACGTTGTACGAGAAACTGTTTGGAACAATATCAATGGATACAGGAGCCATTATTCATCCTCCATCGAGACGTCTTCAAAAAGAAGATCTTCGAAAAGATTTGGATAATACGTTACGAGCTCGTCAAGAATAACACTCATGGTGTATCGCATCATCGGGTGCGCATGGGAGTCCAAACGCTGCTTGATGACGTGGCGCCATTGACGGATGTTGTAAGTAACGACGATTTCACTCGCCAGTGACATCGGAAGAACGCCTCGTGCATCCTCGGGCTTTATTCCATTGGCGAGCATTTCGTTATAGGTCTTTTCGCACTTCTCGCAAATATCCATCCAGGCCTTGAACGCCTCGTGATCGTACGGCTGCTTCTCTCTGAATGGCGTGGCGAAGGGATTCACGCACGTGATCTGCGAATTGAACTTTCCCTTTGAGTAATTGCAATAGCGAGTGCTCTCCTGTGAATAGGCTCCGATGCGATGACGTACCAGCTCGTGCGTGACACCACGATCCGTAATAATATCCATGGTAATTGATGCGTGTTCAAGGGGGCTCTCATGTCCTCGTTCTATGAGTTTCTTCACGAACGTCACAACATCGTCATACGATTTCTTTGAGGCGTCTGTCTGATAGCACGTATAGCTCGCTTGCGCTATTTTGTAAAAAATATCTCGCTCCTTGGCAGGACGAACGATGAATACGGATGGGCCATCACAAACGATCATTCCACAACCTTTCTCGCGTGTGCTGAAATATAAATGGTCCGGGCGGTGGGATTCGAACCCACATGGATTGCTCCGACGGATTTTAAGTCCGCTGCGTCTGCCATTCCGCCACGCCCGGGGTAACGCTATCCCGCTTAATTCAAAGTAACTTTGTAGTCAGATGCCATTGATTGCTGCGATGCGTCATTATTCGGCTTTTCAGTCTCGTTCTTATCGGTATGCTTGCTTGGCTTAGACTCATTGCGATTCTGGTCATTCTTACGAACCCACTTGAAAGTAGGAAATTCTGCTTCGCCGAAATCGATACCTTGGTAAACATGAGTAAAATCATTAAACCTGAAACGAATCAAATATCCATCGATATCATCAATTAGAATGTCTGCGATATCACGATTCGTGATTTTGCACTCAAAGTAATAGTTTGGTGCATTCTTAAAATATACATGAAATGTGACCAGATCCAGCGTAGAGCGTCCTGGACCTAGAACATTTAGAAACTCAACGAAATCGTCTTGCGAAACACCAACAATTTCAGCAGCACGTCTATCAACGTCAACTGACGTGCCGTGAAAGCAGCCACTGCGATTGTCGTTCTGAACTCGCATGGTAATAGCGGTAGTGTTATCCGCTGTAAAGACGCCATCGATCATTGTAAATATCCTTTCTTTTTGTTAAACGCTATGCCTCATTGTCTAGTTCTTCTACGAAATGCTCTAGCTTGGCAGAAATGGACGCCGCAAAAGCAAGCTTAAGAAGTTCATATTGCTCAAAAAACTCAGAAGTGCTTATTCGCTTGTTCTTTTTCTTAAGTTCTAGATCCCTGAGCTTTTCTAGATAGTTCTTGTAGAGTGCTAAAATATAATAGAAACAGTTTTCATTGTGACCGATGTGCTTCTTAACCTCGTTAGGAATATCCGAGGATTGGATTACGTATTCTAGATCTTTCATGTTATTCCATTCTAATTGTAAAGTCCACCACGCGTGCCCCACAGCATGAGCAGTAGTCAGAATGACTTATGATTCCCTCAAGCGTATAATCCTCACGCTCGTACACGTCAATGCCTTCCTTACCGCATCTAGAGCAAATATAATGCGGCTCGTCTGTATAATCGCTGTCACTATCCTTGAGCACTATGTGACATGTTGGATCTATGAGCTCAGCGAGAACAGAACCGATTGGGTAAGGCACTTCACCCATAGTTCCGTAGATTGCTTTGAATATAGCTCGGTCGAGATATTCGCCAGAATATGTTGACGCTCGAAGCGCTTCTGCCACTTTGCGTTGGTCTTCACAGGTGGTTTTCATCGTTTAACCTCCTGTATGACTCCATGAAGTTCGTTATTGCGTCGTTAATATCAATAAGCGAGGATGATACGTCTTGCGACATACTAATGATTATACCGCTTATGTCTTGGCTTACCCGTGTAACGAGGGCCGTATCTACGCGTTTTGGCTCCCTGCGCCGTGCATGCCTAGTTCTGTCTTTAGCCATAAATATCACCATTGCAATACGCCGTTAACACTATGGACAATAGGAACCCACTCAATACTTTCAGCAGCCTCTTCCTCCCTCTGTGCTGCCAACCTACGTGCGTTGTCTACAATATCACGCCGTTCATCATTGGTATCGCCATCCTCGACAGGCTCATAGCCAAGCTCACGTACAGCCTTGCCTCCCGTAGCGTCCTCGTACCATACGGCAAGCTCAGCCCAGTCCGTTACTTCGAGCTCAGGAATATCCAAAGAGAATGCCATTGTCTCTGGTACGCCAGTGTCAGTTGGAGATGGATTGAAGTCTACATACAAGCCCCATTTCCCATCGGCGTCCCATATCTCGTACATTCCACCATTGCGATCGTTCGTCCCACGCTTAATGAGGTGCATTTGCTTCTTCTCGCTCATCGTTTTGCCTCCGTGTTTACAATTCTTCTATTGTGAGATGCGCAACGCCAATATAGTCGAGCTCGTATTTTTCTGCAATTGCTTCGTCAAGCGGATGAGTGTAGTAAACGAAATTATAATACTCTACGTTCTTGACAAGTCCGCCTGTACCTAGATTGACGCGTCCGCCTTTACCTACACACACGAGTCCATCGGTTGGCGGCATAAACATGTCGAAGGGATATAAATGCATCCCGTACTTGAAGACATGACTTTCCATCCTTGTCGCGCCATAGTTTCCCACCATCGTTACACCTTTCTCTTTTCTTTGTTTGTTGGTACTAGCGCTTTCTCGATCTCTTGAGAGATGCTCTTACTGTCTCTTTAGTTCTGCATAGGAACTCGGCAATTTCTGCAACTGTCGCACCCTTATCGAATACTATGCGTATCGCCTCGTCCACAGTTAGCGATGGTTCGTCAAATATGCGTTTCATTTCCTTTTCGTTCCACATCATAGACCCTCTCTTAATCCTGCTAGATTTGGACCTTCTCTACAATGCAATCAAGACGCTCTAGAATTTTCTTAGCAAAAACGATTTGAGCGTTTGCGATTGACGTAGAAAGTTCGTTTACACTTCTATCTTCCTCGTAGCAATCTACTGCGTCGCTAACTGAAGCTAAATAAGTGGCGTAGTCACACAGCGTCAACGTAAAGAATGCTCTGTATTCGACAAGATCGTCATGCGTCGTGACTGTTGCTTTCCTGTTCATAATCTCTCTTTTCTTGTTACTAATACGGCTAGTGAAAAAATAAAAGAAGAGGTTGCAAGCTTCGAACTTGCGTCTCCACGTAGGAACGTGGTGTCCTACCATTAGACGATTCAGCCAGCTAACTTGGAGCGCTCGTCATGACCTTTTGTGTATGTCTTCACGATACGTATTCCAAACCTCTGGCGGTTTGTACTCCTCCTCTTCTCTATAATAGGGAATGATTTTATCGCGAGAAAATTGAATCAAGCGCTGCAAAGTAACCATACAATTAGAACAAATATCCAAAGCGGCCAGAATGTAACGAGTGACCAAAGCGTAAACCGAAATATAAGCCAAAGAACTAGAATCGTGATAGCTAAGATGCATAAGATAGTTAAAGTGATCATCTCAGACCTCCTTAGGGCGTTTGTTTGGATCACCGTCAAGCTTTTCAATTTCGAAGTTAATAAAATCCTTTGCTTTCCAAAGGTCTTTTAGAGCAGAATTGTCTGGCTTTCGGCCGGCTCTAGAAATATACTTAAGCGCCGAACCAAGTTCCCAATCCAAGCCCCAGTCATCTATTACTTTTCGAGGCTCGTACTTCCTGCCTGAAATATAATAGTCTGGTGTCGGAGTGGTGTCGTTAGTATCATTGTCACTCATTGTGTTTCCTTTCTAGAAATATCAGTGATACTTGGTAACCTTGAAGCGGACTGACTTACGATTCTCAAAGTTTTCTATAGGCTCGAAGAACACGAAACTTGGTTTATGCTCCTTTGTACTAATATCAAAGTTGATAGCTCCAGAATAGCGGAAACCTTCGAACATTCGACAAACTAAATAGTGTACAATGAGACCAACAATAAAGCACAGAATTCCTATAGCGGTTGCTACGTCAATTGAAATCATCGCTACCTCTTTCCTATGGCGTTACGAAACATTTTCCTGACGTCTCTTATCTCATCTTCGCTAGCAGAAATATCATAATCGTGAAATGTTTGTCGTATGTATGCTATGGATGGACAAATATCAGATCCGTACATGAAATCGATCATATCCGCAATAGCTAGTGATCGTTTCGCTTCGGGCGAGAGCTTTTTTGCTTTTTGCACTTTATAAGAATCACCTTCCCACACCTTGGGCAAACAAACTGGTTAAGTACAGTTGCCGCAACATCATGCCCGCAATTAGGACAAGAAAATATCTCTTTGTATTTGTTCTTCAGCACTTTTGGAGTCTTATAGCGTCCCCACGGCGATGATGAATACGCATGATCGAGATAGTAATAAGTTCCGTGATCATTAGGCTGTGAAAATGGCTGAGTGAGTTGCTGTCGTTTGATCATTGTATAACCTTCTTATGTATTGCTTATCGAACTTTAATATTCACGAGGCCACATCCAGCACCACACGAGGAATGCAAACAATGCAATAACGAAAATGAGTGCAATTATTGACATAATATCATTGAAAGTCATTTCGATTCTCCTTAAGGATGATAATGTTCTGAAGGCCATACCCAACATGCGTACCATAAAAGTAACACAAGTAAGTAGCAAATGACAACAAACTTGACAATTGCTATAACGCCCTCATTAAACGTCATTGTATCCCTCTCATTTCAAACAAAAAAGGAAAGCCCTTGATAAATATCAAAGACTTTCCCTTTAAGAGCTACTCGGGCATAACAGGTTTCCAATCGAGTTTGACAGTTACTTCAGAATCCTTCTTAGAATACTTGTCGGTAACGTCTGCAAGTGCGTTTTCAAAACCTTCGAGGGTACCGAGCTTATCAGTAAGGTACACACCGAGAACAGAACCTCCGATGAGCCCACCATACCCAATAACCTTGATTGCAGCGTCAAGTGCCCTCCCTTCTGGGGTGCACTTGAGAACTTTGCAACCAAGATTGTATGCGACGGTAAGAACTTCGGCGACTGTTACCATGCTTCCCGTAGTGATAACGCTGTTAACCGCAAAGGCTTTTACACCTTCGATTGCGACGTTTCCACAATCCTTGGCAAATTCCTTAGTCGTGTCCTTCATTTCAATCTCCTTTCTGTTAGAGAACCCTTTGTTCTCTCCTATATGAGAGGTTGTAATTTTCGCGAAACAAAAAGAGAAAGCCCTTGATAAATATCAAAGACTTTCCCTTTAAGAGCTACTCGTTTTCTCCCTTCTGATTAAGATCAAATATCTTTGCGATACCTTCGTCCGTTGCCATGAAGTTGAACCCGACACGCATGTCGTTGGGCATAGGAACTTCGATAAGCCACAACACTTCGCTATTCACTTCAGTCTTCTGAAAATGCATTTCAGTAAGCTTGAAGCGAACACAAAGCGTCATAAACTCATCGAGCTTTTCCTTGCTAACGCCATAAGCGTAACGGGGCTCCTTCGGGAACAGATCCATAGGAATAGCAAACATTATAACCTCTTTTCTGTTGCGAGAACCCTTTGTTCTCTCCTATATGAGAGGCTGTAATTTTCGCGAAAAAAGAAGGAGTCCTTGATAAATATCAAAGACTCCATACTCCTTTCTAGTCGTTAAGACGGTGAGCGATAACGCACAGAACGATAAAGATCAAAAACAGCATAAATCCCATTTTAGTCAACTCCTTCGTTGTGTGAAGACTATCTCTCTTCTATTAAAGAGCTTGTAATTTTCGCGAAAAAATAGAGAAATGCCTGATAAATATCAACCATTTCTCTAGTTTTTTAGGGGATTATTCCTCTTTTCGGCTAATTTTTAGCCATTTTTGTTCTGCGGCTTGCATATCCGCTATGCATTTCAAACTAAATATAATCTTTTTTAATTCAAAATACAGAACCGTAACAAAGACGCAGCACATTATTAAAGCTAATGTCATATGTCCTCCTTTTCAGAATATTATCCCTATTTAAGGAACTGTAAAAATCGCGAAAAAGAAAGAAGGACGTGGATAAATATTCAGCATCCTTCTTTTTAGAGCAATCAATTAAAAGTTGTGCTTCGTTTTCCAGTCATCAATGTTGTCTTTTACTCCTTTAACACCACCTTGTGCTAGTTTGTCGACGCAGTTGATACCGCATTTCATTCCCTTAAATGCTAGTCCAATAGCATTAATCAGGAATATGAGTATGCAGATCGCTGCGAACGCAATTGGCAGCAAAATGAGGCAAATAAGAAACTCAATCATTTTTCTTCCTTTCTATACGAAGAATCCTTTTGATTCCTCCTATTTAAGGAGTTGTAAAAATCGCGAAAAAAAGAGAAACGCCGTGATTTAAATGTCGTTATTTATTGAAATATCTTTCGTATACGAGCATAAATCCAGAAACCACGGTCACCATAATAATGGCTACACCCGACCAAAATCTTCCGAACAAAAGTTCTATAATTTCGTAAGCGATCGGTATAACCACAACTAGAACAACCATAACATTCAGTGGATTAATTTTCTCTTCGTCCATAATATCTCTTTTCTATTAATGGCGTTTCTCCTATATAGGGCATTGCTTAAATCGCGAGATCGAAAAAGAAAAGCCATGACAAATATCAAAGCTTTTCTTTTAGATCTACCTAATCGTTAGGAAAATTTTCGTCGATCTGCTTCATTATCGCTTGTTGCTTTAGGTCTTTAAGATCAGCGTCATTTATACGCCAAATCGTATCCCAAACAACAAGAACCGTAATGAAAAGCATAAAAGTACTAATCATTTCAAATCCTTTCTATAGGTTTTTACCTATATAAGGATGTGCTATTTTCGCGAAAAAAAGAAGAACCCTTGACAAAATGCCAAAGATTCCTCTTTTATAGATCAATCTAGCAAAGTTCATTGTCCTTATCAACGTCGTAGCAGAACTTGATAAATGCGACAACTGGCGTCGCCATGCATGCAATTCTAGCTATATACGAAAAAGCGCTCGTAGCATTAAACCTTGCAATCCTTACATTGTCGTATACCATAATAAGTGTATCCACATCAAAGTGGTATGCGCTTTCAGGTACCACGAGAATGTAATTAACAAGAGCATAAGCTACGTTGTACGCTAATATGATAATAGCCCAAACCACAATAATGGTAACGAACAGTTTGGCAACATGCTTCGTCATGATAATCAATCTCCTTTTTGCTTGTGAGAGAATTCTATTATTCTCTCCTATAATAGGGGATGAAATTATCGCGAGGCAAAAAAATAAAAGAAAGGTGAAAAGTTCTCACCTTCCTTTGAAGATTTGGGTCTAGAGATAACTCGTGCAGATGGAATGCGCATTAAGCGAATTCATAGCAAAGTCCCTAGCATCATCCTCTTCTTCAAAGCGAACGGATTGCTTTTCACCTTCCTTGTCGGTCCAACAAACTTCGTAATTGTCCGCATCAGTATTGCAGTAAATCTGAGCAGCGTCGTTTGCAACATGGTAATTGCTACCGCAACCGGTCATGCTGACCATTGCCATAACAATAGCAAATGCAACCATAAACTTCTTCATGATAAACTTCTTTCTCTTATTGCGGAGAACCGTTTGTTCTCTCCTATAATAGGGTATGTTTTTTTCGCGAGACAAAAAAAAAAGAGAATGCGATTCAATCGTGGCCCTCCTCACGGATTAACACGCTCTGAAT
>AUXO017405136.1_pt1 | contig 31279 bp, 61 predicted proteins | sample 768731 | NCBI WGS metagenome assembly AUXO01 (sample SAMN02715735, study PRJNA202380) | gut metagenome | biome: sheep rumen | host: Ovis aries | place: New Zealand: Palmerston North
AATATGCTTTGGTTTTATAAAAATAACATAGGTATGGAACGTACCAATTATAAGCGTGTGGAGATGAAGGCTCTAGTTGATTCGGCTCTTGAATGTAGCAACCATAATTATGGAGAATCTTCTAACCCACAGTCGGAAAAGCACGAAGCCTACTCCCTTTAGGGAGTAGGTAGTTCACCTTAAAGTTGGTGATAAATTCAAAATCTGTCTAGGTACTGGAGGAATTACTGAAAATGAATCTTCAAAAGAGACTGTAATTTATCGTTATTATCTTGAAGGAACCGTTATGGAGAGTAACTTTAATTTTATTAAAATCAAAGGGGAAATCAAGTCAGAATAAGAGGGTTAATTTATGAAATATCTTAAAAACAAAATTGAACTGCTTAGAAATGATAAAAAACTCTGTACAATCTTTTTCTTACATTTATTATTAATCGGACTGTCTGTATTACAGCGAGGAACTTGACTGTCCTGTAAGTCAGGACGGCCTTGAACTGAACTTCCCATAAGTATCATCTTCCGGCTTTCATGCCGGATTTTTTTTACCAAAATAACTTGACAAAGTTACCTATTAGATACATAATTAGTATCTAATGAAAAGGAAAATTTTCGTGAAAATCTATGATTATCTTTTCGTCCTCGTGATGTGTTCATTCTGTGCGTTCTCGTCACTGATATGTTACATCTACATAAAGGACTGCCATGACCACATGAAGGCACAGATGAAGGATTATGTTCAGGTCAACTACAGGGTAGATGATGTCAGAAGGGAAGTGAGGGAGCTCAAGGCTGAAGTAAAGGACTGCAGGCAGGAGCAGGATGTCATCACGGACTGTCTTCTGAACAAAAGGTGGGACTAAGTGTTTAAGGAACAATATCTCAACAAGCTGACGCTGAAGCAGTTCGCTGCATTGGAAAAGACGGCTGTGGGAAGAAAGAGGCTCCTTGATGTCCTTGAGGAAGCCTTGAGAAAAGCCCACTATGACGGACTTTATTCGGGAAGGGAAAAATACAACGTATCCGCAAGGTGGTATGCGGCAAGCGTGTCACCTAAAGCTGAGTTCGGAATGACGAAGAGAGAACCTGATGGATTCTATTCAATTCCCATTCTGTACTACTCACAGGCGGATAAAGACTTTCATATAGGTAAGTATTACTCAGGAAAGGCGAGATTTAGTGCGGAAGATGTCTTTTGCTGGACATATTATTTTGAGCCGGACTTAAGTGAGTTCCTTACCCAAAACGACATAATAGGAGATACTTATGGCTAAGAGAAAGAAGCTTGAGGACTTGAGTAATTTCAGGGAAATCATCGAGTATGCTACAAAAGCTGACGTAATGGGAGCTGCAAAGAAATACGGAATCTCTTACGACAGGCTAAGGTACTACATGAAGACCCACGACATAAAGGTCGAGCATGGTTATTACTTCAAGAATAAGGATGTCATAAATGACCTCGTAAGGAAGGTCAATCAGACTAATCTTGTAAGGACGGCCGCAGAGTTTGGAGTTTCCAAACAGACCGTACATCAAAAACTTATGAAGGCAGGCTTTTCACTGATGTATGTGAGAAGACAGGACGTAAAGGAACTGCCTTACATGGAGAAAGGAACAAATGAGTAAGTTTCTTTATGTGCTAATCGGTGCACTCATCGTGATACTCGGAATCCTGATGCTTATTCCCGCAAAAAGAAAGGCAATCAAGGGTTATACGAATGACCTCAGACAGATTGACCGGACTGAGGATATCGGAAACAGGATTGCAAGCAATTCATTCTTCGAATCGGCTTATGCCGAGATAAGGGGGACGGTATTCAAGATTAAGGCTGCAAGAAGCGAGGACGAGAAAACCCAGCTTTCATTCGTACTTGCGGACCAGGTTGCGGAATACAATGCCAAGGCAAGAACCATTACTATAGGCGACTGGCGTTCAATGGATTTGCCATATCAGATTGATGTGAATACACTTTTGAACCAATAAGGAGATTTTTATGAAAAACATGCTTAAAACATTAATGATTATTACTGTTTCGGTTTTTATGACAGCGACACTTATGTCATGTGACGAAATTCCTGTTTCGGGAAATCAAAAGGCACAGGCAATCCAGAAGAAGGTCACGGCGACTGCAGTAAATACCGTTCCTATTCCACAGGTAACGCAGTTTGCCGAGAGACAGACCGTGGCAAGATGGGCGAAGACATGGGACAGTACGACAAAACCGTGCTACGTATACCTTTACGTACCCGGGGTCGGATGCATCGGCTATTATATCTCAAGCGGAAAGCCTGCCTCTGCAAGGAATTACCTTGTTCCTGAATATACGGAAAGTCGGGAAGGAAGTGCCGGGGCAGTAGTAAATACACAGCAGGCTGACCTTGACGGAACATACGGAGACAATAATCCGGGAATAAGATTCTTTACGGCATCTGGAAGTGCAGTGGAATTCGGAGGCTCGTCATTCAGCTATGTTTACTCCGATACGAAACTGAACATCAACGTACCTTGTCTGGGGAAGTAGTATGGAAGAAGGATTCATCAAGGCAGATAAAGGTAAGACCGAATGGACGCTCCTTCCGTTTGAGCAGCTTGAGGACGTGGCAAAAGTCCTTATGACAGGTGCAGAGAAATACAGTCCTGACAACTGGAAGAAGTGTAATGACACTAAGAGGTATAAGGATGCCCTTATGAGGCATGTCGTTTCCTATATCAGCGGAGACAAGACTGACAAGGAATCGGGAAAATCACACCTTGCACATGCTGTATGCAACTGTCTGTTCCTCATGTATTTTGACGACATGGAGAAAAAAAGTGAAGAAGAAATGCCTGAACTGCGAATGGTTTGTAGAAGAGACAAGCGTAATCGGTGATTATCAGCACTCAGAGGCTGTGAAACTAAGGCACGGCTTCTGTCTGTGCAAGGACTTGTTTACCATACAGGAACCTGATGACGAAGCTTGCGGAGACTATAGAGCAGAGGAAAGGAGAACGGAGAGCTGAGCTATTCAAGATAAAAAAATACTGTCATGTATATACCTATTTTGCCGGGAATCTGAAGAAAAAACTTCGGACCCCGGCTTTTCTTTCACTTATAGCACAGCACGTTATCAAGATGACACCTAAGATATTTACATATACTATGGATTGTCTTCATACTCATGTTTTTGTCGTTCTTCAGTCTTCGTATCATGACAGAATACGCCGTAATGTCATCCATGCCCGAAAGATACCTAACTATAGACTTTCTTCCCTCCGGCTGAAATCCGGAATACATATCCATGAAAGGCTTATATGAAATCAAAGGATTATCAGTATCTGGAAACTTAACCGTAACCGCATCATAGCACGGCAATACCTCATAATCATACTCCACAAAGTCCCTCGCAGGTACCCCATAATACCAGGATAACTTGGCTATATCTTCACTGTGTAACGGTGTACGCTGATTATGTATATTCTTCAGCCATGAAGTCAACTTAAGTTCCCTCTGTAATTCAGCATACTTATCTCCATTCTCCTTTATCATCCTTTCAAGTGGTTCATATGTAAACATGTAACACCTCCTAGATTCTTATTATGTATCTAGAACCCCCTCAGACGCACGAGAAGGTACCTAGAATCGTCATTTTATGCCAGAGTAGTGAAATTATACTCCCCAACCTGTTTTTGGTCAAAATCCGTCTTAAAAAAAATTAAGCACCTGTCTATCCTTACAGAAAAAAAGTCCCCCCCCCTATATATATCATACCCATAGTCATATTTATATTGTCTACAAAAGTAGACATCTATATCATATTAAATTCTTACACTTTATATCATATTCTTACTATCGCCGTATACAGTACATATAATACTCACTTCTTATCCCCCTATAACTGTCTACTTTTTTAAACACTTTTCTTATATATTCTTCCGTTTTTTATCAGATTCTTACGATTTTGGACCGATTTTTCAGAAAAATACTGGGGAGGGTAAGGCCCACCAAGAAAAGTCCGGTTCTACCATGGGGGGAGGCTCTTGAGCAGCCATCAGCTTGAAGCGTGTCAGATTAAGGGTGTAAAAAGCAAAAACGATTTTTTGGTGGGCGACTTCCACGTTTTTAGAATAAAAACTTATAAAAAAAGTTCGTTTAACTTGCGTTAAGATTTTCTACCTAATAAATAGGTAAAGTTATTATGAGATTTTATGTTCTTTTTACAGATTTTTGAGGTTTACTCATAAAACTTCAAAAGCACTCTATGCAATGTTTATTTAGTAACAATAGCACGTTAAAAAATAAATATCTAGCAACGTGAAAATAGGTTGTGCCACTTCTCTTTCGGTGTAAGGTCTGAAAAATGATTTACTAAAAAACAAGTGTATCTTTAATCTTTTTTTTAAATGGAGCAGATAGTAGAATCAGGTCTACCTTTGTACGTTCGACTCGTATATCTGCTATTTATTTACTCGTATGAGTAAATGATTTTAATTAAATGTCATGTTATGACAAAGGAGCAATTATTATGAATATTTATAAGAATTACGGAGAGTGTATGCGTGGACTTCAGTTTAGTGGAAAATTCACTGAACCGAAAAAAATCAATCGTAAAGTTGAAATTCTTCTCGGTTATATGTTATCTAATGCAAAAATTGGTAACTGTATTAATTTAGAAAAATTTCTTACAAGGATTGCAAAAAAATGGAATGGCGAGGGATTTTTCACCACCGCTGATATGTTCAGTCCGTCAGATATTAAACAGGCATTAAGGATTTTTTATGCAAGAGTTACAAGTGGAAAATATACATTTCCTGTTGAATGTATGTGGGAAGTTATCGAAAACAAAGGGTTAAAAATTCTCACTCTATGCTGTACTCGCTACAAACCTAATCTATTTGAGATTGAAACAAGTGAAAAAATAGATACTAAAAATATATCCGAAGAGAAAGTAAATTCAGCAGTATCTAAAGATGACATTGCCGAAAAGACAAAAGACCCGCTCGATAAGTTTGAAATAAATGATATTGTAGCATATCTTGAAAAGCATGGGTACAAATGTCTTAAAGATGGCGTACTGAATAAGGTAGCATAAAAAAAAGAGTTTCAAAACCGTGGAAGTAAAAATCCACGGTTTTTTTTTATCTATCCAAAAATAACCAAGGGCTGATATATCAGCAAAGGAGTTAAGATTATGAATGAGCTAGATGTCGCAGTTCAAAATTGTAAGGTTGCATTGGTTAGATACCGCTTATGTACAAGCGGTAGAACAGTTCGTGATGAGCAGGAGAAAAAACAAAAATCAGCGTGGACTGAAATGAAAAGAAAGCACACAATCGTTAACAAGAACATCAGATACTAGAATTGTATCTAGGAGGTAGTCATGAAGAAATTTACGGCTTACTGCAAGGATTATTTTAAGGGTGCTATATGTGAGTTTGAGGGTAAAAAAATGCACATGTATGAGCTGCTCTATGAAATGAGGAAGGCTCATGAAAAGGACGGCAAAAACCTGGACTTCAAAGCCTGCGTCAAGGCATGGTATGACGACTGCGAGGACTTTTATAACTACGAGTTGATTCACTACGGCTGTGCACAGAATCCCATGCAGAGGGATATACGCTATATTCACAGCATGGTATTTGTCGGCTTGCTCCGTGTCATCGAACTGTGCGGATTCAAGGAAAAGGCAATACTTGATGAAGTCGTAATCACCGATGACTTCATAGGCTCATTGCTTAGGAAAATGGACGACATTTCGGATTCATACCGATTGTGTCTTGCGTAGATACACAAAAAGTATCTGAGGGTGGGGAAATATGAAAAAATTGTTGTGGACTCTGCACCTTTTAAGGTGCATCAGACGGTCTAGTGGAATGTCGAGAGACATCTACTTGTCGCTTGTTAAACATGTACCTAGTCACTATAGGTTCATGTTCAAAAAATATCTCTAGGTTAGTAGGCGTGTACATCACGCTTTTATTAATTGGGTGTATATACACCCAATTAATATGATTAAGCCATGCAAAAAGCATGGAAGGAAGGTAGTATTATGAATGCACAGGAAATTCTTGAAAAGAATGAATTAGTAGTAACCGTAGACGGTGAGTTAAGGTTTGAGAAAGATTGTATTGTTAAAGCAACTTACGAACTTGACGACAACGGTAATTATCGTAAACGCTATGACTATTATGATAGTCATGTATATGTGGCAGATGTTGATGACTACATATACACAATTGACGAAATTTCTGAAACTCACTTCAAGTTCGATGATGAGTGGTATCACGCAAATATCTATGGTATCTGCGAAAAATGTGGACAGGTATACCGACTGTCTGAACTTCATAACACGGAAGACACAGACGAATTTGTCTGTGACGAATGCGGTTATTGTTGTGATGAGTGCGGTGAGTGGTTCAGCTCTGGAGATAGCCTCTATTACATAGAGAGCGAAGACATCTATGTATGTCAGCACTGCTTTGACCGTGATTTCACAACATGCGATAGATGTGGTGATTATGTCAGAATTGTAGACACGACTTATATCAACGATAATGATATCTGCAATTCATGCCGCGAAGAATACTACAGATACTGTGATAGATGTGACAACTATGTGTATATCGATGACTATAATTATGACGAAGATTGCTGCAATGATTGTACAACATCAATAGACGGTTCATTCCACTTCATCAGCTACTCAGCAAAACCTGACCCGGTGTTTTACTTCACCGACAAGAGATTGAAGTATGAAACATCTACTTCTATGGGAGTTGGGTTCGAGCTTGAAATCACCACAAAAGAAGGTAATCGCACAGATTGTGGTAATAGTATAGCAGAAATCGTTGGTGAGAACTGCTATTACAAGGAAGATTGCTCATGTAATAACGATGATTATAACGATGAAATTGAAATCATCGGACATCCTATGCAGCATGACTACTTCATGAACAAGTTCCCTTGGGAAGATATGTGTAAAACTGCCGTAGAGCACAACTACGTATCTCATGATTATTGTCCTAATGATTCATCGTGCGGATTCCACTTACACTTTTCTAGGTCTTACTTTGGTGATACCACTGATGAACGCAACAGTACATACGCAAAGTTACTCATGTTCTTCGATTGGTGTTGGACAGACCTTGTAAAAGCATCAAGACGTAAGAATTGTCAGCTTCACTGGTGTAAAAAGAATCTTACTAGGGGATTCAAAGATGAAGAGTCTTTTGAAGAATCTGTAGAAGAGTTCTATAACAGATGTCTATCGCATGGTACAGAAGATAAATATCGTCCTCATAACGCACGCTATGTAGCAATCAATTTTACTAACTCTAATACAGTTGAAATACGCCTTTGTCGTGGTTCACTTAATGTCAATTCACTTAAAGCATGGGCTGACTTGATGTTCATAGTAATTCAGAACTGTAGAACACTCAAGGTTGATGACTTGTACACAGACAAAAACAAGTTCCTTGACGGTATCGCAGAATCAACTCGTGAATATTTGAATAGCAAGAACGCTTTCTAAATCAAACAATCAAACTAATTAATTAGCCACAATGAGTAGCAAGGAGAAAATAATATGTGTGTAATCGTATCAAAATCAAAAAATGCTTCATTCCCAACTAAAGAAACTCTTGAAATCTGTTGGAATAATAATCCTGATGGAGCAGGATTTATGTATACAGCAGACAATAAGGTTCATATCCGCAAGGGATTCATGAACTTTGAGAGTTTTTGGAAGTCTTTGCAGAATGTCAGAACAAAGTACGGAGATAAGATAGCATGTGTAATGCACTTCCGTATCGGAACTCAAGGCGGTAACATACCGGAAAATACTCACCCATTCCCATTGTCATCTAACATGAATGACTTGAGAAAATTAAAATCAGCTTGTGAAATAGGTGTAGCACATAACGGTATCATTGAATTGACTTCCACCTATAGTAAAAAGGTTAACTATAGCGACACGATGAAGTTCATCACCGATTACCTAAGTCTAATTATTCATGACGAAAAATGGTACAAGTCAAAAGATACTTGTACATTGATTGAACGACTGATTGAATCAAGATTATGTGTACTCGATAAGAGTTCTCATATTCAGTTACTCGGTCAAGGTTGGAATGAAGATAAAAAGACAGGTGTTTGGTACTCAAATGAATCTTGGAAATCACCAAAACAGTTCAAGTTTAAGTCTGCTTTCATTGATGAATGGGATTTATACAAAGACAAACATACAAATACATACGACTTTGATGAAACCTATTGTCCTGGAGTTCTTGATGGCGATGATTCATACTGCGAAGCGTGTGTGAATAAGTACAAGTGTTCATTCTATCATAATTATATAAACTCAATTTGGAATGATACAAATGATAAATGGGGGTACTAAATGAATAATATGAATAAAGTTCTAATTGAAGGTAAAATCTTGTTACCTTCGGTTAATTATGTAAACGATGATGTTTATTTCACAATCAGAACAACAAGATTTTACAAAAAAGACGGTAAAGGTGTAACTGACGAACAATTCATCCCGATTAAGGCAGAATCAAAATTATGTGAACTCACACGAACTAAACTTGCAGCAGGTCGTAACGAAGTACGGATTGAAGGTCGGCTTGAAGGACTTATGGTTGTTGCTCAGTTCATCGAGTTTAAGAAGGATTACGTCACTGATGTAAGCATGGTTTAGATATTATTTCAGTATCTAATATTGACAAGTAAAGTATATCTACTTAATATGTAAGTATTAATACTTACATATTAAGTAGAAAAGGAGATTAACAAGGAGGAATAACAGTCTGTTGGTAATAAAACTTACTAGAAAAGTAAGAAGGAGTTTATATGTGTAAGGTTAATGAAAATCCGGCACAGTCAAGGGTAAGAATGAACTGTTCTCTTACCGCAAAGGGTCTTGTACAGTGGGAAGTTACGTCAGAATTTCCTACTGTAGAAGAAGCATCTAGTAACCTCTTGAATGCTATTGAAAAGTGCAGGGAGACAATCAAAAAAGCAGGACTTAAAGAAGTCCAGGAAAAGGAGTAAAACATGAAGACTGAAACATTTGAAACAACAAGGACAGTAACAGAAACAACTACATTCTACGTTGCTGATGACGGAACAAAATTCAATTCGGCTGACCGCTGCAAGGAGTACGAAGAGAGTATAGAATTCGCACTCAAGCTCAGAATCAAATCATGCCTCAAGAAGCTTGACCGTTCAAAAATACGCACGCTTGATTGTATCATGGACGACGGACGTGATGAATCAAATTACTACTCACTCAAGTTCAAGACAGATTCAGACATCACAAACTTCATCGCTTGGATAAGGACAGGACGTGATTCATACACTATGGGAAAGAAAGGCTGGTGGGAAAACCACAAAGACGAATACTTCTACATCGACTTTGAAAGCCTCAAGACCGATACAGAATATATCCTCGTCATGAATTATGATGATGATTACCCTCGTGTTTATGACTTGGAACACTTCAAGGAAATGTATACCAAGCTTTTCACCGCTGCTCTTGATACCGTAGAGGTATCAGAATGACATCTATTTCCCTGCAATAAATTGCAGGGAAATAGATACTAAATCAGTATCTTATAAAATCTTACATGAAGTGTAAGAGAGGAGTATTAATATGAACAATCTTAATCAGATTATCGTGGAAGGAAATCTCGTAAGAGATGCAGAACTCAGCAAGACATCAAAAGGAATCAGCGTAATCAAGTGCACCGTTGCAGTCAACAGGACTTACAGAAAAGGTGACGGTTCTTATGCTGAGGAAGTAAGCTACTTTGACATTGAAATGTACGGAGCTATGGCTGATAAGTTTAACAAAGACCTTACTAAGGGTCGTGGTATCCGTACTGTCGGCCGCTTAAAGCAGGACACTTGGACTGATACGGACGGCAAGAAACACTCAAAAGTATACATTATCGCAGAACATATTGAACTGAAACCGAAGTCTAACAAGGAGGCTTGATATGCAGATTAGAAATCCTATGGATTCAGTTGAAATTTTGAAGAGCCTGCGTAACAAAAGACAGGAACACTTCGGGGTTATATGTCTTGATAGTGTCTTGAATGTAATCTCAAAGAAAACACTCTTCATCGGTGGAACAAACTCTTGCAAGATTGATTCTAAGATTATTTTCTGGGAAGCATGTTGCAAAAAAGCATCGGGAATTATCTTGTTTCATAATCACCCGGGTAATATTGCGGAGCCTTCAGTCGATGACATCAGAACTACAAAGGTTATTGAAACGGCTTGTAAGGCTATAGGTATTCAATTTCTTGACCATGTAATCATTGGAAGGACTTGCTATTTCTCATTCCGTGAGGCAGATATGGTTGGAGTTGAAGATAAAGAAAAGGCAGTAGCAGAAAATTAAGTAAGTTTCCACTAGATATAAAATTAATATCTAGTGGAATAAATAAAAATTATATGTCCACTAGAAAAGTGGAAAGGAGTATTTAATTATGGCAATTTTCTCTTTTAGTCCATTTGGTTTTGAAGGTTCAATCATCAACGTTGAAGTTGATTTAAGGCATGGTATTCCGGCAGTTGATATTGTCGGATTAGCAGATTCAACCGTAAGTGAAAGCCGTGAACGTATCAGAACGGCTTTTAAGCGACAGGAAATTGACTTTCCTACAGAACGTGTTTTTATCAGTCTTAATCCTGCGGATTTAAGAAAAGACATTCCTCTTGATTTACCTATAGCACTTGAAATCTTACATCAGATGAACAGAAAAAGACTTGAAGATGCAGTTCTCGTTATGGGTGAACTTGAATATTCAGGAACAGTCAGACCAACAAGAGCAGTAGGTGCTGCACTTCAAACAGCGGTTACTCATACAATCAAATATGCAATCATACCTAATGACCCTTCGATTGTAATACCTAAAGGAATCAAGGTTCTGAAAGTTAACACTCTCAAGGAAGGACTCAAGGGATTGTGCGACCTGATTAATCACCAATACGATTCATTCATTGACTATAACACAGACACAACAGATAAGTCTGAAATTGAGTTCAGTGATATTGACTATAAAGAAACTCTTGATTCAATCCATTCAACTGACAGTATGCCTAGTATTGATGACTTAAAATACGCAATGACTGTGGCAGTAGCAGGTCGTCATAACATACTCGCCTATGGCGGTCCCGGTTGTGGTAAAACATTGGTTCTTCAGCGTATAACTGAAATCATGCCGAAACTTAGCTCTTATGAAGCTGAATCTGTAAATCGTATCTACTCACTCGCAGGGTATGATTCAGTGAACAGGAAAGATAGGGCTAGACCATTCCGTATGCCACATCAGACTGCAAGTATCGAAGGTATTTGTGGTGGCGGTCCGAATTGCAGACCAGGAGAAATATCTTTGGCACATAACGGAGTTCTTTTCCTAGACGAAGCCGCAGAGTTTAGAACCTCAGTATTGCAGATGCTTCGTGTTCCGCTTGAGTCAAATCAAATCACACTCTCAAGGGCGGGAAGAACTACTATATATCCGGCTAATTTTCAGCTTGTCATGGCAACAAATCCTTGTCCGTGCGGAAACTACGGAAGCAAAAATAAAATCTGCTTATGTTCAGCTAGAACAATCGAACTGTATTGGAAGAAATTCTCGGCTCCATTACTTGACCGTGTTGCCATAAGATTCAGTTGTAATGATGTTCACGGATATCCTTCTTATTCACTCGAACAGATGAGAGATATGGTCAAGAGAGCATGGGAACGACAGTACGCTAGACAAGGTAAACTGAATAATGACTTGACTTCAGATGAAGCTATGAACTTGAAAATCTCAAAAAACGCTGAATACAAACTTGATATGGCCTCTCAGCAGTATGACCTTTCACCGAGAGCAGTAGCAAATATCAAAAGACTTGCTAGAACAATAGCAGATATTCATGCCCCGGATTCAGCTGAAATTGAAGAATCTCACATAGCGGAAGCATTAACTCTTAGTAAACGAATTCCGTTAGAATCTGCTCCAAGTTTCTAACCTATACGGTTTGCCGATTCCGTTCAAAAACCGGCAAGGAGTTTAACTATGAACGAAAAATTAATTGAAATTTCTGAACTACAGGATAAGCTTAAAGAGCTTATGACGGATTACGTCAGCCGGACGGAGCAGATTAAACAGGACAATAAAGACAGAATCGAAACTTATTATTCTCAGATAATGTCTTTCATTGCTGAACATTTCAAACCTTATGAAAGATTCTACAAAGCCTACTGTAATAAAGACCATGATATTGCGAGTGTATGGGTTTCGCCATTTGTCGGAGGACATTGGGTTCATTTACAAGCAAACTCTGACTGGACTTCATTCCAATTTGTCTGTGATTACTACAGGCGTGGAGAAATCGTGGGAAAAGAATGTATTGTTTTCGGTTGGCAAAGAATTAAAGAAGACTTTCTTAGTGGACTTGAAAAACACAAGAATGAATATCTTGAAACCATAGAGAACTCAAGGAAATCTGAAGAAGAATTAAGCAGAAAACTTGATGACTTTCAGATTTAATACATACGGTTTTATTTAAGACGCTTAGAAACGCAAGGAGATTATATGAGAAAAATTTATGAAAACAGTTCGTGCAAGGTGTTTCCGGGATTCTACGAAAGCATCTTGTTCAACAGTGATACGCTTTATCACTTTGAATACGGTAATCTACCCGAGGGATTCTGCTGGGGATTCAAGAAAGGCGGATATCAGTCGTTCGTAAAGCAAACTTGCGAAGACTGGGTTTCTGCCATGATACAAAACCTTAAAGACAATCCACTTAACGTTCAAATCGGGAAGTATCGTTCTATATGGTCTCCTCGTGAGTACAATTTTAGTACTGATAGAATCAGATTTGACGTAAAGTTTAATTTGAATGAATTAAAGAAGTTCTGTTGGAAAGAACGCAGGGCAGATTTTAATGATTACTTACAGAAAACATGGTCTTCCCGCAGCGGTTTCATATCCTTTGTTCCAAATAATGTTGTCAGATTCGAGTATGACTACAAAAATAATGACAGCAAATACAAGGACAACAAGGACATGCTTATAGACATTATGCTTGAATGGTATTTCCTTGAATACATCAACTTTAATGATGTCGTAGTTGAGACTATTGAAGAAGATTTCATTCGAATATCTGAAAACGTTACTCTTCAATCTGAAGAAGACTGGAGCTTATGGGATTGCGAGTATGACGACAAGACAGATACTTATATTCCTACTCATAAATTGGAAGTTGCTTGAAGTATACAGGAGGATACTATGGAAATATTATTCAGAAACAAAAGAGGTACAGCTAAGGTGTGCATAAGCACAGAATGTGAGAACGTTCAGTCCTTCACTGAGAATCTATGTGAGTGCATCAATGAAATCTGTTTGTTAAATAACTATAAATGGGAACCTGTATCTAATGGTTACACAAAAAGGAATAATCTTCCACTTGTGCCGTGTCAGATACTAAAATAGAATCTATAATAAAGGAGTAGTTATGGCTAAGATGAAATTAACACAACGCATTGAAGTTGTAATTAACGGAAGGACTGCTGAAGGCTTTATCGACTATATAGCAGACGTAGGTATCGATTCACGTACAGACTATCCTGTAGTAAATGAATGTGAGTTCTACGATTCTGACGGATTCACATACAAAGATACAGGAGAACCTGTCAGTGAAGAAGATGAATGTGACATCATCGAAATGGCAAATAAAGACCCGGAAAGACTGAAAAAGCTCGAAGATGAAGCATACTGCTATTCAGACTAGATAAAAGAAAAATTACTCATGGAGGCTTAAATGGACATGAACAAGGTTATTGCTCAGATTATCTGGACAGTCGAGGATGTTGCTGCAGCTTTTAAGAGAAAGCATGGCAGACAACCAAATGAAAAGGAGTTGGAAGAGTGTATAGGAAATATAAATCTGAAAACTCTTAATGACCGTAGTATTGAGTACGGCTGGGATTTTATTGACCAGGCTGTATAAGGAGTAAGATATGGATAAACTAATCAGTAAGTCTAACGTCAACGGAAAGACTGTTTGTTATGGAGTTGGAAAGAAAACTTCTAGAGGTAAGATTATCGTTAAGAAGATTCTTGATTCAAAAGAAGCTCGAGACAGTACGTTATCGCATCTCGATAAATCATACGTTCCTGTTGACGTAAAAGAATAGATACTAATTATGTATCTTTATCGCAGTATTCTATCATGGATACTGCGATTAGTTTAGAAGCAAACTAATTAAGAGGTAAGGTTATGGAAAAACATGTAACAATCAGTGCAGGAAACCTTAAAATGGGGTCAATTAAATCAGTATCACTTCCACCTGTCATCACTTGCGTTAAGTGTGAATGTAATAAAAAATGCTACGCAAGACGCATGATGAGGTATAAGCAGACAAAAGAATCCTGGTTCAGAAATCTCGAACTTCTACAAACAGACCCAGATACATACTGGAGAGAAATTGAAGGTACAATCATGATGGAACGAGCTTTTCGCTTTCATGTGTCAGGTGATATCGTTGACTTGGATTACATGAAACGAATGGCAGGCATTGCTGCAAGAAATTCTCACTGTCAGATTATCTGCTTTACCAAGAAGTTTGATATCGTGAATCAGTTTATAAAAGAAGGTGGCGTTATCTCAGATAATTTACATCTAATATTTAGCGGATGGAAAGAACTTGAGATGAATAATCCTTACAACTTCCCAGAGTGTCATGTTATGTTCAGAAACGGCGAGACCACTGCAAGAGACGGAGCCAAGTATTGCTCCGGTAATTGCTCTGAATGTTTCAAGGAAAACAAAAACTGCTTCAACCTTAAGAAGGGTGAACAGATTTTAATCAAGGAACACTAGATACTAAAATTGTATCTTAAAAACAGGCTGAGATTAATATTGATTTCAGCGTTACTACAGCTTAAAATAAATTGAAAGGGAGTTAAGCTATGAATATTTTCAGCAGAATGAAAATTGGTAAGAAACAGGTATTGAAGTTCCTTAAGTTCAACGATTCAAGAAGTCCTGTTAAGTTCGTATGGGACTATGATTGTGGAGACTTCTACTACACGGTAGCTCCTCAGTCATTCATGAAAGTCTTCACCAAGAAGAATAGCATGAAGTTCAAGAACAAGGAATCACAGGACATGGCGCAGCATATCACTTACTTTATTCCCGATGACAAGTTCAATCTGAATCCATTAGCCTTGTCGAAGTATGTCTCAAGCATTGCATAACACGGAGTTCAACATGAGAAGAAACAGAAAGTCAGTTTATGCCTTTGAGTTGAATTTTTATGAAGTCAAAGGCTGGTGTTATGCTATTGCTAGCGACGGAAGATATATGGGGTCAAGCGGCGGAGGAGTATCTCTTGTCAAGGGAATGTTGAGTTCGAAAAAACATAGGAATCTTAATGAGTTCAGATTCTTCGTAAGTGCAACAAACGAGGAGTTCGACGTTCCTGATGTTTCTGAGGTGCATAAGATTCTTCAGAAACTTAAGAAGTTTGAAGAAAAGAAGCTCGAAGAAAGTTCCGAATAAAAAAAAATATTTAATAGATACAGTTAAGATATCTATATGGAGGTGTGTGTGAAAGAGAGCATTATCATCGAGATGTTTGAAAAGAACATTCTCGACACTGAGACTGTCTTAAGTCAGGAAGAGTTTAAGGATAAGACAGAATCACTGATTGGAACTGATAAGGAGTGGTATAAAACTTACTTGGATTACTTTATTAATTACTAATTATACTTGACTTATCAGTAGTTGTATTGTAATATCTATATGAAAGGAGGCTATATGATATTATATATTATATTATTGCCTGTTATTATCTGCATAGAGCCTTTATGTAAGATGCTTTATAAATATTTTAAATATGGAAGGAAATATAATAAGCTGCATAAGAAAAACAATGTACGGCCGTTCAAAGACATTCTTGAAATGAAGGATGAAGAACAGGATAAATAAAGCAGTTGATTCTGCTTTATTTGATTTTATACGGTATTAGATACTAATAAGATATCTATAAGGAGTGGCAATGAGTTATGACGTTACTGATTATCAGAGCTATCTCTCAGTAAGACTTTACCCGGAAGAAAATACGGAAGTTATCGTTCATTTTGAATTAGATACTATCATAGTAGCTATTGTCATAACGAACGGTTCTTACGTCTTTCATAAAGGTAAAGAGTTCGAATTGATTGAACCGGAGCTTTGCTGTAAGGCAAGGGAAATATTAAAAGACAGGTATATTCAGTTAGAACTGAAAAGTATGTGATTGAATCCATTAATAAAATCTAAGGAGGAATGAAAATGACAGTAACAGGATATACTGTTGATATTGCAAACGGAACTTGTAAAACACCTAGGAAGTTTCTTGAGTCGTGTCTTACAAGATTTGGATGTTGTGTAGATTTGCGGGACAGCCCAGTGAATTGTTTTAATGCAAAAGATTTCATTGAAGAGCTTAAAAACAAACCTCTTCATGAAGCTGAACGTCTTGCTGAGATAATCAAAGATTTTAATAAAGCTTCGTCTAAACCCCAGCAAAAATGGGAGGAGGAATTTCAGCAAGAAAAAATTGCTCTTTCAATACAATTGGAACAGGAAAAAGCGAAGGCCAAAAAAGAGTCTGAGCAGCTATCATTCTTTATCAATAGCATTAAGAACTGGGAATGTTCTTCTCAATATCAGAATATAAAATCCTTTGCTCTTCAACAGCTTGAAATTTCAAAACCGACTGGAACTTCCTATTCGGAACAACGGCTTCGTGTATTACAAAACATGTCTGTCGAGGAGTTTAAAAACACAAAGCTTGAAGCCCTTAAAGATTTAGTTAAATCTTACACTGAACAGCTTGAAAATGCTGATGCTTGTAGAAAAGAAAAGGTTGCCTTCATAGAAGGCTTCATTAAGGAACTTGAACGTATTCCTGAAGGAGGAAAATAAATGATGACAGAAAAAGAACTTGAGCGGAAAAAACTTACGCTGGAACTCACTGAGAATCTCCTCTCAGAAGCAACGAAAGATTTCGGACGAGACAGAATCGTCGAATTGAAGACTTCTGACTTTGAGACCGTATCCGTAGTCACGGAATCCGGCATTTCTTGGAATATGTCGATTGGCGGCGACAGTCCTATCGCTATCGCACATGACATTATCTCTACAGTTTATTCATTTGAAGTATGGGGGAAAATTGCATAATGGAAAAGTATCTTTTTGAACGAAGCATGGGTTCATGCGAAATGATTTTTAATCACATGGTAAAATCAGACAACGAGTATTATAATAATAAGGCTCGTGAATGGATTAAAAGGCACAATGTTGGTAGAATAAGAAAAACCGAAGTTGTAAACAACAAACTTATCATCGTTTCTCATGGATTGAAAGGTGATAAGCTTGCAAAAAATAACAACAGGGGAGAACTTAATGAAATCAACCTTGATGACGGTTCGGTGAGCACAGTATTCGGTTACATGCCAATGCTGCTTGGAAAATACGAATAAATTATAATGGCAGGGAGAAAACCCTGCCAAGGTGGTTTATATGAATAATTACAAAGGTGTTGGACTTGGATTTATTTGGCTGTTAATTTTTACAATTCCATTCTTTTTTGTATCTGCTATTTTTTCAAGGCAAATGTCTTTTGTGATAGGTGGTTATTTTATAGCTTATCATGAAATAACATTAGCTAAAAAAAAGAAACTAAATATATGTTACTTAACATTAAATCCATTTTATAACCCAATTTTATTTGGAGTTATTAATTTTGGTATATGGATTTTACAGTCTGTGACTATGATTCTCTTAATAAAAAATCGAGATATAAAAGAAGAAAAATTATCTGCTTTTGACAGAATATCTATCCGGGAACAGACTGATAAAATTATAGCAAATACAGATACATTCTTTGTTATTGTGACTGTAATATTATTAATAATTTTCTTTATCTGCAAATGGAAAGCAAAGAAGTCTGGTAAAATTTATTGTATGTCACTAGATGATGTACGCAAAGAACTTGAAGGAGGAGAATTATGTGTGGACTTGCAGGGTTAATGATTATTGGAATGTATGTCGGAATCTTCTTTATCATATTTTACGGACTTAAAATCAATAAGTTCAATAAAGATAAAGATAGTATTAGATTAAATAATACTGACGATTCTGATTGTGGATTCAAAGTTTTACCTTCAATAGACCAGTCTATTGTAATAGAAAAACACACAATTCTTGCTAAAATAAATAAGATGATTAGTGTTTGCGAAAATCAATTACGGCAGCTGAAAGTTGAATCTTCAAAAGATTATCAACTTAAAAGGGAGTTGGAAACTGTAATAAATTCTTATGATGAAATAAGAAAGATTGAAATCAATGATAGAATCAGTCTTGATTACGCAACTTTTCTTTTTAATGAGGGAAAACTTAGAAGTGAACATGAAATTCAGATGTTTGACGAAAGAGTAGCTCAAGCAAAATATGTAAGCTCCGGAGATTTTTACAGAGAGATGCTTGAATATAACGAGTGTAGTTATTATTCAAAGAAATTTATCTTAGGAATCTTCCTTTTCCTTACAGGTTTCATACCGTCTTGTTTCTATGGATTTCTCGAGGAATCTTTTATTCTCGGATTTTTTGAATGGCAGTATAATATTCTTCGCTGTGCATTTACACCATTTGAAGGTGGAATTGTCGGTGAAGGACTAAGATTATTTGCAATTCTACCTTTTATTTTAAGTGCTCCATTCTTTATCGGAGCGGGTATAGTTACTCATGCCGCACTTGAAATTAGCCATAATATACAAGAGAATGTATATAGGAAAAAGGCAGGATTCAAGTCAGAAATTAATAAAAATACGATTATTGCAGGCGTTGCCTGTATTCCAACACTGGTAAAAATATTAAAGGGGGTCTGTTAAATGATAGACGTATCGGAATTACAGTACCTGACTGCGGAAGATTATTCATTCAGGATGTCAGAAATTTTCGCTGGCATAAGGGAACTGATGAATGATGCTGAGCTTCTTACCAAATCATTTGTTAATGACAAACGAATGACTGTAGAAGATGTAGCGGCTTATCTTCATTGTCAGGTACACAACATTCCAAGGGACATACCTTGTGTAAAGGTAGGAAGGAATTACATCTACACGTTAAGCGATGTGGAAAAATTCATTACACAGAAAAAGAAGCCTAGAAAAAACGAAGGCTAAATCTGTAATTAGATACTAAAATAGTATCAAGGAGAAAATTAAAATGAAATGCTCAGAGTCAATAAAGGAAATCAGTTCAGCTTTGGTAAAGGCTCAGCGGGAAATCAAGAATCTTTATCCAAGTTCAAAGGGATATGGATACGATTATGTTCCGCTTGAAAAAATCATCGACATGCTCAAGACAATTCTTCCGAAGTACGGATTGTCTTACGTTCAGCTTCCTGAAGGCGGTAAAGTAACTGACACAGGAACAATCATGATTGGTCTTACGACAAGAATCATTCACGAATCCGGAGAATGGATTGATGCAAGTGCAACATTCCCTCTTACGGATATGAAGGGTGTCAACAAATCACAGGCTGCAGGAGCTTCAATTACATACTTCAGACGCTACGGACTTTGTGCTGCCTTCGGCATTACAGGTGACAAGGACGTTGATGCAAACGACAAGGCTTTCACCAACCATGAAGATGTTGACCCGGCTGCACTCAAGCAAGCTAAGGTTACTCTTGAAGAGTTCCTTTCTACAGGAGTATTCGATAACAATCCGAAATACAAGAAAGCCGCTGAGCAGTTGCTGAACTCAAATGACCTTAAGAGAATCAACGACTGCATTGCCGAATGTAAGAAGCAGGCAAAATCTGCTTAAATTATTTTAATATTCTGATAGATACAGTTTAAGTATCTATCAGAATTAAATTAAACTTAAAGGACGTAAAATATGAATACTTATAATAACCCTTTTAATAATTACAACAGACCTTTCAAGAAGATACACAAGACATTCGTAAATAAATATATCCGCATTGATGATGAAAAGTACACTCATGATGACATCTCAAAAATGAATTATGACGGCCTTTGTACTTTGATTCTGAAAATTGAAAATGCAATCGCCTCATGCGAAGACTATCAGAAGACCATTCAGATGGATTATCCGAAAGACAGTGAAGTCTACAAGCAGAAAATGGTCAATTGCCGGATTGCAGTTAAAAGATTGCGTGAAGGACAGCTCTGGGCTTCTATCGCAAGAAAGAAAATCAAGAATGAGCTTTACAATTCTGAGCTTCATGGCTTCCGTGAAACTGCAAGGGAACTTCTGGATAAAGAAACCTTTGATAAAATCGTCAACAGGACAAAAGCCAAGATTGAACTTGAGCTTGAAATGAAGGGAGACATTGCGTGATTACGATAAATAATACTGACGCTGCAGAAATAGCCGGATTCCTTGAGTATGCATCGAGAAATCTGAACAGGCAGATAAGGGCAAAAACTCAGACTGTTATCATTATGGAACAAAACAGGGATATGGAAGTAAAAAAAATTGCACTTACAACCAACCTTGATATTCCTTCTGCAAACCTAAGCTTTGACAAGGCTTTAGATACCTATAAGGCTGACATCATGAAGCTCAGGGAGGCGAGGGATAAAACCAAGGGTTACATTGACATCATCAAGTTCGGTTCCATGTCGAATGTTACCGTACCTAATAACGTAGATGTAATGATTTAAGGAGCTTTTTCCCATGAAGTTGATTCATATTGCAGACATTCACGCAAATCGTGAGAGAAAAAATGATGTAATTCAAATCCTTAAGCTTCTGATAAAGACCGTTAAGGAATTGAATATTGAGTTGGTTTTGTTTTGTGGAGACTTCTGGGACTCTACTATCACGAATACTGAAGCATCAGGATTCGCAGAAATAATAGAGTTGATGAAGGAACTTATCAGCTTAACAAAAGTAGTAATGATTTACGGAACTCCTAGTCATGAGCCGGACGGTTCTCTGAAAGTATTTGAGTTATTCGGTGCTGAGGTCGTATCCTACAGTTCATCGAAAATCATAACTCTTGATGCCGCCACGCTAGTATGTCTTCCTGAACCGAGATTGTCTCACATAAAAGGCGACTCGCTTGAGGAAAAAATTAAATCATACCATGACGATATTAGCAGTATAGTCGAAGATGCTGCTGAAGCAAAACGTCGTAATGGCAATGATTTGTTGGTTATGTACCACGGAGATATCGTTGGCGCAGAATTGCAGAACGGAATGAAAGTTCCTAAAGGTAATTTTGCCTTGACTAAGAGTATCCTTAAATCTTTCAATGCAAAATACATCGCTTGTGGTCATATCCATAAGCCTCAGAAAATTGCAGAAAACTGTTATTACAGCGGTTCTGCATCACCAAAAGATTTCGGAGAAACTCACAATGCCATATTCAAAATTGTGGAATTCTAGGAGATTTTATGAAGATAACTGACATTAAAACCGGATTTCCGCTAAATAAAACTCTCAAGTTTAATCTTGAGACTGAGTTCAATGAGTTCAGTTTACCAAGTATTCTTGAGAAAATAGGAAACAGTCCGGTAAAGCTTAAGCTTGTCATTGACTGTACTGCAGAAGACAAAAACGCTCCTATGGTAAAAAGAACTATTGAGGACCTTAATAAGTGCGATAAAATCAAGAGCGTTGTTACCGTCTTCAATACAATCAAGCCTACGAACATCCGTTCAGAAGCCATAATTGGAGCAAGAACGAATGAAGATAAGCTTAAGGAATACTACAGGATAAACAACCTTGAATGGAATGACAGGGTATCCATGAGGCTCAAGGAAATAGAGGATAACCTTGACATCAAGTATTTCACACCGAACAAGTCATTTACATTGCTTAAAATTGACTTAAGGGGAGCTATAGGAATCAAGGAAGGAACAGGCAGGGATGAAGTATCCGTGAACTTCAAGGATTACATGCCGGGAATTATTACTCTGTGCGGTCATAACGGCGGCGGCAAGAGTACCCTTCTTGAGAACATGTCTCCGTATCCAAGGCTTCTTACAAGGTCTGGAACGCTCCAGAATCATTTCTTCCTCAAAGATTCATACAGAAAACTTCTTTACGTTGATAACGAAGGAACCTATTACAAAATTGAACTTCTTATTGACGGAAAGACTGACAGCGGAAAAGTGAAGTATCTTGTATATACAGGCAAGGATATTGACAATCTTGAGCCTGTAGGCGAGTGCAACGGGAACTCTGAACCTTATGAGAAGTGGGTAAACAGAACGTTCGGTCCGATTGAACTGTTCTTAAGGACCTGCTTTTTCACCAAGGAGCAGACTTCCGGTATACCTGATATCTCCCGGGCAACGAAAGGCCAGAAAAAGGAGTTATTCACGAACCTTCTCGGAATTGACGGCTTATCTGAAATTTCAGCAGCTGCAAAGGAAAAGGAAAAGCATTTCTCCGGGCTTAAGGATGAATACGCAGACAAGCTTGAATCCCTTGAAGGAACGGAAGAGTGTATCGAATCATTCAAAGCTAAAATCGATTCTGAAAAGGAAAACATAAATCAGTTCGATTCAGAAATCAATGAACTTAAATCATCTCTGGATATCATTAAAAAGGAACTTGAATCTTTGGACACAAAAGTCATTGATGAAAAGAAGTACAGAATTGAGACTCTTTCTGATATGGTAGAGCACATGGAATCCATTAAATCAGAAATCGCTGACTTTGAATCAAAAGAAGAAGATTTCAACGTTGCACTTGAAATGAATAAGCTTGTCGCTCAGCTTGAATCCAAGAGAGACCCTGTATGTGATGAACTCAAGGAGCTTAAGGAAAAACGTGATTCCATAGATTCCTTAATCTCAACTGTCAAATCAACGGCAGCTTTCATAACTGACTGCATCAACAACATGAAGTTAACGCTTCCTACCGAGCTTGATGACAAGTGCCCTGTATGCGGTCAGGTTCTCCCTAAAGCAAAACTCATTGAACTCAAGGAGACGGTGAAGGCAAACAATGAAAAAATCAACCTTAAGGAACTTGAACTCAAGACTAATAATGACAAGCTCGTAGGTCTTGAAAAAGAACTTAAGGATTTGAATTCTATGATTTCAAACAAGAACCTTGAAATTGAAAAGCTCACTGAAGAAATCACAGAAGCCGACAAGGAAATAAAGGGATATACGACTCAATACATCGAATACATGATGAATCAGTACAAGAAAAACAAGCTTGTTGATTTATCTGCCATTGATGCAATGAAAAAGGAAATCGAATCCCTTTCGGTTGAACTTAAGAAGATACAGGAAAATTCATCTTCGGTATCAGACTTGAAGAAAAATATTGCTGACATCGAGCATGAAATAAAATCTGCCGAATCTGACAAAAGCAATTCACTTGAGCTTATAGGAAAATATAAGGGTGAGGTTGAATTGCTTGAGGACAGCCTTAAGTACGAATCTGAATACAAGGATAAACTTAAGGAATATTCAGATGCAGTCTTGGATTATTCAATAATGACTAAAGCTTTCGGTAAAGACGGTATACAGGCACTTGAGCTTGAGGCTCTGTCTCCTGAAATCGCAAGCATTACAAATGAAATTCTTCGGTCTGCTTACGGCGACAGATTTTCCATCTCGTTCAGAACGTTAAGGGAAGGAGCCTCTAAGAATATGATTGAAGACTTCTCCATCCTCGTTAACGACACGGAGACTGGAACCGAACGACCTCTTGAATGGCTCTCTTCCGGAGAATCAATCTGGATTAAGGAAGCGTTATACAATGCCTTTACAGCCGCAAGAATAAGGTCTACAGGATTTGCTTTCCGTACAAGGTTCCTTGATGAAACGGACGGTTCCCTTGATTCAAATGCAAGAATGATGTTCCTTAAGATGCTGCAGGCTACCCATAAATCGGGTGATGTAGTTCATACTGTGCTTATCACACACTCACAGGAAATTAAGGATATCGTTACGCAACGAATTGAAATGTGCTAAAAAAAAATGCCCCTCAGTTTCATGAGGGGTCTTATTTAATACTAGAAAAGGAGTCAAAAAAGAGTTGTAATGATGATTTATTACTTAATTAAATATAACTCTATTTAGATTCCATGTCAATCCTTTCCATAAGGACCTTTTTATATCCCTGCATGAAAGACAACTGTTCCCTCATTTTTTCCTTCTGAGTTTCAGTAAGCTCGTAGATGCCTTTATTGGACAAGGCGTTTCCAAGCTTCTTAATTTTTCCTTCAAGGTCCGCCAGTTCAATCTTCATTCTTTTTACGTACTGTTGCATTATTGCCTCCAATATCTCTATATTTATTTATGTACCACAATTTAATCTCACCTTTTTCCCACGTTTCACACCAATCATTGAAAATATCAACCTGAACTTTCTTTCCTCTCTTATTAAGATATGTCCTTCCAAGAAATCTGTTGTAAAAAGTGCAGAACGGAATCATTCTGTAACTATCTTCATTTCTTCGTGTCGAAGGAACGCAATAAACACAATTTCCGCAGGCTTTCTTCTGAGGATATTTTTTACATGTGGATATGAACTTTTTCATGCCACGAACATAAGGTGACTTTCTGATTATGTGTCGTGTTTTTGCTTCCGGCAGATAAGAACCCATTAATTCTATCTGGAGCGGAGAAGGCGGTCTTTTGAGAAATTCGCATATAACCTTACACTCTTCTACAGTGAAGTCAGTCTCAATTACTGTAGTCTGATTGTGCTGCCTTATGTCCTCGTGAAACAAATCCGGTCTGGCTTTTTTTGCCTTAACCAAAGCTGTCGAGACATCGCATGTCGTTTTATATCCGAGATATTCCGATAACTGAGTCCTTGTCATTCCTGAATCTGTCGCTGAAGTGCTGAAATATGAGATAGCATCTGATTTTCAATCTTACGCATAGGCTTACAGATGTCACTGTCTTCTGACTCATACTGTCCGATGATGTAATCCATTCTCTGAACTAATTCCGTTAATTCGTCTGTGTAATCGATAAGGATTGATTTAACCATTCTTCTTCCTGAATTTCTCACAATCAAAAGTCTGTTTTGCAAAAGTTACGTTCCTTGCATTACAAAAAATCAGCTTCCTTCCATTCTTTTGAAGGAGCAGGGAACAATATGCACAATTCAGACATCTATTTTCACTTAAACTAAACATTATTATTTGATAGGGAACCCCTCTTTCGAGGGGAAAATAGGAGGCTATGTCTATGCCTTAATACGTTCTGTAATGAAGGCAATGAGACCTGAAATCAAAGAAACAATAGTTGCGATTGTCTCTGTTACTGAGTTAAGGTCTACAACCTTAATACCACTCAAAAGAAGTGATACGATTCCAGCAGCCGTCAAAATCCATGAAACGATTTTAACGCTTTTCTTGTTAAAAAATGCTTTAATCTTGTCAAACATAAAAAACTCCTTGTGATAAGATTTGAAGTAAATTATTAACCGCAGTTTATTTTTTTCATGAACCTTCCGGTGGTGTAACATCAGGGTCTGGATTTGTATCTCCGCTCACTCCTGAATTACCTTCATCCGTATTTGTATCATCTGTTGGAGGATTCTGAGTTTCATTTTCCTGACTGTCAGGCTCTGTATTTCCGTTCTGATTTTCTCCGTTTGGTTCGTTTCCTTCTTCATTAGTATCATCCTCAGCAGATTCTTCTTCCTCTGGAATTTTCTCCCAAAGATTACATTCAAGATATTCATTGAAATCACGGCATCTGAAATAAAATTCACGGCCTGTTACACCGCAGACATGCTTTCTTTTCTTGCAAACAAAATGAGGAAATGGAAATGAAACCAATTTTGAGTTATTGCACTCAATGCACAGACCGGAAACTCTTTCTTCCGGCTTATCTTTTTCTCCGTCATACAGGCGGTAATATGATTCAGTCTTTACAAGATAGTTATCCTCTATCTCTTCCGTCTCGCCTGTCTCTTCATTTGTCTTATATGAATATTCGATGACGTTCTCGGTCTTTGTTCTGAACCAGACTGCATCTTCCGGGATTGTCTCAATAGAAACAAATTCATCCTCGTTAAATTTCAAAAGTACATTAAGCTCTTCGTCATTTGACCTCTGCTGGAAGCAGCTTACTATCTCCAATGGTTCAACTGCAATTCCGTTGGAAACAGCAATTCTTCTTTGCTTTTCGTCAGCTTCAGAGAGTATTTTTGTCTTGGTTATCTTAAAGAAATATTCATAAAATTTTACCGGCACTTTTTCTGATTCGTCAGTTTTAGGCTCAGTAGAAATATTTTCATCAGGTGAGTTTATGTCAGCTGGAGGAGTATTTGTGTTTTCGTCTCCCAAGTTTTCATTTTCATCAAGTTCATCCATAAATAAAAACCCCAAAACATTAAGTCTTGGGGCAAAGTGAACTATATTTTTATTTTTTTCACTAAATTCTTTGTTTTTCCATTTTGTTATTAAAATCAATTAAATCTGCGATTCTTGCAATAGCTTCATCCTTAGTATCACAAGGTTTACTCATACAGTTATCTTGTATCTTGTGAAACTGTTCAAGAGTCCCTTTTTCAAAGTAGTATACTCCATACTTTCTGTCCTTAAATACCATGTAATAAATTTTTTCTTCCATTTTCATTTCTCCTTAACATTTTGGTTTATTTAATTTCAAATCCCAGACAGTCTGATTACTGCTGCCTCTATATTGAAGCGTGATGTCTTTATTTTCTTCCTCATACGGACCGTCAACAAGAACATCAATGCTTTCAAATATCTTGTCAGTTACTCCGCTTACATATTTATCTCCGTTAAGAAGCCTATTTATATAATACCCGGAGTACATCCATATACTTTTTTCAGGATACGTTTCCTTTACTCTCTTGATGAAAGGGAGTAGGGCAGCTTGATTTTCTTCCTCAAACGGCTCTCCGCCAAGGATAGTCAGTCCTGAAATATAGTACGGTTCAAGCATCTTTATAATACTATCCTCTACGTCTTTCGTAAACTTCTTTCCATTCTTAAAGTTCCACGTTCCCTGGTTGAAGCATCCTTTGCATTTAATTCGGCAGCCGGAGACGAATAAAGATACTCTGACTCCTTCGCCGTTTGCTATGTCACAGTTTTTCAAGTTTGAATAATACATGGTTTAATCGTTCTCCTTTAACCATGTCTTCAATTTTTCAATACAATCAAGACACAATGGCATTGATGCAAAGTATGAAGCGATTTTTAAGACACTCTTTTCATCAGTCGGAATATGCACTTCCAATTCCGTTTCTTTTCCGCATTTAACACAATTCATTTTTTAAGGTCTCCTGTTATTCAGATACCTTTTCTGTATCTATAAAACTTAATTTCTTAATTACTTCTTCAGGGCTATAACCTTCATGGGAAAGTCGTACTCCTTCGTCGAATAATCTGTGAGCTCTTTCGTACCTCTTTCTTAAAAGTGGTGCTAACTTCGGAGCGTTAGGGTAGAGTATCTGTTTTGGATTCATAAGGTCATGTCCGTCATAATCAAACAAAGCTTCCCATCCCATACCATGCTGCAGATTCAGATGCAGCTCATGTGCGGCACGATAAAAGTTCCATGAAAGATTGATAAACCAGTCAAATCCCTGTCCTTGCTCTCTTGAGACAATATGACAGATATCTCCTCCCATAAGGCCTGTAATCATACAGAGTTTATTTCGTTCTGCCCATTCATCTTTAGAATAAGGTCTTCCGTTTTCATCATAATCCGTAGGGTCTTTTTCAAAGGAATTTTTCTGCTCCTGAAACCAGACGAATAAATCAGAACAAGAAAATTCTAAACCTTTAGGCAACTGACCCATTTCACCGATTTCCGACATGAGTGCTGAAATGACAGAAATTCCTTCTGCTACAGTCAATTCACTCCATGTTTTATTCGTAAGTTCAGCCGGATCTGATACTTTGGGTCTGTATGGCATGTACTGCGGATATATGGTATCTCTTACAAACTTATCAAGCATATCGGTCTTAGGTTTCTCTCCGAAGGTAAGTTCATAAAGTATAGAACATAAACTCCAGAAAGCCTTAGTCTGGTCATAAGTTTTTGACTGTGCTCTGTTCATTACACGAACATTCACATATCTACCTTTTTCTCCAACAAAAGAGGATAGGGTAATCTTGTCTATTCCTCTCTTAGGTTTAAGAGTATAAGTTCCGTCTCCATTGTCAGTTATAAGACAACATGACTCAACTATATCCATATTAATCCTCCTTCACCTGTACCAAAATATTTGTTTCACAAACCAAACTGGAACACATATTCATGTGTTCACCAAACATTCTGGCAAAATCCCATATTTGAAATTTTACATATCCTTCATCATCAGCTCTGATGGGGTATTCAATCCCATATTTTTTTTCTGATTATATCAATTCCTTTTGCTGTAAGTTTCACTTTGATATAATCATTAAGGTTAGTTTTCATGAATTTCATTTCTCACACTCCTTCAAAAATTGCTCTGCTTCTGCAAGTATTTCATCTTGTCGTTTTACATCTCCATTTGTTACAACAGGACTGAAATATAAGGCTTGTAATTTCTGAATGATTTCTTTTGCTTTGGTGAGATTATCATAAACTTTTTGCTCCATTTTGGAATAATTGTCTGCCATAACCTTGTTATCATCTTTTAGTTCTGCATTTTCCTTTTCAAGTTCGGTAATACGCTTTTCTTGTTCACTAGCAATAATTTTACCAACTCCAATACCTGCCGAAATTAAATCTATTTCGTCTAAGTCTAAAAATGTACCCCAACATTTACTGACATAATCTTCTGAAACGCTTTTGATATGATTATGAAGTTCTACTTTAGTCATTTTCTTTTATCTCCCACAATTTATATTTATTGTCTTTACAAAATCTTGCAACATCGTCAGAATTACAAAATCCTATACAATTCTCGCAACACTTCATTTTCTCAATCTGTGCTTCAAGTTCAAAATTACGTTTTTCAAGTGTAGTTTTCTTTTCAACAAGTTCTGCTATTGCCTTGCCCTTTTCTTGAATAATTCCAAGGAGTTCACACTTTTCTCGTTCAGTTTCTTCTATGCTTTGTTTCATACCTTCTTCAAATGTCATTTTCTTTTATCTCCATAGTCTTCCTAAAATAAAACCTACAATCATACTCACCACACAAACTATTAATGAGAATAGTTCAAGCTCTGCTTCACTGTACATTTTTCTCCTCACTTAAAACCAAAACCAAGTTTCACCACATTTAGAACACTTATAAACATCTCTATCACAAGCAACATCGTATTCTTCGTAATAAAGTATCCCTCCACATTCTGGGCATTTATTATTAAAAATATATTTAAGCCATTTAATGAACCTTTTCATTTTTCTTTTATCTCCTTTAAGAATTGCTCGGCTCTTTGAAGCCAATGATTTAAGGCAATCTCCAAACTTTTAACAGTTCCATCATCAGTGTACGGATTATATACTTTAATTACCGCCTTGTTAGCTACAATTTCTTCTATCATCTCTTCTGCACTTTCTAACTTGTCTTTCAGTTCTGCATTTTCTTTTTCAAGTGCACTTATCTTAACGCACTCATCTTCCTCGTAGGTATAGTAGGGATGTCCGTCTTTAGGTAAGTTGTACCAACAATCATCACAATTCATTTTCTTTACTCTCCTTTGGAAGTACAATTTCTTTCCAATCAGTATTTTCTATCATGTTCATTTCTCGTAGGTAAGGTTATCTTTCTCCAATAATCAGGTTCATCCACCTTATTCCAATAATCACGGTCATACGTATTGTATTCATCAGCACCGTACCAACGAACTAATTTTTCATCTAATTCACCAATCTCATAGTACCATCTGACTTTAAAAACATCCCAATGAGGTTCATCCTTGTAATACCAAATATACAAGCCTTCTACCCATTCTCCTTCGTTTGGTAAATCTTTATAATTCTCATTCAAATTATGCCACTCATTTGCTTTGTCATAACCACACTTGTAACCATCTTTGAATGTCCTATACTCTCTTGCATAAGCAAAACAATCTAGTCTATTAGACTTAAGTATCTTTTCTGTATAACATTTATAGGTACAATCTTCGCAAACCTTTTTCTTTGTATGTTCTTCTGCTTCTTTCTCAAACATAATTTACTCCTCTTTATTGACAAGAAAATCAGCAGTGTTTTTCAATATGTTTTTCAAATCATCTGAATACCCGAAACGCTTTTGGTTGATTTCAATGGATTTGTAAATATCTCCGTCAGAGTGCCGTTCAGAACTTGCTTTCCAGTCACAAATCATTTCAAGGACATCAAGGAGATTCATTCCATGAATACCATTTTCAAAGTGTTCTGGGTGATGTCTGTTGTTTGCGTAATGAATATCAAGAGCGGGTTTTAATCCGGCAAGAAAAGACTTGTATTCTTCGCTTCCGTAGGTGCAATGCTTCAGCTTAGGTGTATATTCATCGAACATAGCCTTTTCTTTCTCATCATGGATTTTGTCGTAATCGTGCATTTCTGCCTTGTGGTCAAGCTCAATAATACATTTCATAAGATACTCTCCTACACGCTTGATATGCTTTTCGGTATCTTCTCTGCTATCATATTTTTCAGTCATTTCTTCATCTGTCATAGTTTGCTCCCTTACTGTTCTTCAACATTAACCACTTCAAAATCCATAGGTAGGTTGTCGTAGATAGCTTCTTCGACCTCACTTATAGATACATCATCTTCAATCTGGCCCTTAATCTGAATTACAACAGTTTTCATTATTCACTCCTTATCTGTGTATTGTGGTATTTCACACCATGCGATAACACCAGGTACATCTGTTATGCTTTCCCCTGAGTATTTATACACAAGATAATCATAATCAGTATCACCAATAACACTTTCCAACCTAATGAGTAACTGTTTACCAAGTTGTTCTTTTGAAGGCTCTATGTCATTTATATTATGCCATTCATTAGCCTTGTTATAACCGAACTCTGCACCGTCTTTGAAAGCGTCTCTCAAATCACCACTTTCAGATGTACACCATAATGCTTGTTGTAGTCCATATTCTTCTGCTTCTTTCTCAAACATAGTTACTCCTTAATATTTTGTATCAAACAATTCCTCGAACTTACTTACTTCTTTCTGCAATTTTTTTCTTGCTTTTTCTTCTGAAACAAGTTCCCAACAGAAACTGTCGTAACTATTGCAGCATTCATTATGATATACATAGAAAACGTAAATTTTACCTTCTTCAAGTTTCATACTTGATAATTTTTCTGTTGATGTATCACTTT
>AUXO012693137.1_pt1 | contig 31241 bp, 48 predicted proteins | sample 768731 | NCBI WGS metagenome assembly AUXO01 (sample SAMN02715735, study PRJNA202380) | gut metagenome | biome: sheep rumen | host: Ovis aries | place: New Zealand: Palmerston North
AAAGTAGCTGAAAGATGGAGAAAAGAAGGAATTGGAGCTGAATATATAGCTTTAGTTCCAGGAGCTCAAGAAGTAAATACTAATGTAGATTGTATCACAGATATTGCTGCTTAATATTTATGAAAATATTATTCTTAGGTGATTCTTTAACATCAGCAGAGAATAATAATTACAAAGGGTTTGTAGAAAAATTAAGGTTACAATTTTTTGAAAATAAAGGGGTGAGTGGTTCAACAATAGGTGACTACTCACTCTACCCTGTAGGTAATACTGATCTGCTCTCATCAACATTCAAATATAAAAATATTATAGCTGAAAGTGATTATTTATTTATTGAGTATGGAATAAATGATATAGCATCAGCTACTGTAGGTTACACAACAAATAATCATATCTATATCACATTAAATAAATGCATAGATAATATTTATCAGATAAATAAAAATATAAAAATAGTATATCTATTGCCAACATTAGAACCAAAAGTTTTATCAGAGATCGCTAAATCTCAATATGATTATTTGAAAGAATATCTTGATGAAGAAATTGTTGGTAATAAAGAAGATTTTATAAAGTCTTATACTAATAATTATTCTTCTTTTATAAGATTTATTACAAAGAAAAAATTAAATATATTGACTTTGATTGATGATGCTGATGTATATAGGAATTATCTAGATATAGATATGATACATCCAAATGATAGAGGTTATCAAATAATAGCCGATAAATTGAGAAAGGAACTAACTACGCAATATGAAGATTTTAATAACTGGATCAAGTAACGGTATTGGGTTAGCAACAGCTAAACTATTTTTAGAAGCTGGATACGATGTTGTTGGATTAGATATTGAAAAAAGTTCAATAAATCATGAGAACTATAAACATTATATATGTGATGTTAGTATGAAAAATACCTTACCAGATGTAGATGATGTAAATATATTATTTGTTAACGCAGGTTCTCAAAATACACTTGATGATATAAAAAATAATTTATATTCAGCTATATACACAACAGAAAAATATGGTTTTCAAAAATCTATAAAATCAATTTTATTTAATGCATCTGTTTCAGCTCATAATGGAGCAGAGTTCCCATTTTATGTGTGCAGCAAGGGTGGTATGCTTCCATATATGAAACATATTGCAGCTAAACTAGCGTCAAGAAAGGTTACAGTCAATAGTTTAAGCTGTGGGGGAGTTTCAACAGATTTAAATAAACCCGTAATGGAAGATAAAAAGTTGTGGGATGAAATAATGAAAGTAACTCCTATGAAAAAATGGGCTACACCAGATGAAATAGCTACATGGGTTTATTTCATAACTGTTATAAATAAATCAATGACAGGTGAAGATATTATTATAGATAATGGAGAAATGACATTAGCATCAAGTGGTAATTTTGTTTTTCCTGAATAGAAAAATTGATTAAAAGAAATAAGAGCTAACTTAATTGCATAGCTCTTTTTTATTGTATATACTATTAGTATGAATTATGTTGAAATTATAGGTATTATAGCAAGTGCGATTGTATTGTTCTCGATGTCATTCAAAACAACATCATTTAAAGGAACAATATTAATGCGAATGACTAATTTAGTAGGAAGCGTTGTGTTTACAATTTATGGATTTTTACTTCCAGCTTATGCGACAGCTGTTATGAATTTAATCTTATTTGGTGTTAACATATTTTATTTGATTAAAGAAACAGTTGATTATAAAAGGAGAAATAAGCAATAGTTATATTGTATAAAGATTTATATGTTAAAAAGATGTAAATGTTTAGATTGTCCTAGTGATAATAAATGCGATACTTGCCCACATAAATCACAATGTGATTGGCCATGGGTTAGTAAATTATGGAATAAAACACCTAATCTCAGCCCATGTCTCCCGGGTCGGATAAAACCTGATATTAGGCTAGGTAAAATGATAACTATAACCGGTAATGATTTTTGTGTGTTTAGTATTCCTAAAACAAAAGATTATATTGTTATAAATGATATAGCTGTCGGAGAAGAATGTAGAGGACAAGGTATATCTAAAAAATTGATTTATGGTTTAATGGAAGAATATGATAAAGATGTTTTTGCGAAATGCATAAAAGATAGTACAGCAGAATCTTTTTGGAAATATATTGGAGCTATTAAGCTTGGAGAAGAACAAAGTAAAAAAACTATTGTATGTTCTTATATATTAAAAAATAATAATAAAAAACAAAGTAAGGAGGAATTGTGGTAATGAATGAAAGAGATCCAAAAACACAGAATTGGACTAATCCATATAAAAATATTTCATTAACACCATATCGATTAATTGCAGCAGGAGGTGGACCAAAAGGTGTTACACTACCTGATGGTACAGTTATGGATGCTGGCGATTTAAAGAAAAAGTTAAATTATCCTGGATTATTTGCCTGGAATGCAGAAAAGAAAGATTTATTAGAATCTGTAGCCTATTTGCATGAACATCCAGAAAGTAAATGGGATTTAGTTGTTGATAGTGGAGCTTATTCTGCTTGGTCTAAAGGTAAGTTATTCGATGTTGATGAATATATCAACTTTTTAGAAGACAATAAAATCTTAGATGTTTGTTTCTGGGCTGCTGAAGCAGATAAAATTCCTGGATCTTTTGGTGTTGATCCTACTGAAGAAGAAAGATTAGCTGCACCTGAAGAATCTTGGAATAATTATCTATATATGATTAAAAGAGTTTCTTGGCCAAAGAAAATTGTTCCTATCTTTCATATGGGAGAAGATTATAAACATTTAATTAGAATGCTTGAGTATAGATTCCCAGATGGTGATTTTATTCCATATATCGGAATTTCTCCAAGAAATGATGTTCATGTTGGTGAAAAGATGAAATGGTATGAAGCTATATGGAAGATTATATATGAAAAATGTGCTGAATTAGGTAGACCTATTCCACTAAGTCATAACTTCGGTATGACAACTATTTCAATGATGGAACAATATCCAAGTTGTAGTTCAGATTCAACATCATGGGTTAGATCAGCATCATTTGGTAATATCATGATTGTCGTTAATAGTAAGATTAAGACTATTACAGTAAGTGATAGACAAATAATGAGTCCTGATCATATCAATAATCAACCATTAGCTATTAAAGAAGCTGTTGAAAAGGTTTGCAAAGAAATTGGACATGGTATTACTATTAAGTCATTAGTAGAAGATGAGAAAGGTAATATTAGACCGCTGTTTAATCTAATCAGTTTAAATAAATGGAAACAATCCTTTAGATATGAAGGAACTCAAGAATTTAAAGAAGATTTGTGGTAGTTATCTCTGATTAATATAGGTAAGGAGAAAAATTATATGAGAAATGATGAAGAAGTAATACCTTGGATGTATTCTGACGATAACCTATATGCAGAACCTATGAATGTTGAACTTGATGATGATGCTCATGAAAAATTATTAAATAGCTTACGACTACATTTTCATGATCATGTGTATATTAGACTTGAAGAAGATGATGGATGGTGCTATCTAGAATAACTGTATATATTTAAGAAAGGAAGTTAATTAATATGATTATTCGTACAGAAGAATTTAAAAAAATCGGATCCTTAATACTTTCATCTATAGAAAGTAATGAAGTATCAACACTTACAGAAACTTTAGAATTAAAAACTGAAGGTAAAACATTACATCTTAATGTTACAAACAAAGAATATTACATGTCAGTTACTTTTAATTTAGATCATGAAGAAGAATTATATGCTACAGTCAATGCTAATTTATTCTTAAAACTTGTATCTCAAGTAACTGCTGAATATATTGAATTAGTTGTTAAAGATACTTACGTTAGTGTGAAAGCTAACGGAGAATATAAAATTCCATTAATTTTTGACAATGATAAATTACTTGAATTACCAGTAATTACTATCAATAATCCAACAGTTGAAATGAATATTAGTGGCGATATTTTAGAAAGCATTTTAAATTATAACACAAAAGAGTTATTAAAAGGAACAATCGCTAAACCAGTTCAAAGAATGTTTTATATTGATGAGCAAGGATGTATTACTTTTACAAGTGGCGCTTGTGTAAATAATTTTACTCTAGAGCAACCTTTAAGATTATTATTAAATCAAAGAACTGTTAAGTTATTTAAGTTATTTAAAAATCAAATGGTTAAATTTACATTAGGTGAAGATGCTGTTTCTGATAATATCTTACAAACAAAAGTTAAATTTGAAATTCCTGGAGTAACTTTATCAGTCATTACAAACTGTGATGAAGAACTTTTGAGAACTGTTCCTGTTGCAGCTATTAGAGGAAGAGCTTCATTTGATTATCCTTATCAAGTAGTTTTAAATAGACAAATGCTTACTGAAACTATCAATAGATTGTTGTTATTTAGTTCTGGATATGGCACTAAAGAAAATATTAAACCTTATAGTTTCTTTGATTTTTCTAATGACGCGGTAACAATTTTTGCAAGCGATAAACAAAATAAAGAAACATTAACTTATCAAAATAATACACATTTAGAAGAATCTTATTCTTTAATTCTTGATTTAGTTGATTTTAAAACAGTCTTGGACGGATGTTCAGAAGAATTTGTAACTTTAAAATTTGGAAATCATCAATGCGTAGTTCTTGTTAGAGGTCAAGTCAGTAATATTATTCCTGAAGTTAGAAGCGTTTAACATGGCCCAAAACAGAGGAAAACAATTTGAAGCAAAGTTGAAGGAAGACTTTAAAAAAAGTTTTCCTTCTGGTTTAATAGAAAGAATCTATGACCAAATGTCTGGATATAAAACAATTACAAATATTTCAGATTTTTTTGCTTACAATTATCCTAATCTCTTTTTATTAGAAGCAAAAACACATAAAGGAAATACTTTTCCTCTTATAAATCTTACTCAATATGATAAATTAAAAGAATATGTAGGAACACCGGGTATTAGAGTAGGTGTTATTATTTGATTTCAAGATCATGATAAAGTTATTTATATACCAATAGCTTCTGTAACTAAGATGAAACTCGATAAGAAAAAGTCTATAAATATAAAAACTTTATATGATGAAAACTATAGATTTATAGAGATACCATCAGTAAAAAAGAGAGTTTTTATGGATTCTGATTATTCAGTTTTAGCAACTTTACAAGATAAGGATTAATGTATAGTAGATTATGAGAAAAGAATTAGAAAATGCTTTAAATAATGTAGAGATGACCTATGAAGAAATAGTAGATATTGCAAATGACTTAATTAAAAGTTATACCAAAGATATTAACCCTATTATTTCAGATATAGATAAAAATATTGAAAGATTAACAAATGATGATATTAGAAGCTATATGTTAAGGTTATCTATTAAAGCTTATAGTTTTGGAGATATTAAAGAGCGTTCAATAATTAAAGCACAATGTGCTGAAATGTTGAAAAAAGAAGCTTATGCTAAAGTGTTTGCTGAAGCAGAAGGATCAATAGCTGCTAGGGATAGTGCAACATTAGTTAGGATTAGTAATGAGACTTTAAGCGAAGCTATATATGATTTAGTTGCTGGATTATTTAAAATTAAATTAGAAGAACTTAGAAGAATGATTGATACTTTAAAAACAGTCTTAATGTCAAGATTAAGTGAAATGAAGATGTCTTCTTCCGTCAATACTTATATGGAGGAAAATCAATAATGGAAGATAAAGATGAAATCTTAAGAATCGTTAAGAAATTCGTATATGTCTGCGGACAAGAGGAAAATAAGCATCTTGCGTTTAGATTTATCTCTCAAAAGAAACATGCACAAGATTTTGAAAAAATGGTTAATTTTTTGGAGGAAAAATAATGGGAAACTCAATTTTAGATGTTGCAAAGAAATTAAATAAAGAATTTAGTGATGATACATTGGCTATCAAAGCAGATATCACACCTACATATGAAAGAATGCCAACAGGTGCATTTGGATTAGATTATCCATTGTATGGCGGTTTAGTATATGGTAGAATCACAACATTTGCTGGAAGAGAGCATTCTGGTAAAACAAGTGCTGCTTGCTTAGCTTTAGGAGCATATCAAAGAGCTAATCCCGATAAGATTTGTGTTTACGTAGATGTAGAACATAGTTTAGACTTAAAATTCCAAATGCGAATGAACGGGATTGATCCTGATAGATTAATTTACTTTAATCCTAAAACATTAACAGGAGAACAAGTATTAGATAGTATTTTAGAATTTCAAAAATCAGATGATGTTGGCATGATTGTATTAGATTCTATCCCAGCATTACTTCCTGCTCAATCTATGGAAAATGATATTGAAAAAGATCCAGGTATGCGAGGAACAATTGCTAAACCTCTCCATAGATTCTTAATTGCAATGTCTAATTTAGTTAACCAAAAGAATAATATTTTATTATTAATTAATCAAGCTAGAATTTCTGGAACAACATTTACTGGAGCTCCTATTTATAGTGAACCAGGCGGAGATGCTCCAAAGTATTACAGCTCTATCAAAGTAAGATTTGGTACAAGAACTTTTATTAAAAATGGTAAATCAGATTGTTCAGATGGAGAAGGAGCAGAAGGTTTCAGAATTAAATTTGTTATCACAAAAAATAAATGCGGACCTGTAGCTAGAGGCGGTGGGTTTATCTCTTATAATTATGATAAAGGACTTATGTGGATGGAAGATCTTCTTGAAATCGCTTATAAGTTTGACTTTATCAGAAGAATTAATAATGTCACATATTCGCTTATTAATCTCGAAACAGGTGCTGTATACACTGATGAGAATGGAAAAGAATTAACTGGAAAAAGAACTGTTCTCGAAGAATATTTAAGTTCTCATATAGATTTCCAAAAAGAATATTTAGCTATGTTAAATAAATATGTTTCAGCTTCAGATGATAGCTACGGTGATATTCTTGATGCTAGAGAAAAAGAAGAGATTAAAGAAGAAGAAAGAGCTATTGAAGAACATAAAAGTGTAGCGAAGGAAGAGGTTTTAGAATAATGTCTGTTATATCCCCAGCTCAGAGATTAAAAGATAATAAGCCAAAACCAACACGCGCTTATAGCTCAAAACAAGAAAAACAAGTAGCAAAAAATCTTGGAGGAAAACAAACAAAAAATTCAGGAGCTACAATGTTTGGTGGTAAAGGAGATGTTTTGTTAGAAGATTGAAGCTTAGAGTGTAAAACAAAAACTTCTGATTCCTGTTCGATGAGTATTAAAAAAGAATGACTTGAGAAGATAAACAAAGAATCTCTATTCGATAATAAAAAATATTGGGCGTTAATATTTAATTTTGGGCCAACAGATAATAAAAATTATGTTATCATAGAAGAAAATACGTTTAAGGAGTTGCTAGATTATGAGCGAAAGAGTTAACAAAATAATATTTACAAAAAAAGGTGTAGATTCAAGAGAAGATTTACTCAAAAAAGTGTGTAAACAATTAGATATTTTACTTAACTCTGGATATCATTGTTTTATCTCCGAATTTAATCAAAAAGGTGGTGGAATTTGTATCGAATTTTGTGTTGCAGATAATACCGGAAAAAATAAAGACATTCCTCAACCATGCTGATTATTTCTTGACGAACTTGAATATTTATCAACATATCAATTAAATAAAATTTTACAAGACGCTAAAGAAACTGTTTCTAGTATTGAAGAAGAGTTAGAACAAGATTCTAATAATTCCAATAATGATGAACCAAAATACGATGCTTAAATGTATAATTTATATACTTAAAATAATACGAGGTGATTTATGACAAAAGAGATGTTTATTAAATGTATAGAAACTATTAAAAATAATCAAGTTAAAGAAAATAAATTTATTGATGCTTTAAACGAGATATCTTCTGAGAGAGTTAGTACATTTATTTATTCTGATTATGAAAATCTAGTAATAAGTCTATTAGCTGAAGAGTTAAATGTTGATGCTGAAATTCTTTATTGGTGGATTTATGATACAGATTTCGGCTCAGATGAAAAATATAGAACACTTCTTATTGATGATACTGAAGTAGAATTAGATACTGCTGAAAAATTTTACGATTATTTAACTAAATAGTTGAAATTTATATATTTAATTATTATAATAATTATAATTAAAATTATATAGATGAAAGGAAAATTTTATGCAGAAAGAACTATCTAATAAAAAAGGATCAATAGCTTATCATTTAACTAAAAATAAAGAAAAATTATGGGCTTGTGGTAACGATATACAAGCTATGAGAAAATTAGCTTTACAGTTACTAGATGACCTAAGCTTAATTGACAAAGAAGCTGTTGCCCAAGCAAAAAAGATATTTAAAACAGCAAAAGACCATTTATTTATTAGCTGTTTATGCACTTATATGACAGGAGATAAAGTAAGTTAATATGACATTAGAAGAAAAAGTTAAACATGCAAGTGATTTAGATCTATTACTTAAATCACTAGAAGAACAAAAAGCATTGCTAGAAGAAAATATTAAAAAAGTTACTGCTGAAAGAGAAGATGTTTTTACAGATCTATTAGAAGAAACTAAAAAAGCTAATATTAAAGATCAAAAATTAGGTGATTATTTCTTGACCTATTTCTCTAAAGAAGATGTTACTTGGTTAGATGATGCAGGATTGTTAAAAAAACTCCAAGAAAATCAAGCACTACAATTTATTAAAGTAACCACTAAAACGACAACAAGTATCGATAAAACTGCTTTGAAAAAAGCTTTTAAGCTCGATGAAAATCTTAAACAGCAATACAAGCAATTCTATGGCTCAAAAATGATTGAATATGTTACAGTTACTAATGAGGAAAATCATACGAAAATGCTTGAACATATTTCTTCAAATAAATAAATATTATTAAATTTATGTTTGTCCTAGCTGAAGTGTAATTTGTCCTCCTAGCACTTCAGCTTTTTATTTAATTTTAAATGTATAATTATACGAATGTGAATGAAAGGATATTATGTATGGATAAATTAACCTCTAAACAAATAGATGACAATAAACAAGCGTTTATAGCTTTAGTTAACAGTATTACTGTAGATGGAATGTTAAAAAAAGAATTATTAGAATATTTAGAAAAAAGCGATTTCTTTACGGCACCGGCTTCTACAATGTTTCATTGTGCTTATGCTGGTGGTTTATGTGAACATAGTTTAAATGTTTACAATAATTTATTAACATTAGTTAATGAATATGCATCACATTATGATCTTAACCCAAGATGGTGTCCAGAGTTGGGAGATGAGCAAGAAGAACCTCAATATGTTTTACGACCAAACTATTCTGATGATACATTAAAGATTGTAGCTTTATTTCATGATATTTCGAAAGCTAACTATTATGAACTTTTTATGAAAAATGTAAATACAGGTAAAAAAGACGAAAGAGGAAAAGACATCTGGGTTCAAGTCCCTAATTTTAGAGTAAAAGATGGCTCTGAACGCTTTGTCGGAGTAAATCATGAAGTAAATTCATATATAATTATTAGTCGTTATATTCCATTAAGTGAAGAAGAATTAATTGCTATATGTAATCATCACTGTTGTACTGGTGATGGTAATACAAATAAAGATCTTAGTTATATATTAGATAAACATCCTTTAACTACTTTATTACATATGGCTGATTTTGTTTCAACATTTATAACAGAAAAATTAAGTCATGAATAAATTTGTAAAAGAGCAATTAAGCAATGTTCAATTCGCTAATTTATCTAATTTTAATCCAGATACTAACGAATATTTTATACCTAAAAGAAAAGATATGATGTTAGAGAAGCATAAAGCTTATCTTATAGAATTATCAGCTAGCTGTTTTGATAAAAATGATATAATTAATATAAATTGAAATAGAGGTAAAACACCATTAAGCAAACACTATAAAGCTGAAATTATAGATATTGTAGGAAAAATTGTTCATATAAATGGATTAGCTTATGATAAAGAAAATAATAAAGATTTAAATAGTTTTTGGGATGGATATATACCTGCAAATTCAATAACTATTTTAGAAATTTTATAATTATTAGAAAGGAAGTTTATGAAGTCATTAGCTGTATTATATAGACCACAAACTTTTGATGAAATTATCGGACAAAAATCAATCATTAAAATTTTAAAAAGACAAATAGAATTAAATCAATTTTTAAACTGCTATCTTTTTTGTGGTCCTTCTGGTGATGGTAAAACAACTACTGCTAGAGCTTTTGCTAAAGCAATAAATAAAGGAAAAGGTGAACCAATAGAAATTGATGGTGCTTCAAACAATGGTGTAGATAATGTAAAATCTATCATTAAATCTGCTAGTGAGAGAAGTGTTGATAGTGAATATAAAATATATATTATTGATGAATGTCATTCATTAACAAATCAAGCATGGCAAGCATTTTTAAAATGTATAGAAGAGCCTCCTAAGTATACTGTTTTTATTTTCTGCACAACTGATCCACAAAAAATTCCGCAAACAATTTTAAATAGAGTTCAAAGATTTAATTTTACAAGACTATCTCAAGATGATATTAGATCCAGATTGGAATATGTATGTAAAAATGAAAATTTCACTAATTACTTAGAAGCTATTGATTTTATAAGTAAAATAGCTAACGGCGGAATGAGAGATGCTTTAGCCTATTTGGATAAAGCATCAGCTTATGATTCTGATTTATCTATTAATAATGTTTTAGAAGCTCTAGGAAACTATTCTTATAAGATATTCTTTAAGTTAACTAATGCAATAATTGATGGGGATGAAAAATCAATTATTAATATAATTGATGAATTTTATAATAATGGTAAAGATTTAAAATTATTTGTTGAGCAATACTTAGATTTTGTTTTAGATTTAAGTAAATATTGTTTATTTAAGGATATGTCGGTAACTAGATTACCATTATCTCTAGAAGAAAGCGTTAAATATTGTACTGGTATTGAAAATAATAGAGAATATTTCAACAGGATGGTTGATAAAGTACTTGATATAAAAAATAATGTTAGAAATGATTCTAGCGCAAAAAATACAATAACAATAATGCTATTACAATTTACACGAGGTAAATAATGATAGGTCAAAAAAAATTAATTGAAAATTTAAATAAATTTAATTTAGATACTTTCCCTAAATCTGTTTTACTATTAGGTGAAGAAGGTTGCGGTAAACATACTTATTTAAATCTAATAGCTAATAAATTAAATATTCCATTATTAAATATCACTGATCTTATTGATTTTGATTATATATTAAATATGTATTCTAGAAGTATATTGAGTATTTATTACATAGATATCGATAATTTCACTGATAAAAAACAAAATGTAATATTAAAGCTATTAGAAGAACCACCAAACACTGCCTTTATAGTTTTAGTATCAAGTGATAAAAGTTTAATATTACCTACAATTATTAATAGATGTAGTGTTTTTGAATTTGAGAAATATTCAAAACAAGAACTAGAAAATTTTATAGAAAGCGGAGATAATAAAGAACTATTATGTGAAATATTCACAACACCAGGTCAAATATTAGCAGCAAATACAGATAATATAAATTCTTTATATAATCTATGCTTAAAAATAGTTAATAAAATTCAAATTTCATCATATCCAAATGCTTTAAGTATTTCTGAAAAAATTAATTATAACGATAAGTATGATAAATTTAATCTTGTTAGTTTTTTTAGAATGATAAATCATGTCATTTTAGAGGAGTATATAACTACCTCTAATAACAAATTAATAGAGTATATGAATATAACAAATGACTATCAAAATAAACTTAGCCACGATAAAAGACTTGATAAGCAAAAATTGTTTGAAAATTATATTGGAAAATTATGGATGGTATCTAAATGGAATTAGCTGAGTTAAAAAAATCAATATTAAATAAAGCTTTTATCTTATCAGATTATATTTTTAAATATTCTGATAATCCTTTTCTTGTTAATTCATATATCGATAGAATTATAAAGGATTACAATTTAAATGCTATAACTATAACAAGTTTAAATGATGTAAAAGAATTAGAGGATAATGTTTTCGAAGATACATCGAAAAATATCTATATTTTATCCTGTGAGGTTTTTGAAGAAGATTTAACTGGATATGCTTGTAATAAAATAATTATTAAAACAAAAAAAGTAGTAAATGAAAATTTATCCGACTATATTATTGAATTCCCAAAATTAGAAAATTGGCAGATCGAAGATTATGTAAAAACTTTACTTCCTGGCTTATCTGAACCTGAAACAACTTGGTTATGCAAAATATCAAATTATGATATAAATAGACTTGACTTGGAATGTAAAAAAATAAATATTTTTGAAAAAGCTGAACAAGAAGCAATATTTAAACAACTTAACCTAGATAATATGTATGAAGATTTAAATTCATTGACTATTTTTAATTTTACAAATGCTATCATAAGACATAATTTATCTGAAGCTTTGGATATTTTAAAAGATATTAAAAATATAGATATCGAGCCTACCGGTTTAGTTACTATATTGTACCGAAATTTTAAAAATATAATCAATATTCAAATGAATCCTAACGCTACAGCTGCAAGTTTAAATATGCAACCAAAACAGTTTGCTGCTATTAAAAGATCTTGTAATGTATATAATAATGATAAATTAATTCAAATATTTAATTTATTAACAAGTATCGATTATCAACTTAAAACTGGATTATTAGAGAATGAGAGAATAGTAGATTATCTAATTGTCAATATAATGTAAGAGGTAAATATGGATAAGAAGGACAAAGAATTTTATTCAAGATTAAAAGAAATTCAAAAAGCACACAAACCAGCTAAATGGGAAGCTCGTAATCCATATAATTGGAAAAAAGAATGGGGACCATTTGTAAAGTATGACGCAGACTGGGATGGTGCTTATCTTTTAGATCTTATTATATATAAACTTGAGAAAATGTATATTGCTCTCGATGTTTATTCTAATGAAGTGAGAGAAAGTCTTGATCCTAAGCTTGTTAAGTTAAAAGAAACTATTGATTTAGGAAAAAAACTTCAAACTTATAAATATGATAGAGAATATCATGATTGGGGAAAGATCCATTGTGCCCATGTTGTCCTTGTCTATAAAAAAGGAGAATCTTTAAAAGGTAATCCTATCCATAAATTTATCTATTGGTATAAACCTGAAGAAGAAAATGAAGATAAAGATTACTTTGAAGATTATTTTAGAGAAAAAGAAGTAAAACAATGGGCGAAAGAAAATGGTTATGATAGGAAAAATCTTACCATAGCTTATTCTGGTGAATGGGATGACAAAGAAAATTATAAAGTTTGGAAAAAGCTTAGTAAAAAATGTCAAAAAGAAGAACAAGCTGACATTGACAAATTCTTTAAATTAATTTCTAGAAACTATAGTCAGCGGTGGTGATAAACACGATGAAAGGTAAATATGTATGAAAATTTTATTATATACGGATGTTCACTTATCTACAACCTCTAGTATTGTGCGAAAAAGGGGTGAAAAGTACACTGAAAGATTAGAAAATGTAATTGCGAGTGTTAGCTGGGCTGAAGACAAAGCTTTAGAGCTGAATTGCGATGAAGTCATCTGTCTCGGTGATTTTTTTGATAAACCAGCCTTAAGTGACGAGGAAATAACTGCTTTAGCTGATATCAGATGGAATAAGTTACCACATACTTTTATTGTAGGTAATCATGAATCAAGCGTAAATGGGTTAAGATACAACAGCGTTAAATCATTACATACTTTAGGATTTAATATCATTAGTGAACCTACTACTAGAAAAATTGATAATAATACTGAATTTGTTTTTATTCCTTATCTATTAGAAGATGATAGAGAACCATTAGAGCATTACGTAAATAATCCTAAGCATAGTATTATATTCAGTCATAACGATATTAAAGGGATACAATATGGAAAAATTGAATCTCCAAATGGTTTTGAGTTATCAGATATTGAAGCTAATTGTAAGTTATTTTTAAATGGTCATCTTCATAATGGATCATTCTTAAATAAAAATAAAACAATTTTAAATTTAGGAAATTTAACAGGTCAAAATTTTAGTGAAGACGCCTCATGTTATAATCATTGCGTATTAGTTCTTGATACTGATACGTTGGAGTTAAAATTCATAGAAAATCCATACGCTTATAATTTTTATAAATTAGATATAACTGATAAGACAGATATAGATAATGAATTATTAAAGTTAAAAAATAACGCGGTTGTATCATTTAGATGCGTTGATAGAAGAGAAAATGATTTAAGAGAATCTATTAATAAATATAATAGTATAAATAACTATAAAATTGTTATCTATTCAGACAATTCAGTCAATGATGAATTAGTTGCTAATGAGTTAATTAATGTTGACCATTTAAAACAATTCAAAGATTTTATTTTAGATCAGATGGGAACATCAAAAATAGTTCAGGAGGAGTTATACGAGATATGCAAATAAATCAGACAGGACAATTTTCAACTTTTGTCGAAGGGAAATATTTTAGAGTCAGCACAATAGCGAAAGTAACAGGTGTTGATTCAAAAACTCATGAATTAATTGTAGCAGATCTTCCAGTATCGAACGGTCTAGCTATTGAGAAATTTAATGGTTATCATGAAAATAAAAGATGTTATTATGTCGTTGCATTTGTCAAACCTCATGAAAAGAAGAAAAATTCTTTAGATACTGAATCTGTAGTTTTTATGAATACTGCTACTTTAGATTTAATTGATATGGATTTTAGAACCGTTGATATGATAGATGAAAGTATGTCAATGGAAGATTTGTGGGAAATGATGCAAGAATACAAAAATTGCGTTGAATTTGCACAACGCACGATTTCAGAAGCTTTAAGGAATAAATAATATGGCTAATTACACATTTACAAAATTACATATTCATCATTTTTTATCTTTCGATGATGCAACAATCGATTTATCACAAAGAGGTTACTGTTTAATTAACGGAATTAATAAAAACCCTAAAGATGCAGCTAGGTCAAATGGTTCAGGTAAGAGCACAATCTGTAATGCTTTATCTTTTGCATTAATTGGTGAAACTATAAGTGGATTAAAATCAAATCTAGCAAATATTTATTTTAATGATGGATGTTATGTAGAGTTAGAATTTTATGTTGATCATACTAAATATAGTTTGTTAAGAAGTAAAGAAGATAAAACTTATGGAACTAACTTGAAAATATATGTAGATGGTGTTGATAAATCTGGAAAAGGTATTAGAGAATCACAAGCAATATTAGATGAATTACTTCCAGATATTACCCGAGAATTAATCGGAAGTGTTATATTACTTGGTCAAGGATTACCTGATAGATTTACAGCAAATAGCCCAAGTGGAAGAAAAGAAGTTTTAGAGCATTTATCCAAATCTGACTTTATGATTCAAGATCTTAAAAAAAGATTAGAAGAAAGATCTCTTAAATTAAATAATGATTTTAGATTAGAAGAAGATGCTGAACTAAAGAACAATACAGAAAAAAATATTTATACAAATTACTTAGAACAAGCAAAACAAAAATTAGAATCATTATCACAGACAAAAGATTTTAATCAAGTAATCAGTGTAAAAAAACAATTACTTTCAGAATTAAAAGAAAAATTTGATAATAATAATTTAGTTTTAAACGAAATAGAAGAAAAAGAAAAGGAATTAAATAAGTTATTATTAGAACAAACTAATCTCAAAAGTGAGAGATTAGCGTCTGTTTATAAACAATATGTTGATTATGATAAAGAATTATCGCAAACAAAATGGAATTTTGAGCGACAATTTAAAAATCTTCAAGACGAAATTAAAGCTTTAAAAGAAATAAAAGATATTTGTCCAACTTGCGGGCAAAGATTACAACATGTTGTTAAACCAGATACCCATCAAAAAGAACTTGAATTAGAAACTATTCAAAAATCTTTGACCGATATTCTTGAAGATATAAAAGATAATAACGATGCATATAATAATGTTAAACTTGACATTGAAAATAAATTTAATATTGCAACATCTTCAACTAAAGAAGATTTACAAGAATTATCTAAAAAGAAAGTTCAATATAGTAATACATCAATATCTCTCGAAATAAGCAAATTAAATGGTGAAATAATATCTCTAGAAAAAGATAGAGATTCTCATGATAAAGAAGTACAAAATTGTAATGACAAAATAAAAGAATATTCCGAAAAATTAACAGCTATTGATAATTTCAGTAAAATAATTACTGATAAAAAATTAAATTTAAAGGAACATTTAGATGTTGTATCTAAAATGAATACCTATATCAAAAGAGATTTTAGAGGAATTTTATTAAGTAATAGTATTAATTATATAAATCAAAGAGCTAAAACGTATGCCTCTAAAATATTTAATACTGATGAGGTAGAATTTAAGTTAGATGGAAATAATATAGATATATCATTCTGTAAAAAAGATTATGAAAATTTATCTGGTGGTGAAAAACAAAGAATTGATCTAATTACGCAATTCGCTATTAGAGATATGTTAGCAAAGCAAGTAGGATTCTCAAGTAATGTATTATTTCTAGATGAAATAACAGACAATTTAGACACAGAATCCTGTGATAAAGTTATTGATTTCATTACTACAGAGTTTAAAGATATCGAGAGTATGTTTATTATTTCACATCATCTTAGTTTAAATATTCCATATGATTCTGAAATTACTGTATGTAAAGATACAATGGGGGTTAGTAGAATATAATGGCATCATACAAGAGACCAGCAGAGGTTTGATTACCACCAGAGTTAGATAATAAAGCTAAGGAAGTTCATGCAAGAATGGCTGTTTATATTGATAATTTTATCTATAAACCAAAAAATGAACGTGACGACGCAAAAATTTATGAATATTTATATCATATAACTTATATGTTAGCCTGTAAAGCAAAAATGTTTCAAAAGGGAAGTGATTATGATGAATTTTCATTATATGCAGCAAGTAAAGTTTATGGCAGACTTATAAATGAGAGACAATTTGTAGAAGAACCTGGTAAGAAAAAACTAGAAAAAATCACAAGTATTTTAAATTATATTAAAAATTCATTATATGGGATGAAAGTAAGTTTTCAAAAAGAAGCTTTCAATCAAGTTTTTGATAATGAATTAGGCTTTGACGGAAATAACTTAGTTGAATCTTGAAAAGATAATATTAGAGAAGACTATCGAGAAGGATTATATGAAACTATCATTGAATCGATATCTGATACTCCATATATTGCAAAAAATATAGTTAAAAGTACGCCTTATGCTTTTGATCCTTTAATGAGTAGAAGATTATATATAAGTTGTATTTTATCTTTTTTAAACAGTATAGAACTTCCAAATAAAATCAAACAGAAAATAGCAAAAAAAGAAATGAATAACATTGATATAGATAGTTTAAGACTCAATTATATAGAACAGCAATCAGATAATTTTGTTATTCTATGGAGACTTGATCCTATTTTTACTGATTATGTTGATATATTAGTTAAAAGAATTAAACAAAATTTGGTAGAGAGAATAACTGGTGATATTAATTATTTTGAAGTTCCTGATGATGTGTTAAATCAAATTATAAGATCACCATTATCTGAGTACACTAATAAATTATTGGAGGAGTAAATATGAATAAAATTGATAAAGAACTTGAAAATTTACAAACAACTGATATCTATTCTATTTTATTGTTTGCATTATTTCAATTAAAGAACGATCCAAAATATTCTACTTTATCTGAATTATGTTATGTTATAGATAATGAAAGTTTTATAAATATGCTACAATATTTTGGTGGAAAAACAATAACTTTTCCTACCATTAAAGAATTTAAAGATTTAGTTGATGCGTTATGCCTTTATGAGCTAGTTAATATAGACAAAACAGACTACTCAAGAGCTTTGAAAGATTTGAATATTGATAAAGAACGAATGGATAAGATAAGTTCTTTATATCAAAAATTCTGTGAAATCTTATCAAAATATAATTTTAAGAGAAACTAGTTATTATGTTTAAAAAAGATTTATTTGAATTGAAATATAAAATCGACAAAATATCAGACAAAACTGAAGCTGAATTACAGGAAGCTGTACTTAATGATATTTTATCTAAAAAACTAGATAGAAATTATGAAAATTATGCTAAGATGATAACTAATAAAATAAACTATATATTATCTAGAAATAACTATAAAGTAATTAAAGCACTTAATAAAATGAATACACTTGAAGAGAACATGGAGGAAGAAAACTTATAATATGAACAAATTAACTACAGATTTAAGTCTACTTACTACTATATCTGAATCTAAGTTAGAACATTTAGTTAAACTAGCTGATACATGTATTAGTGAAGAATTTTTAGAGATGAAATTAACTGAAAATTCTTTTATGGACTATGATATTGGAATTGGAAGATTAATTATAGGATTAAAAGATGGAGAAATTAAATATAAGTTTATTCCATCAGATCTTCTTAAAGATAGTTTAAATAATGTAATGAAAGGGAAGCGAAATTTATTAGAAACAAGGGTTGAAAAAAGTCTCGTCTCATGTATTGAAAACACATATAAGGATTTATTATAATGCTATCAGAAGAACAAGTTAGAGATGAAAAGCTAGAAATACAAGATAATAAAAGTAATAGTGGTGAAAACATATCAGAATCACCTCTTTTACCCACTCCTGTTTCTAAAGATAAGGATGCGAGATATATTATAGATAAAGAATCTCTGGATATAGTTCATAATATTGTAACAACAAATGACCCTTCTTCTTTAAACACCTATGTAGATCAATTTAATTTAAATATGTCCAAAAAGAATCTACTTCGAATATTAAAGATGAATGAACTATGAGACAGAGTGAGTGATGAAGCTATAAATAGAATTGAAAATCATCCTGATGAGATGACAAATATGGAGTTACTTAATTTTATAAAAGTAGCTCAAGAATCTCTAAATAATTCTCAAAAAGAATCTGATACAGTAACAACATTACATCCTATAACAGTTAATCAGCAAAATAACACTGTTAATGTAAATGTTAAAACTTCTGAGGATGTAAGGGTAAATAGAAGATCAAAAGAAAAAATAATGGACGCTGTTAGCAAATTACTGAATATTTCTTTAGATGCTGACGCTGTAGAAGATCCATTAATTATAGATGAAAATACTAAGGAAGATGAAAATACTAAGGAGAACGAGTAATGACAAAAGAACAATTCATAAAATTCATCAGCGAATTTAACAAAAGACCTGGGGAATACACTGAAGAAGAAATCTTTAAAATTGGTTGTGCACACAAAGAAATTCAACCAACGAAGAGTAGATCTTGGGAATATGTTAAGAATGCTGTTGGTTGGCCTGGTTCATCTAATTCTTTAAGAATGTTTATTAACTATAAATTAAAGAAAGATTTAGAGAAAGCAACCACTGGTGCTGATGAATATCAAGAAAAGTTAAATCAACTTTATATTGAAAAAACAAAGGTAAGAGATTTAAGAAATTCTTTTACAAGAGGTTTACGTGAAGAAGCAAGAATTGAAGCTTTAAAAGAAACGTTAAAAAATACTGTTGATCAATTAAATAGCTTACCTAAAATGTGCTACACAGCTAATCATACTGATGAAAAAACAGAAGCTATTCTAATGCTTTCAGATTTACATATTGGGGTTTCCTGTGATAATTTTTATAACACCTATAATGTTGATGTTGCAACTAAGAGATTGTCTAAATTAGCTAACGATGTTATATACTACTGTAAATTATATGATGTTTATAAGTTAAATGTTGTTAACTTAGGTGACTTAATTCATGGATTAATTCATACAAATGCTAGGGTTGAAGAACAAACAGATGCTATAACTCAAGTTATGATTGCTGGAGAATTAATATCACAATTCTTAAATACTATATCTCAAGCTGCAGAAATTATTACATATAGAAGTTGCAGCGATAATCATTCAAGAACAATCGCTAATAAAAATGAAGCTATTGAAAATGAGAATTTTGGCAGATTAATCGACTGATTCTTGCAAGAAAGATTAAAAGACACTGGTGTTGAATTCTGTAATGATAATATCGATTATAGTTTAGGTAAATTCACTTTAATAAATGGTAAAAAAGTTATGTTTGCACATGGACATAATGATAGTATAAATAGAAGTTTCGAATCATTTATTGGTGCTTCCAGAGAATTCATTGATATTGGCCTTCTTGGACATTATCATAGTAATAAAACAAAATCATTTAATGGCTTTAAAATTTTCGTTAATGGATCTGTTGTCGGAACAGAGCAATATGCTTTAAGTAAAAGATTGTTTTCAGAACCTGAACAAAAACTTCTTATTTTTAAAGATAATAATATAAATGATATCAATATTAATTTAAATATTAAATAAATTTTACTTATGACACAAGAACAATTATTAAACACTTTAGGAATAACTGGTGATAAAAAAGATGTGACTGGAGATTCCACAACCATATCAACAACTGACAGCAATTTATATTCTAAATGGTACACTATTCTAGATAGATCAGATTTAGTAGATTTATTATCAGACAATATGCTAATTGATATGAATCAAACTAGACTAGTCTATGAAGGAGATGAATATAGTATAACTCTTGAAAGCGATTTTGAAAATAATGTATATAAATTAACTGTTAAGGAGTTGTAATGGCATTTAAAGATTTAGAAAAATATTATTATAAAACAAAAAAGAATTATTTATCCACGTTAAAACTATTAGAAGAATTCGATAAAGAACATAAAGATGGTGTAATTGAAGATGAATATTTCAACAAGTTTAAAAAGAACCTCGATCGATTAAAAGATACCTATGATATAGTATGTTGTTTTTTCACATTATGGTATAGACCTAGTCCAGAAGAAAAAACTCGATTAGATAGTCTAGAAAGTGGTGAAACATATAATTATATCGGAGATCGAGATGCCGATAAAATGCTTCATGAGCAAGAAGAATTAATTAATGATATTAAAGAATATCTAGAAAGCAGTAAAAAAGATGAAAAAGACAAAGGGTAATATAGCTATCATTAAAGATCTTTCAAAATTATCTGAAAGAGCTTATGAAGTAGCTCCAAACGAAACAAAAAAGACAATACATACTATTGTAAGAGATCTCAAAAAAACTTTAAAGAATACTAAAAATTTACTAGCTTTATGTGCTCCTCAACTTGGATATAATTTAAGAATTTTTTGTATTAAGTTTAAAAATACTATTATGACATTTGTTAATCCATTAATTACGCATACAGATGGACAACATTTAAGTCGTGAAACTAATGCTAGTTTATCTTCTGAATATATTTTACCAAGATCTGATTTTATAACCGCAATGTATCAAGACGAAAATGGAAATATTAATGAAAATAAATTCGAAGGTAAAGCTTCAGAACTTTTTGAACAAATGTGTCAAATGTTAGATGGTATACTTATTTCCGACTATGGATTGGAAGTGCTAGAAGGTTTTGATGAATTAAATGAAGAAGATAAAACAGAAATTCTTAAAAATTACTTAGAGTATTTGAAAAATATAAGTACTACATTGGATAAAAATATTGACTCAAATAAAAATATGCATGAGTTAAAACAAGCTATTGATTTTATGTCTTCCGTCGCAAAAGGAGAAACTGAAGTTGTTCCTGAATATAACGGAGAGCTTGATTTTTCTCAATCAACTAAAGTAACTTTTGAGAAAGAAAAAGCGTTTGAAGAAAAAAGAAAAGAACATATTTTAAAGAAAATAGAAGAAATTAAAAATAGAGAACAATGTTAATTGAATATAGTAACATATACACTCCACAAAATTTAATTGAAATAGAGAATATCAGTAATTGTGCTATTGAAGGTGTCAATGATGATAATCTTTATTTTTATTTTATATGCATAACCGTTAGAGGAATTTCAACAATCACAACTTATGGTCCATTAATTCCAGATCTTTTAGAATTACCATCAGGCTATACTTGTGAACTTTATACCATTAATTATAACCCTAAAAAATTAAAGCAAATAATTTATTCCTGGTTAAATAGTAAAAAACCAGGTAAAGCAAAATCTATCAGTTCTGCTAAAATTATATGTATTGAAGAAGCTTTATCACAATTTAGAGATATCAATGAATACTTTCATAAACAACCTGATTTAGCTTTACGACTTAGCTCTACACCGGAGGAATAATAATATGAACGAAGAGACAATTATTCGTGATTACTATGGCAGAATAATTGGTTATGTTGAAACAGAACCAAATGGCGATAAAATATTCAGAGATTTTTATCGTAGAATATTAGGAAAATATAACAAAGCATTGAATGTTACTAGAGATTTTTATGGAAGAATAGTAGCAAGGGGTGATGCTGGTACTGGATTAATATATGCTGAAGAAGAAAAAAGAAAAAATCAGCAAAATAAACAATAATAGTTGATTTATCTTTATTATTAATATATTATTTATGTAGATAAATAGGAGAAGTTTTATGACAAAAGAAGAATTAGCTATTAGAATTGAAAAATCAAACGAAAAAATTAATAAAATTCAAAAAAGAATTACTAAATGGACTACTGGCATGAATGATGAAGCAAAGGCTATTGTTGCTGCTTGTGAACTTGTTTATGATGATCCTAAATATAAAGAAGCTTATAATGCTTATAATGAATATAAAAAATCTCATGAGAAAGATCCAACCGTTTATAGACAAGATTATGAATGGAATAAAGGTCCTAATTTTAGTGAAGCTTATAGTGCTTATAGAGATTTAGCTGAAGCTAAAAATACATTAAATAAATATGAAACTGCTCTAAATAAATTAAATAATTTTGATAACGCTGAAAAAATAGAAGTATTATGGGCTTTTTTACAAAATTGGAGATCTGAAATAAAAGATTGGATTATTGATGGTTGTGAACTCTTTGGTAGATTAAAAAGTGCATATAATGATGCTTGGGATAACTATAAAAAATCACCTGAGTATGAAAAAAGATTTAAAAGCCGTTTGGAACGGGGTGAAAGAAGCTTTATAGCTGATTACAATATCGAACAACAATTTAAAAAAGACTATTATAGTGATGTACCTGCATTAAGTAAGAAATTCTATTCAAGAACTAATACTTATGATAATGCAGCTTTAGATAAATTTTTAGACACTGAAGTTAGAGCTAAATACAACGATCTAGTAAATAGAATTACAGAAAAAGCAGGTGAGATTATAAACGCTGATGGTTTATATATTACACCTAAAACTGGACAAATAAATGGAATAGTTAATGGGTCAAGAAATAATGTAAGAGTTGAAACAATTTCAGCGGAAGGACCAATTCAAAGATATCACTATCGTACACTTGTTCATGTAGTAAAATAAGCGTATATTAATATATGTTTGATAAAAATAAAAAAGTTTTAATTATTTGTGAATCACCAGAAAAAGCTAAAACGATCACTAAAATTTTTAGAGACGAGGGTTATAAAAAAGTAACTGTCATGGCCACTATTGGCCATTTTGATATAATAGCAGATGGTTCAGGATATCATAATACTGGAATATTTCCTGATGAAAATTTTAAGATTGATTTTGTCATTGATCCTAAAAAGAAAAATGTTGTAGATAATCTTAAATTACAAGTAAAAGCTGCAGATGAAGTCTATATATGTAGTGATTGTGATAGAGAAGGTGAAGCTATTGCATGGGCATGTGTCCATTTTTTAAAAATACCAAAATCTAAATATAAAAGAGCTAGTTATCAAGCTATTAATAAACAGGCTATTTTCAAAGCTATCGATAATGCTAGTGATTTAGACATGAATATGATTCATGCAGCTCATGCAAGAAGTTGTTTAGATAAAGGATTAGGTTATAGATTAAGTGAATTATCGAGATTAAATAATAAAGGAAAATCCGTTGGTAGATGTCAATCAGCAGCTTTAAAAATGATCGTAGATAGAGAAAACGAAATATTAAATTTTAAACCAGAGAAATATTTTGATATTTATCTACATTTTATAAAAAATAAAGTGCCATTCAAAGCAAAATATATAGGAACTACTGAAAAAGAAATTAAAAAAATAAAGACAGATGCTGAGGTAACAAAATTATTTGAAAGTTGTAAAGGAACACCTTTTGTTATCAAGTCAATAGAATACAAAGATAAAAAAGAAAATCCTAAACCTCCATTTTCAACTGCAACTTTTCAACAAGAATGTTCAAACAAACTTGGTTTAACAGTTAAGCAATCAGCAGATTGCGCCCAAAAATTATTTGATGCTGGTAAAATTTCCTATCATAGAACAGATAGTGAGATGTTTGAGGAAGCTTTCGCTAATGATTTAAAAAAATTTGTATCAAGCACTTATCCTAAAAAATATGTTTCTGGCTCAATAGTTGTAGGAAAACCAGATCCAGATGGACAAAATGGACATGAAGCTTTACATGTTTTAAATTTAGAATTAACTCCAGAATTATATGCTAAGCAATCTCCAAATGAACTTCTAACAAAAGTTTATAGAATAATTTATAATAGAACTATTGCTGCAGCTTTAAAGCCAGCTATTATTTCTCAAACAGTGTATACTATTTGTAATAAGGAAAATAAATTTATAATGAACTCAAATGAATTAAAATTTGATGGTTATAGATGTGTTTATAGTTATAAAGATGAATCAGATGAGAAAGAAGAGTTAATAAAAGAAACTTTTTCTGAAAATGAACAATTAGAAAAATGTAGCTTGGAAAGTATTCCTAACGAAACTAAACCTAAATCTAGATTTAAAGAAGCTTCTTTTGTAAAAGAATTAAAAGAGGTAGGTATCGGAAGACCATCAACTTATGCTAGTATTATTGAAACTATTAAAAGTGAATCACGTGGTTATGTAACTGTCGAAAATAAATATCTAAAACCAACACAGAAAGGCATGGAGAACATTGATTTCCTTAACTCTCACTTCAGCGATTTAATAAATATAGATTATACTAGGGAGATGGAAAATTCGTTAGATCTCATTGCTTCTGGTAAACTTGATAATATAACATTTTTAAAAAGTTTTTATAATCATTTAGAAGCAAGCGTTCAAAAAGTAACCAAAGAAGAAGAAAAAAGAGTTTGTCCAGAGTGCGGTAGAGACTTAATTTTACGAAAAGGAAGATATGGAGTCTTCTACGGATGTTCTGGATTTCCAAATTGCACACATATTGAATCAGTAAAAAATAATAAATAAAGTTGATTGTATCTTATTTTTTATATATAATATTATAAAATAAAGGATAAGGGAGATTCAATAGATGTTAATTATAGCACAAAAAATTAAACCAAATAAAATAAAACTCTATAAATGGGCCTTTGATGAAATCGAATCTTATAGCCTATTGAAAGTAACGGCTGAAGAAGCTAAGGATTTAATTAGAGCAGATAAAGACATATGGCATAATGAAATAATTCACGGAGTTAAGGAATATGTAGCGACAGTATCTCCAGCTATTAATGAAGTGCGGTTATCAATGGTTGCTAAGCATAAATTAGTTAATTCGGAATTTAGAGATGTATCTAAAAAATATAAATTAGATGTAGACGGCACTAGTTGCTTAATTAGAGATCCTAATACTCATACTATTAAGATAGCATATAAAAAATCTAATCAATATTGCAATATTAATTTATTACATATCAATAATAACATCAGAGAAAAGTTTTTTGAAGATGCTCATCACTCACTTTATTGGAAATTAGAAAAAAAATATGGAATTTCTGTTGAAGATACATTAGAATATAAAAAATGGAGTGATTATATGAATAGGTGTTATATAAAAGCTACTAATACAAAAATAAAGGAGGCAAAATAATTAGTATGAAAGATTTAACATTGGAAGAAAGAGAAGAGTTATTTAAAAAAGCTCAAAAAGATGTAGGTATTTCAATTCTTTTTCAGTTAGAAGATAAAAAAGATAATGAATTTACTTTATGTTTTGATACAAATGAAAAAAGATTCTATTTTACACTTGTAGGTGATAATCCTAAAGCTTTAAAAAAGCTTTTAAAGAAAGCGTTGAAAGATCTAGAGGGAGGATATTCAAAAAATAAATTATCTTTAGATGATATTTATGACGTTACATCATTAACAAGTGCTTCTAACATTTTTAATTTGTGTCAAAAAATGCGTTTAATATTATATGGTTGTTAGAAATTAAAGGTATAAATATGCGTATGTTAACAGAAAAAAATAAAAATTATATTAGCGAATCACCTTTACCTTTTAAGAACAGTGCTGCTTTTGAAATCTGGTGCAAAGAACATGAGCCGGAAGATAGTTACTTATGGAAAAAAGAATGGTGGAACAGAAATAGATTCATTAAAGATAAAATCTTAAAAATATTTGATTTTAAATATAATATTATTGGAAGCCATTATTCAAAATCAGTTGAATGTCCAGTAATTCTAATTACTTATAAAAATGTAGATATTATTCTTCAATATAACTTTTATGACTGGCAAATTATGATTAAAAGTGAAAAACCAATTATCTTGAAAGATTTAGACTTATATAATGCAACAGGTGACTATTTCTTTTATCAAGGAATTCCAGATAAATACTGTTTTAAAAAATATTCTAATACTAATAATAAACAGTTTGCTATCGATATTCAGGATGATTTATTCAACGTTTATGGTTTTATGATTATGTTAAAACAAGCAATTAACAATGCAGTAATGGTAAATTAATATGAGTGATAACAAAATAAATATGGTAGGACAAATGTTTTTAAGTTTATTCACCTTTATTCTCGGAGTATTCTTCTTTGGAGTATTGCTTATACTTAAAATTAGTGGTGTATATGCTGAAGTATCTTGGTTTTGGGTATTTTTTCCATTATGGTTTAGTGTGATAATTTCTTTCATGGTGTTTTCCATATTAATTGTTATTAATTTTATTATAAGAAAGAATAGAATGTTATCATTTGAAAGTAAGTTGTATGAGAAATCTGCAAAACAATTACATCACATATGTAAGAAAGATCTTGGAATGACAGATGATGATATTATCTACGCATTAGAAGAAAATGATGATATCAGAAAAACATTAAATAAAAAGCTTATAGTTGGAGAACTGATTGAACAAAATCGAGAATATATTATTGATTATATTATAGCTTGTTATGAAGAATTAGAATTTTAATATTAACTTTTAAAATTGTATATTAAAAAGGACCAGTAGCTTAATTGGTCAGAGTCCTCGGCTCATAACCGAGTTGTTGTAGGTTCGAGTCCTGCCTGGTCCACCAAATTTATAAAAAAGGAGACAAGAATGATTTATCTTATTAGTGATACTCATTTTAATCATAAAAATATAATTATTTATGAAAATCGTCCTTTTTCTTCCATTACTGAAATGAATGATGAAATGATCAAAAGGTGAAATAGTGTTATTAAACCTGAAGATACAATTATTCATTTAGGAGATGTTGGATTAGGAAATGTATCTGATTTAAAACAAATTATTCCTAGTCTAAACGGACACAAAATTCTTATTAGGGGAAATCACGATTCTAAATCTAAAAATTTCTATTTAGAATGTGGATTTGAAGAAGTGATGAATAGCAAGTTAGAAGTTATTGATGGTTTGAGAGTTTATTTTTCTCATCATCCAGAATCTCGACCAGGAGATGGGTCAAAATATGACATCCATTTATATGGGCATGTCCATTCTAAAGGTTGTTGTGGAAATTATCCAACTATTGCTCGAAATGGTGCGTGTCTTTGTGTGGAGCGTTGAAATTATACTCCAGTATCTCTCACAGAAGTATTAGATATGTGTAGAAAAAGTGATATCTATAATGATATAATTTAATGAATAAAAAAGTGTGATTTTCATTTTAAAAATGTATATAGTAATATGAAGTATTAAAAAATCTAAGCTAAATTGATTGAGTGAATACACTCAAAAAACAAAAAAAGGCATACTTATAGTAATATAAGGTCGCAAAGCTATAGGGCCCAGCTTATATAGAAATAGGGCAGCCAGTTGCTTGTGTGAAAGTATCATACAAGCTTTTATTTTCTAGAAATATAGATTATAAAAGAGATAAGGAGAATCTAAATGTTAGATAAGAAAATAGCTCTTGAATATCTAAATAAAAAGAAGCGAAAAAAACGAGCAGCTATAGTTTCACTCATTTGCTCGGTTATACTGCTTTTCTTCATAATTATTGCATTTAATCTTATTTATGTAGATAGATTTACGATAATGGTGGAGAAATGTCCAGAGTTAACATTATCGCTGGATAAAAAAGAATTAACAACAAAACTAACAGCACCACCTCTACTTAAAGCTACAGATACACAATATTCAGATATACCTGAAATGATAACAGAAGGTGTTGGGAGTAAAAATAGTGATGAATACTTCGCTTATTCCTTCTATCTTGGGGGTGTTTCAGATGACCAATTAAGTATTAATTATAACTTAGCATTATCATTAAATAAATATTCAAATGGTTTAGATGAAGCTATAAGAGTTATGATTATTAGAAATTATGATGCTCCACTAATCTATTCAAAACCGCTAGCTAATGGTTGCGGTAAACCAATTTATAGTGGGCAAGCTCATAATGAAAGTTCAAAAATTGATACTGGCCAAATAACAAAACCATTTAAAAACAATAAATATATCATAGTTGAATCATATAATATTAATCCTAATGAGTTTGATAAATATACAATTGTGATATGGATTGACGGTTGGGAATCCGTCAACGAAATGAAAGGCGGAATATTTTCAGCCGATATAAAATTCTCAACATATTCAATTAATTAAGGAGATTTAAAAATGAAAAACAAAACAAGAATTATAGCTACTGCTGCTGCAGTAATGACATGCTCAACAGTCGCTGCTGTTACTGGCACTGTTGCTTGGTTTACAGCTTCTAATATCGTTAGTATTGACGGTATTTACGTTCAAGCCGAAAAAGAAGAAGGCTTTGTTATTAATAATGAAGGTTTAGCTCTTGCTGATTGGGGTACTTCTATTAAAGCTTCACATGATGGTCAAATAGGCTCACCAAAAGCTCAAGCAAAATTTATTCCAACAAGTACAGCTGATGGAGAAGTTTGGTATCACGCTAATGCTGAATATCAAGATAATCACACAGCTGCTGAAGGCACTGTATTTACACCTTTATCTGTAGAAGTTGCAGAACAAGATTCAGGTGTTTATAAAGCTGAAATTAGTGATGGTGTTAATAAAAACTTATACTTACTTAATTCATTCTATTTAAAAGCTTCTACAACATCTATTCTCAATGCTAATGGATTATGGGCAAAAGTTTCTGCTGTATCAATGGCAGACACTCCTGAAAGTGTTGCTTTAAATAACACATTAAGAGTCTTAGTTAGATATGGTACAGCTGTTGATTCTAACAATGATGGACACGCTGATAATGGTCGTACTGGTGAATATACTTATGCAGGTACTACAATTTGGGCTCCATTCAGAACAAGTGAAACTGATGCTGCTAGAGGTTATGTAGTTGGTGGCACAAGCGGCACAAGCGTTACTGCAAAACGTGGTGGAGAAGTTGCTCAATTAGGCACTAGTGCTGTTGCACTTCCAGCAAATAACGCAACTAATAAAGATGTAGATACTTTCAGAGTTCAAGTATTTGCTTATTATGAAGGTGAAGATATTGATTGTTATTCAGACAATATTACTGCTAATTTAGATCAATTATCTGTTTCTGTTAAATTAAGTACACAAAGTACAATTGCTTAGTTAAATCAGTATAAAAACAAGGCTACTAGTATAAATAAAGCTGGTAGCCTTCTTTAAAAAAATTATGAAAAAAAGTAAATCGTTAAAGACAATTGCGTTAACACTTACAACTATTTTTAATCTCGCAGTTACTTTTGCGGCTACTTTTGCATGGTTTACTGCTGCTAAACAATTACAAACTTTTAATATCGCTACTCAGATTGAAGCACATGAATTAAATTTAAATTATGAAATATATAAATTTGATGATAATGTAAAAGATATTGTAAAAACTAATGATTTAAGTTTAAATCCATATGACACGGTTATTAAAGAGAAAAATAAAAACAATGTCATTGTAATAAAGGCAACATTACAAAGTAATTTTTTTCTAGGTAAATCTACTTATGATGTTAATATCAGTATAGCTTGCACTGAAACTACTGCTTCTACTGATTATCTATCAAATATCACATGTTTTAAATTTTCCGCACTCACCGAAATTGAAAATATTTATTATGACAGTATAGTAGGTTTGGAAAATGTTACTCCTTTGAAATTTATAACAACTGTTAAATTAACTGAGATTAATTTTAATATACTTAATGCACCTGTCATAAATAATAGAATAACTATTTATGGATTATTTAATTATGATGATGATTTAATTACTGCAAAATCAATTAATATAGTCGATGAAATTCCTATCTTTATAAATGATATTGAATATATAAGGTTCGCTGTTCATGAATAAGAAAAATTTACTTTCATATTTTTTACTAGGTGTAATACTCGCTATAACTTCTGTAGGTATATCAGCCGCATGGTTTTTTAATACAACCGCAGATATTATTCCAAATGCAACAGGTGAAGTTGTCACTTCTTATTTTCATTGCGGATCAGGAACAGAACAAGATCCTTATGTAATAACTCGTCCAGTTCATTTATATAATCTTACTCGATTATATGAGGATTTAGATGGATTTGCTGAAGAAAATAATTACTTTCAATTAGGTTATGACTTAGATGAAAATGGCAGTCTAGAAGTTTATTCATACAATGATAACGGTGTTTATCAAGAAAACTACTCTGATAGGTTAAACATGAATTGCTATGATAAATTTACACCTATTGGTTCAGAAGAAAATCCATTTGGAGGAATATTTAATGGATCTAACTTAACTATTGATAATCTAAATATTTCAGGTGAAGGAATTTCAGATATTGGTGTTTTCGGATATGTAAATGAAAATGCTGAAATAAAAGATTTATATATTAATAATTTAGAAATTGATACTGCTGGCTCAGTAGCTGATGCCCATAGTAAACATAATAATGCTTATGTAGGGTATATTGCAGGTCATATTGATGATGCAAATTGTTTTACCAATACTTATGTAAATAATTGTGAAATAAAAGGTCAATCTGTTTTAACTAAAAATGATTGGGGATACTTTGGAAAATGTGAAAATGCAGCTTCAATTGA